>Ga0265293_10006192_pt1 | contig 19317 bp, 12 predicted proteins | sample Munlanlewell138R_FD_192505 | JGI IMG/M metagenome (GOLD analysis project Ga0265293, IMG submission 192505) | Leachate microbial communities from a municipal landfill in Southern Ontario, Canada - Leachate well 138R | ecosystem: Engineered > Solid waste > Landfill > Unclassified | place: Canada... | reverse complement strand
CTTCTTCATGAAAATCCGACAAGGGTTAAAAAGCATGAATTACCGTTATTTTTAAAACCGGCATCAATCGAAGGTTATGTTTTTGATGGTTGGTATTTTGATGAAATATATTCTGATTTATGTAAATATATTTCCAGAGAACCGGTATTTGAAGTAGCAGATGAAAGAAAAGTTATTAAACTTTATGGAAAAATCAGCTAACATTTTAGTCTCTGCTTGAACAAACAATTCAAAAAAAGTAAGAATTTCCTTTATTTAGAAATATTTAACAAAAAAATGTAGATTTTTATAAATGTTTATGATATTATAGTTTTGAAGATAAATATAGAAAAAGCAAATGACAAATTCTTATATTTAAAGATCAGTGAAATAAACATTATTTTTGTGTAAACTTAAGGAGTTAAAAATATGCAAAAATTAACACGAAAAACATTTATTACGGTTTTCACAATTATTCTTACTTTTATTACTTTAGGAGCTATTACCTTTGCTTGGTTTACATTGACCACGACAGCCGAGGTTGAACAATTTGATACGGATATCAAGGCTGAATCCGGTATTGAAGTATCATTGGACTGTGAAACATTTGCCAGTTATATTAGAAAAGATGATATTGTTAAAAAAATCAAAACCAACTTAAATATAGAAGAGGGACCGATTGTCCTTAATGCCGTAACTACCGCGAATGGATATAGTAATTTTAAAACGATTAATGTCGATGATTATTCTGATGCTCCAATCTTAAAAGAGATTAATGAAAAGAATCAGGGAAAATGGATATGGTTTAATTTATTTTTTCGCACACCCGAACAAGGCACTTATATTTATTTATTAGATGATACAGACATAAGTTCAGTAGGTAAACCATGGAAATCCGATGCGAGATTTAATGATACTAGTTCCAGCATTATTAATCCGGGAGAGATGAAAATGATTTATGCCTGTAATACTTTGAGGATGTCATTTTCAACTCATAATATTGACTTTGAAAAGATGGAATCAGGCAATGAGCCGATCGGCGATGAGATTCAAAGTGTTGTTATCTATGAATTGGATCCGACTTATGATTCACCGCCTAAATCCAGCGAAAAAAATCAGCGTTTAGATCAAACAATACAAAGAAATTATGGTTTAATAGAGTATTTCCGCATTAAAAACGGCGGCACTCCGGAAGATCCCGATGCGGGAATTAATTTATTGGATTATTTTAATAATGAAGTTTTGCCACCGAATGTCTTAAAAAGCAGTAATTTAGTTAATGCTTCTACACTAAAAGATCAAAGAGGCGTAATCGCGGGGGAAAAAGCGGCGATTTTAGAATTTGACGATGCGACATATCACGAAGAAACAGGTTTTTATTACGGTGTTGTAAAAGTTCAAATGTGGATTGAAGGTTGGGATCCCGATTGTTATAACGCCATCCTTATGGCTGATTTGCAAATAAAGTTAAGTTTCGGCGGTTCAAAACAAAAACCAAGTATTGATTCAACCGCAATTGATGCCGAAACGGAATTTAATATAGAATACATTTGGGAAGATTACCTTGGAACTTTGGAACATGAAAACCCCTTAATTGTAAAAAAACATGAATTACCGTTATTTTTAAAACCGGCTTCAATAAAAGGTTATGTGTTTGCCGGCTGGTTTTTAACATATGAAGAAGGTGAGCTGGGGAAAGAAGGTACATACCGCAATCCGTGTACTTATATTTCTCGAAGTTATGAACTGGGCGCGGGAGAAGAAAGGATTAAACTATATGCAAAATTCAGGGAATATAAAATAGATTATAATACAGGTATCGGTACCGGTCAAGAAGATGATATATTTCCTGAAGAATACCCGACAAGTTATTCCGGAACTGATTTATTAAATCTTTCAATCGCACTACCTATACTTAATGATCTTATTCTAGGAGAAAATCAAGAAGCGGTAAAATATATTTTTTTGGGGTGGTACTTAAATCCTGGATTTAAGGGAAACATTATTGAAACAATTGATAATTCTATTAGGGCTGTTCCCGGCGATATAATATTATATGCAAAATGGGAAGAAGTAGTGGAATATAGGATAGAATATATCTATGAAAAGGACCATGAAGGAGCGGAACATGATAATCCTATGGTCATTAAAACAAATAATTTACCGCTAGAATTAAAATCAGCATCATTATCAGGTTATGTTTTTGCCGGCTGGTATTTAAAATATGAAGACGGTGAATATAGTAACCTATGCACTCAGATATCTAAAGGTATAACGGAAGATATTATACTTTATGCAAGATTTAGAGATTATAATATCGCTTATAATTTAGGGGATGGCGACGGTCAGGTAACGCTCCCGGCAGGGTGTTTATTAAATTATAATGGTACCACACCTTTACCGATTGAACTTATTCCAATTGAAGATAAGTTTGTAATAGGAGAAGGTGAAGGAGCAAAAGCATATGAATTTACTGGCTGGTATTTAAATTCTGAATTTAGCGGAGTATCTATTAATGAAATTAACAGTGATACTGTCGGTGTTCCCGGCGATATATCATTATATGCAAAATGGGAAGAAGTTCTTGAATACACAGTAACATATGATTTTGGAGTTTATACCGATGTAGACAATCCAAATCCCTCAACAGTCGAAACAAGCGAGTTACCGCTTCTTTTAGAACCCGCCTCATTAGACGGTTATGTTTTTGAAGGTTGGTTTATCGATTTCGAATATGTAACCGAATGGATTTCCATATCTAAGGGCATAACGGCTGATGTTACGCTTTATGCTAAATTTACAGTTGCACCGCCTGAAGGATAATTTTTTAAATCACAATTTACATGCGAATGGTACGCTTATTAGCGGAGCTTATTCGCTTTTTTTATTTGGATAAAAGTTATGAAAATTTATAAAAAAGGAAGAATTATTCACTTTTCAACATAAAATAACAAAAAAGTATAGATTTTTCTTGATATTTGTGATATTATTATTTTGTAATACAATATTTTCATTAAAGAGAGGACAAAACATGAGCGCTAATGTTAAAAAGTTTCCGGTAAAAACGGTACTAAGCGTAATATTAAACGTATTTTTTTATTTAGTTATTTTGTTTCTGTTACTATTTGCCATTGCAAATATGAAAATTAAGACTCAAGCTGATATTCCTCATGTTTTTGGCAGAGGTTTTTTATCGGTGCAGTCAGATTCGATGATGGGAAACGAAAAAGATTCCTTTGATAAAGGAGACATGATTTTCGTTAAGATTGTAAAAGAGAAAGATGTTGATAAATTAGCAGTCGGTGATATTGTTACTTGGTATGATGTTAATAAAAAAATTTTTAATACTCATAGAATAATTGTGATTGGCGATAATTATTTTATAACCCAAGGCGATAAAGCGGCCGCCAACCCGGCCTATAAGTATGATCCGGAGAAACCGGATAATAATCCCAATTATTATGAAGTTATTAACAAAACTGAAGTTAAAGCGATTCATCTTAGCACATGGAAAAAGGCGGGGAAGACTCTTGATTTCTTGATGTCTCCGATTGGTTTTCCAATTTGTATTGTTTTACCGGCAGTTTTAATCTTGATTTTTGAAGGGGCCATTTTGATACGCAATATTATTAAATTTAATAATGCAAAAATGGAAGCTAAATTTAAACAAGGTAAAGTCGAAGATCTTGCTGATTTAGAAAAAGAACGGGAAAGAATCAGACAAGAAGTTCTGGAAGAGTTAAAGAAAGAGGAACCGTCTAAGGATAAACAGTAGGGGATCATAATTTAGTTTTATAGGGGTGGATTATGGTTGAATTTTCACGATATTACATCGATTTTATTTTAGAGTTATTATCGAACATCGGTAGCTTTTTCAAAAGTGTTTTTAAAGCGTTTGCCGATTTCTTTTTTAATGATGTAAAATCATACATGAACGATCTAATCGACACCAGTAAAAACTTTACAATGCTTGACTGGGTAGTAGCCGCTATTGTATTAATCATTAATTTAGCTTTTATTACTTTTTTGGTTATAAAGTTATATCAATGGCTAAGGCGTTATATTCGTTTTACCCATCGCGAAGTAGAAAAAGACGAATTATTGGAAGAAATTTCGATTCTTAATATGAAAACGGCGGAATTGGTTGAAGAAAAAAACAAAATTTTGGCTATGAAGGTTTCACAGTTAGGACTTCAGCCCGACCGTTTTCAGGAAGACTATGAAGCGGAAGAAGAGGAATCGACCCCCGACATTGGGGAAAGCCGGTTCGTGAAATTGTCGGAAGTTGACGAAGAATACCGCGGTCGGATTCCGACGGTTATTATGGAACCGGAGGATATGATTGGCTTACAAGAACTGGTTGAAAGGTTTGTTAACTTTTCCGCATCGCAACTTAACCTATATTATTCAAAAAAAATAATCTCCGCCTTTTTTGCCGGACTCGCAACTTCTAAGATTATGATTTTAGAAGGAATTTCCGGTACCGGTAAAACCTCCCTTCCTTATGCGATGGGAAAGTTTTTCAATAATGGGGCCGCAATTGTTTCGGTTCAACCAGCTTGGCGGGACCGGGCTGAACTATTCGGCTATTTAAATGAATTTACAAAGAAATTTAACGAGTCTGATTTTCTGCGTCATGTTTATGAAGCGACTTATCGCGAAGATATATGTTTAATTATTTTGGATGAGATGAACTTGGCTCGAATTGAATATTATTTTGCCGAGTTTTTATCGATTCTTGAAATGCCCAATAGTGACGAATGGAAAATTGAAGTTGTGCCAAACGAACAGCCAAATGACCCAAAAAATTTAATTGGCGGCAAATTAACTATCCCGCAAAATCTTTGGTTTATCGGCACCGCTAACCGTGATGACTCCACATTTACCATTACTGATAAAGTGTATGACCGGGCAGCAACCATTGAAATGAATGTCAAAGCGCCTTATATCGATGCGCCGCCGACCAAAGCCGTGACAATAAGTTTTGAATATCTGGATAATCTTTTTAATAAAGCCGAAAAAGAATATCCTTTATCCCCGAAAATGATTGATTCTTTAAATCGTTTAGATGTTTTTATTACCAGCAAATTCAAAGTTACTTTTGGTAATCGGATAATGAAGCAAATCAGACGCTTTGTTCCTGTTTTTGTCGCCTGCGGCCGGAGTGAAGTTGAAGGCTTGGATTTTATGGTTGCTCGAAAAATATTGCGGAAATTCGAAGCACTAAATCTAGCATTTCTTCAGGAAGAAATTGACCAATTAACTGATTTAATGGATAGACTATTCGGAAAGGATATGTTTGAGGAATCAAAATTGTATCTGGAGGAACTGAAGCGAAGTTATTAATCAATAAGGGAATGTGGTGGTTATGAAAAAAAGAGATGATTTGGATACATTCTACAGCCATATTATGTCATCTTTGATGGCGGTTGAAGAAAAAGAAAACTTCCCTCGTTATTTTTATAATTCTTTTCTTGCCGGAGAAAATATAGTATATCAAAAAAGCATATCTGAAATTAAAAAATTTAACGACGATTGGATTGCGACGCTTGAAACATATTTTCCGAGTATCGATCGGATTATTAGTCAGCCATTCTCGACTTTAAGATATGATGAGGAAATAGTACCAATTGAAAAAGCAAAAAAAGTTAACAGTACATCAATTCGGCATTTAGCCGCTAATTCTCATCTGATAAAAGAAATAAAAGATGGCGAAGTGATACCGAAAAAAATCTTAACGTCACAATCGGAAATCGAATACGGCATTTATGAAAACCGCTTTATTATGACTTTAATTAATCGGTTAATTAGTTTTTTAAGCAATCGGTATGAAGTAGTAAAAAGCAATATTGAATCTTATGAACGAAAACATTTAAATTTACGATCAAATTTTAATATTTTTAATTCCGAAGTGGCAATGGATATTGATGTCGTTTTAAAAAATGATATAGAAGATTCTGATGTAAAAGAACAAAGCAAAATCTATCTTGGCCGCGTTACCAATCTTACTCGGATGGTATCTGGATATAAAAACTCCCCCTTTATGCGGATGATGGAAGAACAGAAGCCGGTTAAACCGCCGATTATGAAAACCAATATTATTTTGAAAAACCCTGATTTCCGTAATGCCTATAATCTTTGGCTTTTTCTTGATCATTGCGATTCTGTCTTTTATGATATAGATGTGGAAGAGCGGGATCTTGATATTGCCCCCGCATATATGTATAATCTCAATCAAATTGCTTTAATTACATATGCCTTGGTTTTATATAATCAAAACTTATTAAAAAAAGAATATGACGCTTCCAATCTGATTAAATATGAACGGAAAGCAACGAAACTAGTTAAGTCCCATGCAAAAGATGTTGTCGATAATCCTTCGGCGATTGTTATTGAGGATAATACCATTAATGAATATTATTTGGAACAAAATAAACGGGTTTTCAAACAAAAACTGGATGAGTTACTGGGGGAGGATGTCCCTTACGAACAAGCTCTGAAAAGCGCTTTAACGCAGACCATCGGGATTACCAACTCGCTATTTCAATCGGTTTTTGATATGGCGGCAGAAGAAGAAATAATGGATGCGGTTGAAAAGAAGAATTTGGTTGATAAACTTGTTGAAACTAAAAAGAAAGCCCGGATTGCCCAATTAATTCGGGAAACTAAAGAGGCGGATTATAAAGAATCGGTTAATCTGGAAAAACAACAAATGAAAGAGATTAGTCGAATTAATACTCGCATTATTAAGGAGAGCAGTAAAATAAGACGCCAATTAAAAGACCAAGCCCGGCGACAGCGCTTAAATCAATCGCTTAAAGCAACCAGGCAGGACCGCGATTCAGCAAAAGATAAAAGCAAAAAACTTACCGAAAATATGAAAGCGGTTAAAGATAAGGTTGAAACCGCGATTCTCCAGGAAGAGAAAAAAATCAATGAACAACTGCTGAGGCAAGCAGAAAAAGAATTGATTTCCGCCGAAAAAGCCCGAGCTCGCGCCGAACGGCAGGAAGTAATGAAGCGACTTAAAGAAGAGAGAAAACAAGCTCTTGAAAATGAACGACGTCGTTTCCAAGAACATCGAAACTTAATTCGTGATAAATTTAAAGAAATGAAAAGCAAAATTCTTGATTTTGAGAAAAAAAGACGCGAACAAGAAATATTATTGCTTAGAGAGAAATATCGTAAAATGCGTGAACAGGAAGTTGCCCGTATTAAAACGCATCATTCACAAACCATACAATCAACTTGATTCAATCAAGTTGATAGTTTTTTCAGGAGGGAAAAATGATGGCGAAAAAAATAACCGCCTTTTTAATGTCGTTTGTAACAGCGGTTTTATTTCTGCTGTCGCTTGTTATTATTATATTGGGGATTGTTTCCGCCCGTAACAATAAAATCATTTCTTTGTTTGGATATTCGTTTGCGGCGGTCGCTACGGACTCGATGGCACCAACGATTGAGCCCCAATCGATTGTAATTGCAAAAAAAGTTAATTTTATCGATGCTGAAAAAGGCGACATTATAATTTATTACTCCGAAACATATAAAGTTTATCTTGTGCATCGGGTGGTTGAAGTGACACCGGCGGGAAATCTTCGAACCAAAGGTGATAATCCGCTGGCCGCCATTGATGAGGACCAAGTTACTGAAAAAAATTTTTACGGTAAGGTCGTCAAGTATGGTCGTTTTTTTGGTTTAGGGAAACTGCTATTAAACAATCGTTACTTCACTTATCTGATAATTGTAGTTGCCTTGCTTTTAACTATCGTTATAGAATCCGTATCGATTGTTAAAAGCATAATTGCAAAGAATAAACCGGATTTATCTAAAAAAACATGAAAAACGATAGCGGTCAACATTATTGGACCGCTTTTTCTTTTTTTCGACAGATATCTCTATCTTTCCCCCCTTGAACAGTTATTTCAAATGACATTTAACTTCTGATTATCAGATATCTTTTGTTGTTTTAATTAATTCATGATATAATTTTTATTGGTTGTAATTATATGATTGGGGAGACATTTTATATCAATAAGATTAGGAGATACAAGGATAATGATTTTAAATCAGGATTTGCAGAAGGCATATGGGTTATTTGAAAACATGCCGATTGCATATGCAATTTTTCGTATCGACAATAATGATGTCGACCCGTACCTGTCTTTTTATTATGCCAACAGTTCTTTCTTGCAGTTATACGGAATTGAAATCAGTGATTTATTGAAAACCCCGGTTAGCACTTGCCTACCGGCTAAACAAAACGATTTATATTTTGAAGTTGCCACCACCGGAGTTAAGAAATGCTTTTTTAATTTTAACCGCAATATAAAAAAATATCTGAAAGTATATTGCTATCAGCCGATCTTTGGTTATTGTGCTTGTTTAATTGATGATGTTACCGAACAATTCAATCTTCAACAATTACTAAAAATCAGGGCTCAATCGGACAGCCTTACCGGTTTATACAATAAAGAGACAACTCATGAATATGTTATAAAATATCTTAATGAAAACAAGACCAAAAATGCGACCCATGCCATGATAGTTTTGGATTTAGATAATTTCAAAGAAGTAAACGATTATTTCGGTCATATTTACGGCGATGCCCTTCTTCTTGAAATATCAAATCGGATTAAGTCACTGTTTCGTTCAACCGATATTGTCGGAAGAATCGGCGGCGATGAGTTTATGATTTTTATGAAACAAATTAAAAACTTCGATATTGTTCATCGAAAAATTAATGATTTATGTTTTCTGATTAATGAAAATTATAATTATTTTAATATTGATCTAGCGATAACAACAAGTGTCGGCATTGCCATCTATCCTAATGCCGGTCTTGATTTTGATACTTTATATAATAATGCCGATGTCGCTCTTTATAAGGCTAAAGAAAAAGGCAAAAATCAATATTATATTTATAACGAGAATGAAACCGGTGTTGATTATAATGATATTGTTTTTTATAATTCAAAATTGAGGAAGAATAAACTTGCCGATAAGATAAAGAGAATTCTTGGGAGCAGTGATTCTCCGTTTATCAATTTAAAAACGGCCATTAGGGTATTGTGCAATAATTATGGTTTTAAACAAGGGTATATTTGCGAAAAGGGTACTCCTCTCAATCAATACTCATTAGTTTCACGGTATCCGGAGTTAAGCAGCGAGGAGATTGCTTATCCCGAACAATCGACTTATCTTTATGATTGTATTAGACGATTTGATTACTGTTATTTAACTGAAAAATCGGCAGCGGAAATTATTCATCACAGTTTTTCCGATAAATATAAAACATTATATTATTATGCAATACATTACGAAGAATGTTATTATGGTTTTATCGGTTTTAACAGTCCGGAAAAATGTTTATCGATTGAAACGACGGAACTTGGGGAGTTGACCGTTATCACGAAAATGATTGCCAATTATTATTTGAAAATAAAACAAAAAAATATGACTGTTTTGGCATGACCGCCATACTTAAGCGGTCTTTTTTTGTTGGAAAAGTTTGACAAATCACTTTATATATTGTATAATAATGGAAACCATGAACTCTATTAGTAGCAATATGGGGATTAACAAGGTGATATATATGAAAAAAAAGTCGTTGCATTTATCCGATGCTGTTTTTATTATTGCTTTTTCCACAATTTTTTTAGGTGCTCTCTTTTCTGTCGGCTTATACTTGATTTTCCGTTTTAAAATTATTATATTAGTATTATTGCTTTTTCTGTTTGTTTTAACCGGAGGGGTTATTATTTTACTGGGAAAAATAATAATTGAAAAACCGATTAGAGAATTTGAAAAATCAATGCGTTCACTTTCTCTTTCGGTCCGCCCCGTTGCCACTTTGTCAAGACTTAATGAAATAAGGAACATTAATCGGGCAATCCGAAAATTGTGGTTGCAGTCTCATCAGATGACATCGTGTCTTTTTAGCACGATAGAATTATATTCGGTTGGCTTCTTTTATTATTTAAAAGAAGACGACAAAGTTTATTGCACGCAGAAATTTTTTGATATTTGTGCTTTTAAAGGAAAAGAGGGATATCTGGATTACCGTAAATTTCATCCAATGTATCAGAAAATTACCAATTTATATTATGATGATAAATACAGAGCCTATTTGCTGGAAGATTTTCGCTGGATTCAAATATTAACGCATCAATATCGAGGTTTTTGTATGGGGATAATTTATGATATTACCGATCAGGTTAATCAAATTAAAAAAATAGAGAAAGAAAGGGATATTGATCCTTTAACCGGACTTTATAACCGTTATGCATTTAATCGTTTGGCCGAAAATATTATAAGTGACTGTTCCATTAAGGCGCTGGCTCTTATTATGTGGGATATTGATAAATTGAAATATATCAATGATACATATGGTCATGATGTCGGTGATCGTTATCTGTGTAAGTTCGGGGAAGTGATTAAATCTTTAGAACAATATGGCGGCCTAGTCGCCCGGCGTTCCGGCGATGAATTTTTAGCTTTGGTTTACGGCAATGAACAAAGCCAAATTCAACCGATTATTGATGAGGTTAACCGGCAAATCAGCGAAGGCAGCATTTTAATCGGTGATTGTGTAATTGAAAAGTTACGGGCTTCATTCGGCGTGGCTTGGTATCCGGAAAACGGCACCGTTTTAGCCGATTTAATTAATTATGCCGATTTCGCATTATATGAAAACAAATATTATTTATTTGTAAAACCCAGGCAAGATTCGATAAATGCCAGCATTGTCAACTATAGTAAAGAATTTAATTATATTATTGCTAATAAATTAGTAACTTTCTCTTATCAGCCGATTATTGATGCCAAAACGGCGAAGATTTTAGGTCATGAAACATTTATGCGAATTTACAGCGATATTATTAGGACTCCCGAACAATTGATAACGGTTGCGAAGGCGCAGTCGAAACTGCATGTTGTTGAGGAGATGACCTTGGAAAAATGTATTGCTGCGATTCGCGAATACCAAAACATTCTTTCAACACCGGTATTTATTCATTCCTTGCCGAATATTATTTTACCTGATTTGTCAATGAAAAAAATTTTTGTTAATTTAAATAATATCAAGATTGTATTTGAGATTATTGATTATTATTATGCCGATAAAGAAATATTTAAAAATAAGCTGGAAAAACTTAAGTGCTTTCAAATAGAAGTTTGCCTCGATGATTTTACTATTGATAATATTAACGAAGATATTATTAGTTTTGTCAATTATATAAAACTTGATATGTCCCTCGTCCGTAGTATTGATGTCAATCGGGAAAATCAAGAAAAACTGCGGAGAATATTGGATTATGCAAGAAACCGAGAGATTAAGGTGATTGCCAAGGGAATTGAATCTTATCAGGAAATGCAATATCTAATGGATATCGGTGTTGATTATCTGCAAGGTTATTACATTGCCATGCCGTTATCACGCCCCAACCAAATATCTAAAGATGTAATAGATAAACATCAAGCTATCGCTAATCAGAAAAACAAAAAAGGCAGAATAATCCCCATATCATCAAGTTAAGAAACTAAAAAAGGATTAATAATGTTTTAAATTCAATCCGGAAGCTATTAAATACTTACTTAATGAATGGGTAAAGACGATAGATCGATAAAAAAACAAGACTATCGTCTTGCTTTTTAATAAATAAATTATTAAAACTTTCTGCTTGATAAATGAGAATCTGCTTTTTTATTCTTCGGGTATATCGGCGGGGTAGTTGGGAGTGCCATAACCGTCAATGGTATGATAGTCTAGAGGATAACTGCGCCGAGCCACCATATCGCTGGTATTGCCCTCGATCGTATAAACTCGTTCGCCGTCACATCCGGTTACGATACCGGTATGACCGGCCCCGTCTCTTAAAAAGAAAATAACATCGCCGGCTTTAGGAATATAGTTTTCTCTAAGCTGATAAATGTTTTTATGTTTATAATTTTGCTTCCCGTCGCCGACATTGGCGAAAGGCGGAAGGATATCCGTACTGATTCCGGCTTCATTGGCGCACCAGGTAACAAACATTGCGCACCAATGGAGATTGGTGAAGTATGAACCGTAATATGTCCCATACCAAAATCCGTATTTGGTATAACCGTCACTTTTTTCGCGGTAGCCGAGCTCTTTTTCGGCGGCTGTAACAAGTTTTGCTCCATAATCAACCTTGGTTGTTCCCGCCACTTCAATATAAATCTTTCCGTAAATATCTTTATCGGCCTTGGAATAAACATAAACTTCAGCAACTCCCGGTGCACATCCCATTAGCCGACCGTTTTCACCGATGCGCGCGATTTTGTTATTAATGGTTTTCCAATAAAAATCATCTAAATTGATGTTTTCTTCATCGATTAGGATTTGTAAATCTTCACCAACCTTAACACCGGCTTTATCATCTTCTGTCTTCAGAAAGACTACCGGTTTTCCGGTATCGCGATAAGCGATTCCGGATACAACTTTTAAATTAAAACTGTTCTTGATTTCCGGATTAGAACGTAAGGTTGCGGTAATCGTTGTTGTCCCTTCTTTTAGGGCTTTTATTGTTAAGTTTTCATCAAAAACGGCAATATCATCATTAGAATTTTCCCAATCGAAACAGTCAATAACCGCTCCGACAAGTCGTTGATTTGCAAACAACAGTTTTGATTTTTGTCCGACTTTCATTATCGGATATGAAGTTGTAATCTGTGGTTTGGCGATAAAATCTCTTTGTACAAATACGCGAATTGATATATTGATATCGGATTTTTCTTTGACAGTTGCGCTTATCGTTGTAACCCCAACCGCCAACGGTTCAATGCGTATGAAGTTTAGGGTCAAAACTTCAGGGTTACTAACAACAAACTCGATATCATCGGAATCATAGCCAATGATATCAATTGGCAAATCGACTGTTTCGCTTAAGGAGAGAAAAATTTCTTCAGCAGAAAAACTAATCGACTGCTTAGTTTCATCTTTAGGATAATTACAACCGATAAAAACAATAAAAAGACAAATATAAATCAATATCCAAAGTTTCTTCATGATAAACTTCTCCATATATATACATATTATACAAAAACTTTTCCGTTTTTTCAATCTACTTGCCGCTTTTACCTTTATTTGGTTTATTTAATTAAGATAAAATGAGATAAACAAGATGGGAGGGATTATGCCCAACGTTACATTTATTTTTCGTTACTTTGCCGGCAATAAAAAAATAGATATGGAAAAATGATAAGAATAGTAGTATAATATAAATAGATAAACATTTATATATTAGGAGGCATTTTATGGGAAGAGCACATGAGGTCAGAAAGTCAGCGATGGCAAAAACCGCCGCACGTAAAAGCAAGGAATACGCCAAATACGGGGTATTGATTTACAAGGCGGCCAAAAGCGGCATTCCCGATCCGGAATTAAATCAAACTTTAAAAAAGGAAGTTGAACGGGCGAAAAAAGCACAAATCCCCTCCGACGTTATTAAAAGAGCGATTGAAAAAGCCAAAGGTGGGGCCGGAGATGATTATATTACGGTTAATTATGAAGGGTTTGGTCCCGGCAATTCGATGGTAATTGTTGAGTGTTTAACTGATAATCTGAATCGTACCAACACTGAAGTTCGGACGGCCATTTCAAGAAATGGCGGTAAACTCGGTGTTTCCGGCAGTGTTGCTCATATGTTTTTAAACCAAGCACTGTTTAGTTATGAAGGCATGACCGACGAGGAAGCACTGGATTTATTGGCCGAAGCCGATTGTGATGTTACCGATATTGAATATGATGATGGGTTGGTAAGCATTTATGCGCCCAGTAGCGAATATGGCAAAATCCGCGATGTTTTAGCCGAAAATAATCCCGATATTGAATTTCTCGAGGATGAAATTGTCTGGACCCCTCTGATGAAGGTAAAAATCGAGAATGAAACAGAGGCCCAAACTTTTAAAAAAATGATTAAGGCACTTGATGAATTAGATGATGTTCAAAAAGTTTTTCATAATGTTGAAGACATGCAATTTGATGAATAGCCCATTTCCGGTTTATTGATTAAACCGGTTTTTTTTTGACAAGTTTTTATGGCCTGAAAAACTAAATATTGTATTGTATGATTTTGCTGTATGTGATATACTAACTTAAAAATATCCTAAGGGGGAAGAACATGCATCGAGTTTATAATTTTTCGGCCGGACCCGCTGTTTTACCGGACGCGGTTTTAAGCGAAGCGCAAAACGAAATGATGAATTATCGGGGAACCGGTAGTTCAGTGTTGGAAATGAGTCATCGCTCTTTTGACTTTAATGAGATTATTAGCGAGGCGGAAGTTGATTTACGGAAACTGTTAGCGATTCCCGATAATTATAGGGTACTTTTTCTTCAAGGCGGAGCTTCATTGCAGTTTGCGATGGTACCAATGAATTTAATGAAAAACCGTACCGCTGATTTTATAATAACCGGTCATTGGGCTAAAAAGGCTTATCAAGAAGCCCAAACATTTGGTGAGGTACGAATAATCGCTTCGTCGGAAGATCAACTATTTTCCTATATTCCGGATTGTACCGATTTAGAAATTAATCCCGGGGCTGATTATCTTTATATTTGTGAGAATAATACGATTTATGGGACAAAATATCAAATGCTTCCTAATACCAAAGGCAAACCGCTTGTTGCCGATATGTCGTCCTGTCTTTTATCGGAGGAAATCGATGTCGGTCAATACGGGCTTATTTTTGCCGGAGCTCAAAAAAATATCGGACCGGCCGGAACGGTTGTTGTTATTATTCGTAAAGACTTAATTACCGATGAAGTTTTGCCGTTAACGCCGACAATGCTTAAATATAAAACCTATAGTGATAGTAACTCATTATATAATACCCCCCCTACCTACGGAATTTATATTTGCGGCAAGGTATTTAAATGGTTGTTAAAAGAAGGCGGTTTAAAAAGAAGGGGTGAGATTAATCGGATGAAAGCAAAAATACTTTATGATTATCTCGATACCAGTCAGTTATTTAAAGGGACAGTATGCAAAGCGAACCGTTCAATAATGAATATTACTTTTGTCACCGGAAACAAAGAACTCGATGAGAAATTTGTTAACGAAGCAAAAAAATACGGCCTTGTCAATTTGAAAGGTCACCGCAGCATTGGCGGTATGCGGGCCAGTCTTTATAATGCGATGCCGGTAGCCGGTGTTAAGAGATTAGTTGAGTTTATGCGTGAGTTTGAGAGGAATTACAATGTTTAAAATCAAATGCTTAAATTCTATTGCTCAAAGCGGCTTAAGCAAATTTAACGGTAAGTTTAAAATCGTCGCGGACATGCCGGAGGCTCACGGTATTCTTTTGCGAAGCCATGATTTACACAATATTGATTTTCCGCCAAATCTTGAAGCGATTGCCCGGGCCGGTGCCGGTGTTAACAATATTCCGGTTGAACGTTGTACTGAAGCCGGTATTGTTGTCTTTAACACCCCGGGAGCGAACGCTAACGGTGTAAAAGAGCTGGTAATAGCGGGTATGTTAATTGCTTCCCGCAATATTATTGCGGGGATTAATTTTGTCACCGAACATTGTAACCGCGAAGATCTTGCAAAGTTTGTGGAAAAAGAAAAGGCTCGTTTTGCCGGCAGCGAAATTCAAGGTAAAAAATTAGGCGTTATCGGTTTAGGGTCGATTGGCGTTTTGGTAGCCAATGCCGGATGGAACATGAATATGGAAGTCTATGGCTACGATCCTTTTATTTCAGTTGACCATGCTTGGCGCCTATCTCGTCATATTATTCATGTAAATAGTATAAACGACATTTATTCTGTTTGTGACTATATCAGTATTCACGTGCCTTTGAGTGATGAAACGCGACATATGATTAACAAGGAAGCATTTAAAAAAATGAAAGCCGGAGTAATTCTACTGAATTTTGCCCGTGATGCTTTGGTATGTGATGCGGATTTGGCGGCTGCCCTCGCATCAGGCCAAGTTAAAAAATATGTTACCGATTTCCCCAACTATCGAACCGCTAATTTGGAAAAGGTAATAGCTATTCCTCATTTGGGAGCCTCAACCGCCGAGGCGGAAGACAATTGTGCTCAGATGGCAGTCCGTCAGTTGATTGATTATTTCGAGAACGGCAACATTACTAATTCGGTTAATTTTCCGGAATGCGATGCCGGTATTTGCCAAGCGGCCGGTCGCATTACCCTTTATCATAAAAACATACCCAATATGATTAATCAGTTTACCGGAGTATTTTTTCGGGAAAATATCAATATTGCCAATATGTATAATCGAAGCCGCGGCGAATATGCTTATTCATTATTTGATATCGATTCACCGACTGGTTTAAGTTTAAAGAAAAATTTACTGGCCATTCCCGGCGTTATCAAAGTAAAAATAATAAAATAGCACTCCGATCCGAGCGCTATTTTTTCTTTTGAAGTTCATTATTTTCATCGCGTAACCATAATAGAACGTTGAAGCAACGCTTAATAATATTAGGCGGAAATTCCTTGCCTTGGGCGTAATTAACCCTCATTCGCCGGTAATAATCATAAAAAGAATCGAGACGATTAATAAAGTGTTCATATGATTTATTGTATTTTTCCGTCCAGGCAATTTCGGCTACCGCCGCTAATCGGGGGAAGATTTGATAATCAAGTTTATATTGGTTGGGGACCCATTCGGTCCATAGGGGTGCTTCAACCCCAAGGATGTTTTCTTTGTTGCGGATGTTTTTGTCGATTGGTTCAAACTGATAAGTTTTTCTTAAGGGCGTCATACTGTAAGGATAGTCAAGATATAGGTATAGAAAATCGGAAATAATAGCCTTTCTTCCGTGGTTGATTTCTTTAACTGTTTTTTTTCGAGTGAAAGGTTTCCAATGTTGGATAACGGTGTCGGCCGCCGTATCGGAGTCAACGCCGTCATTCCAGATAATCGGAATTTTATTATGAGCTTTCAGCAATTCCCCAAAATAATTAAGGAAATAGGTAGCCAATCCATTTTCGCCTTTTAAATTATTATCCTTTATCATCTTCTGGCAAAGGGGACACTTTTTCCAGTGTTTTTTCGGTACTTCGTCGCCGCCGAGATGAAAATATGGACTTTCAAAAATATCGATTATCTCAATAATTATCTCGGTTAGCATTTGATAGACATCCATATTGCCGGGGCAAAGCGTAATGTCGCTGATGCCAAAACTCCCTCTGACTTCAATTTCTTTTTTAAGGCATGAAGTTTGTGGATAGGCGGCAATCAAAGCATTCATATGACCCGGCATATCGATTTCCGGTATTACTTCAATATGTCTTGATTTCGCATAAGCAACAATCTCTTTTAAATCCTGTTTCGTATAAAAGCCTTGATGCGGAATATCTTGTGTTTTTCTTTTCCGGCTGGAGGTTCGGTTTCTTTTGCTTCCGATTTCGGTTAAACGGGGATAAAGTTCGCTTTCGATACGCCATCCCTGATCGTCGGTTAAATGTAAATGAAGAACATTAAATTTATGAAAACTGATTAGATCGATTAAACGAAAAATTTCATTTTTCGGAAAGAAATGACGGGCGACATCGAGCATAAATCCCCGATAGGAAAAGCGCGGGCGATCATCGATAAAGGTACAATTAATCCGGTGGCGACCGTCTTTCAAGGTTAAAAGTTGTTTGAGAGTTTGCAGTCCGTAAAAAGCCCCGTGGTTGGTTCTGGCCGCCAGATGAATACTTAATGTATCAACAAAAAGTTGATATTGTTCATATTCAAGGGAAAAATCCAAAGATAGATTAATCATGGCATACTGTGATTGTTTTGGCTTGATGCCGGTCGTCTTCTCCAAAAAAAGACAAAGCATATCGGCGGTTGGCTTTAGTTCTTGGGAATAGTTGATTGTAATGTTTTCAGTGACAAAAAAGAAACCGGGTAAGTTTCGGTATGAATTTGGTAGGGGAATAATGTTCATAACAGCACCTCTTAATAATATTATACAAAATAATCGGTAGTTTGTAAATGGATTATGATAATAAGCATTTTCCGGCATTTTCAAGGATGCAATATTTATTAATCGGCGGTACATGTTGAAAAAAAATCCATATTTAATTTTATACGGAGTTTGCTTTGACATTTTTCCATGAAAATTATATAATGTTTATGTAGAATAAAATATATGGGTGAGCAGATGAAAAAGGTTTTGGATGGTATAGACCGATATTTTAAGATATCGGAAAAACAATCGACATATTCGCGGGAGATAATCGCCGGCATAATTGTTTTTTTTGCGATGATTTATATTTTGCCGGTTAACGCCAATATTTTAAGCGGTGCCGGTTTTCCGGCCGGAAGCATCTTTGTCGCTACGGCCCTAGTCAGCGGTATCGTAACTTTAATTATGGGCCTTTATGCCAATTATCCGATTGCTTTGTCGGCGGGAATGGGAATGAATGCTTTTTTGGCTTTTACTATCTGCGGTAAGTTAGGTTATACCTGGGAAGAAGGATTAGCGTTGGTGATTGTTGCCGGAGCGTTTTTTTTACTCTTTTCGCTGACCGGTTTCCGCAAAAAAATTATCGACAGTTTTCCTCAAGATTTAAAATATGCCATCACCGCCGGTTTGGGCTTTTTTATTGCTTTTATCGGATTAAAAATGGGGGGGATTATCGTCGCCGACGGCGGAACTTTAGTCGGTTTAGGTAAGTTAAGCGACCCGCTGGTTTTATTATCATTATTCGGTATATTATTGGCTTTTGGTCTTTTGGCCATCCCCGGTAAAATTAAAAGATTTGCCATTATTATCGCAATGACCGCTACTGCGGTTTTAGGTTTATTCTTAAACCGGGTCGGCGTTAAAAATATGCCCAGTTTTGAGATTTCTCAAAGAGGTGCTTTAAGTGAGGTTTTTGGTAAGGGTTTTAATCATATTTTAAGCGTTTTGGCTCGCCCCGAGTCCTATGCGATTATTTTCTCTTTAATTTTTGTTAATTTATTTGATACCACGGCTACCCTTTTAGCCGTGGGAAAGGATGCCGGTTTGCTTAATGATCGGGGTGAACTCATCGATGGTAATAAGGCGGTTTATGCCGATGCCGTCGGTGCCTTATTGGGGGGGGTGTTCGGATCCTCAACGGTGACTTCCTATGCGGAATCGACCATAGGCGTTGAATCGGGGGCCAGAACCGGACTTGCTGCGGTAACCACCGGTACTTTGTTTTTACTGTCAATTTTCCTCTACCCCTTGTTTTCTGTTTTTTCTGCCATACCGGTTAATGATGCGTTTTACACACCGGTAACTTCTCTGGCCTTGGTTGCGGTCGGAGCAATGTTGTTTTATAATCTGAAATATATAAATTGGCATGACCGCAACCAAGG
>Ga0265293_10006191_pt1 | contig 19322 bp, 24 predicted proteins | sample Munlanlewell138R_FD_192505 | JGI IMG/M metagenome (GOLD analysis project Ga0265293, IMG submission 192505) | Leachate microbial communities from a municipal landfill in Southern Ontario, Canada - Leachate well 138R | ecosystem: Engineered > Solid waste > Landfill > Unclassified | place: Canada... | reverse complement strand
GCCGGGCGGAATCGCAGCCGAGGTGGGGTCTGGCGTTGGAGGCTCGCGGCACCTGCGTCCGTAGTACGAGTGGTGTGTTCGTGTACGTCGCGCGATTGCCCGTGGCTAGGGTTGGCGCCAGAAGGTGCCGCGCCAACGGTTGCCGCGCCAACGGTTGCGGTGCCAACAGGTGCGGCGCCGGCCGGCACCACCTTGTACCCGAGGCTCTCCACCTCGCGTTCGATGCGGGGGCGACCAACGGCGGTGCGGTCATACGCGATGTCCAGCACCTCGGAGGCGTAACTGGCAACGCTCGAAGTGACGCCCGCCAGCTTGCCGGTGACGGCCGAGATCTTGTCGGCGCAATCGGCGCAGTGGATGCCCTGTATGCGCAGGCGCTCGTGGGCGTACCGCTGGCGAGCCGCCTCACCGGCCTCGTCGGCAAGGCGGCTGATGGCGCCGGAGTCTACGCGGCGAGGATCGTAATCGACCTCGAACCGGGCGCCGCCACTAGCGACGAACCTAGCCGCCAGCACGCCCTCGAGCGCGGCCAGTGCCGCGCTGATCAGGTCGGTGCACGGGTCCTCAACCGGTTGGTGGCCGGGCAGCAGGCGCCTGAGTTCGATGCTCTTGGTAATGACACTCCCGGTAGCCACAGCGGAGCCTCCAAACTCCATCTGACCCATTATATGAGTAAATGCTCATGTGTCGGTGCGTGTGACTGTTCGTCAACATTCGGTGCGGGCCCTGCAGGATGCGGTTTTTGATTGTGGTTACGTAGCTGTTACCAGACCTCTTGCGAGTGAGAGACCACGTCGTCCAGAACGTCCCTCACGTGCTCGTCGGCTAACCGGTAGTAGACGTGGCGGCCGCGCTTGGTGAACTCCACCAGGCGCGCCGTGCGCAGCGTGCGCAGTTGGTGGCTCACGGCGGACTGCGTCATGCCCAGAGCGTCCACTATCTGGTGCACGCAGACCTCGCCGCCCTTCAGCATGAGCAGGATCCGCAGGCGCGTCGGGTCCGCGAGGCCTTTCAGTAGCGCCACCGCTTCGTCAAGCACCTCGTCCGTTACGCCACCGTTCGGGGCTGCGACCTCTGCGGTGCAGTCTAGTGTGGCGACGTCGGCAGCGGTGCGCTTGGCGTCTGTCACTTGTCTACCCAGTGGTCGTAGTTCAGCTTTATCAAGCGCTGGAGCACGCCAAGGTCCACGTCGGCCAACTTATTAACGTAAACGCAGCCCTTGCCGCGCTTGTGCTTGCCGAGTTCCTCCAGCAACTCCTCGTAGCCCGGCGTGTAGGTCAGGCCGTAGATGACCAGGCTGGCTTTGCGGGGCGAGAAACCTACCAGCGGCTCGTCGCCCTCGTGCCCCGAAGCGTACTTGTAATGCCGCTGGCCGAACCCGATGATCGACGGCCCCCACATGACCGGCGGCTGCCCGGTGGTGACGGTCATGAGCTCGAGTAGAGCCAAGCCGTCCGCCCTACGGGTAGGGTGCTCCACCGCCCGCACGAACGCTTCCGGATCTACGGTGGTGGGCTTTGTCTTCTGTTCGTACGCCATGCCGACATAGTAGCCGCATGCGCAGTCGGGATCCGTTTACGCTCTCTGCGGTGATGACGGCTACTTGCCGGCTACGCACCGTTCCCGACCAGCCGGTTCGTAATCGGCTGCGTCGCCGCCAAGGAGTTGGTTGAGGCGCGACATCTCCAGCATCTGCTTTTCGCTGGCGTAGCAGGGCACAGCTGCGTCGTTCCAGCATTCCTGGGCACCGGCCACCACGGCGGCCGTCACCTTCTCCGCCTCGGACGCGAAGAGTTCGCTCATTCCCGCTAACTGCGTGGCTCTGATCCACCCGAGTACTTCGCTGGCGTGGGCCTCAATCCCTTCGCAGCCGCTGGCAATGGTTTCGAGCTTCGGCTCTATATCACGCTTGTAATAGGTGTTAAGGGTGGCTTCCAGCTTCGCTGCCAGTTCGGGGTCGCCCGCCGCGCCCTCGAGCTGGGCGGTGCGCTCCTTGGCGAACAGGTCGCTGAGCGACTGCTCGGACTGCGCTTCCCAACCTTCGGGCGTGAAGTCGTCGATCGAGCCACTGATGACGAAGGGCTCTTCTTCGGTGCCTATGTAGGCCCCGTGCAGCGAGAAGTGGAACAGTTCGAGGGTCACGCTGCTGCCGTCGCCCGTTATGACTGGTGGCATGAGGTGGAAGTCAGAGAACGAGACCGGGGCGAAAGGGACGCTGTCGGCGGCGAAGCCTATAGCGCTAGTGGCGTTGCCGCTGGCGGGAATGATCTCGAGGATAGCCGCGTCGTAAAGGCGCAGTTTCTTAACCCCGCCCGACGTCGTCGCCTCCAGTATCACGCCGTAGGTGTTGCCGGTTACTGGCGCGCCTTCCAGTCTGGCGACAACCGACATGGATATTCGGGCTTCGGACAGGAGCGCCTTGTCTGTGATGGTGAGGCGGTAGATGGTGCCGTCCTCGGCTACGGCTTCTAGCGTGCCACCAGTGGTTGGGATGGTGGCAGCGTCGTAGCCGCTACCGCGCGTAACCTCCACCGCCACCGGGTTAGGTGCGGGCAGTAGGGTGGTGGGTTTCTGGTCGGGATCGGGTTTTGGATCGGGCTGCGTTGAGGTTGGGCCGCACGCGGCTAGGAATGCCAGCAAGACCTTGAGTACGCCGTAGCGAAGAAGGTGCAACTTGCGAATCAGCTCGTTCCTCCTGCAGCCACGGCGCCTACCGCGCACAAGGCCTGTTTCTGGTTGTGACGTGGGAGCGGTGAGGAGTGCTCCTCGGGCAGATTACTGCAAGAGCTCCGCTTACGTCGCCGTTTTCGTACTGCCGTTCGAGTAAGTTGGCTCATAGCCAGACATGCAGGTGCGGCGTAGGTTGCTTTCGTGTCCCTACTTCGCTCTGCCGCTCCCATTGTGCTCGCATTAGTGATGCTCGCTGCCTGCGCGCCGCGCTCTACAACAGCCGGCCACCCGCGAACCCCTGACCAGCCGCAGATCACTTACAGCGCCACCGCGAGCAGCCTCCTAGACGCCGTTAATCAGGCCCGCAGGAACGGCGCTAGCTGCTCAGCCGATTACTACCCGCCCGTAGGGGCCCTCTCGCTGGAGCCAAGGCTTGTGAAGACCGCGCAGCTACATACGGCCGATATGGTCAGCAAGGCGTACTTCTCGCACACGGGCTCGGACGGCAGCTCGGTCAGTCAACGGGTTACGCGCCAGGGGTACGAGTGGCGCGCGGTGGGGGAGAACATCGCCTACGGGCAACGCAGCGTGGAGCAGGTGGTGGAAGCCTGGATGAACAGCCCGAGCCACTGCCGCGCCATCATGGATAGCGAGTTCACCGAACTGGGCGCAGCGCGGGTGGAGGACCATTGGACGCTTGTGTTCGGGACGCCGCGGTAGCCAGTCAACGCCACAATTCTATGAATAGCGCCAAATCCCGCTCGCCAATCATGGCTTGACCGGGCGCTAGATTCGTACAAGATAAGCCCTCTCTTGTATCATCCTTAGCGTGAACAAGGTCGACGTCAGCACTGCGCGCAACAACCTCGCCCAGATACTGGAGGCGTCAGAGCAGGGGGCGATTCTAATAGAACGTTACGGTAAGCCAGCGGGCGTTCTAATCAGCCCGGAACGGCATGAGGAACTGCTCTCTGCCCTTGAAGAGCTGGACGATATCAGGGCATTCGACGAGGCAATGGCCGAAGAAGGCGAGAACATTCCTTGGGATCAAGTCAAGGCTGACCTCGGCTGGGGTTGATGTACCGCATTGAGTTCAGACCGGCGGCCTTGCGCGGCCTGCGGAAGCTGGACTCCGGAACCGTAGACCGCGTTCGGGGGGCGGTAGCGCTTCTCGCTACCGAGCCGCGCCCTCCGGCATCGAAGAAACTGTATGGTCGTGACGCCTACAGGTTACGCATAGGTCATTACAGAATCATCTACACCATCGACGATGCGGGTCTTGTCGTGGTTGTCGTTCTCATCGGGCACCGGAGCAGCGTTTATCGCTGAATGGCAAGGGTGAATTTGAGGCAGGTGCTAGCCGCGCGCCAACAGCCTCACCGTGGTTCCCCAGGGGTCAGTTGCCTGCAGGGCGTTCCCATCGGCCGTAGCTTGGTGGCCAGCCGCCGCGAGGCTTGCGCCGGCCGCTTCCACGTCGGCCTGGCTGGGCAGTGCTATCTCCCAGTCGAGCAGCCGGGCGTCATCCTGGCCAGCACCGGGGCTGGTGGCCGCCCAGGTGTTAAGGCCGAGGTGGTGATGGTAGCCGCCAGCCGAGAGGAACAGGGCACCAGGGTAGCTCCACACCACTTTGTCGAAGCCGAGGCCGTGGTGGTAGAACTCCTCAGCGACGTCGATATCGCCAATGTGCAGGTGAACGTGGCCCATCTTGGTGCCAGCGGGCATGCCCTCCCACGGGGTGTTGCGGGCGGACAGCGCCAGGTCGGCCGCGTTGAGCGGGATGGTGGCCATCTGGATCTCGCGGCTTTGCACCGACCACTCGTCGCGGGGGCGGTCCGCGTAGACCTCGATGCCGAGTCCGTCCGGGTCGTTCAGGTAGAGGGCCTCGCTCACCAGGTGGTCGGAAGCGCCGGCGCGCTCGCCGGTCTGGGCGAGATGGCTGAGGAAAGCGCCTAGCGAGGGGCGGTCGGGGAGCAGCAACGCGTAGTGGTACAGACCTAGGCGGCCGCGGCGAGGGACAGGGCGGGCGCCCGCCAGCTCGCGCAGCTCCACCAGGGGCTCGTCGGCGTGCGTGCCGAGGGTGGCGGCGTTGGCCTCGCGTTCCAACAGCTTGAGGCCCAGCACGGACTGGTACCAGGCGAGGGAGTGTTCCAGGTCGGCTACCTGCAAGCGTACGCGGCCGAGGCTGGTGTCAGCCGGCAGGCGCTGCGCGCGGGGTGCGATCCCCGCAGGTGCGGCGTGGTTGGCGGGTTGGGTCGTGGTGGTGCGGGTTTCGGTGAGCATGGCTTCTCCTTACGCGTTATGCCGTTATCTGTGATAACGAATGTATGGGATCAGGCGGGCTGCGATTCGACGGTTGGCAACGGGCCCCTGAAGGCGTGCCCTTGCCGGTCGTCTTTATCCGGTGGCGGCGTCCTCCAAGAGCGAAAGTAGCTGCTCCAGCTTGGCGGTGCCGAGATGGCCTAGCTGCCGGTGGTGCATGGCGGCCACGGGCTCGTCCAGGCTTGCCAGTAGCTCGCGGCCTTGCGGGGTTATCCAGGTCTTCACGACGCGGCGGTCGCGTTCGTCGCGGGCGCGCTGCACCAGCTCCTGCTTCTCGAGCCTATCGAGTAGGCGCGTGACGTCGGACTCGCGGGTGATCATGCGCTCGCCGATTTCGCCGCAGGAGAGGGGCTCGCCCTCGGAGCCGCGCAGGATGCGTAAGGCGTTGTACTGCGTCCAGGTGATGCCGGAGGCTCTCAGTAGGTCGGCCTGCTCGGCGTTCAGGTGGCTGGCGAGCCGGGAGATGGCCAGAGAGGCCTCCTGCTCGAGGCTGCCGAATGGGCGTTTCTGTTTGATCAGGTCTTGCAGTTTAGCTGCCATCGTGGTCCTCCTCTCGATGCGCTGGTTATAAGGATAGTCGTTATAACGAAGAAAAACAAGTGCTGAAACCACCAAACCTCACCGTCCGCGCATCGGCCCGCTTTTCAGGGCGCAAACTGGCCGGGCGCCACTCATCAGCAGGGGGAGAGTTGCCGCTCCCACACCGAGTCTGTACTACCCTTGTAAAGTTAGTCCGACCGTCACCCTTTATCGACCGTTCTCTACGACCGTTACGGAGTAATCTTTATGAGCAGTACAGCGCAGGCCGAATCCGGCCGGCAGTGTCCCACCAGCGTCGTCCCCAACGTCACAACAGAAAGCAGTCCGCAGAGCGCGCCAGCGCCTGAGCGGCCGGTCAAGCTCGCCACGCGGAACCTTTCTAAGGTCTTCGGTCCAAGGCCCGAACGCGCGCTAGAGATCCTGCGGCAAGGTGGCTCGAAGGCCGACGCCCAGAAAGTCGGCGCCGCCGTCGGTGTTTACGACGCCAACCTGCAGATCCGCGAAGGTGAGACCTTCGTGTTGATGGGCCTGTCCGGCAGCGGCAAGTCGACGCTGCTCCGCATGTTCAACCGCCTGCACGAACCGACCGCCGGGCAGGTGCTGGTGGACGACCTCGACATAACCAGGCTGAGCCGGCGCGAGCTCCTAGAGGTGAGGCGCGAGAAGTTCAGCGGCATGGTCTTCCAGCAGTTCGCCATCCTGCCGCACCGCACGGTTGTAGACAATGTGGCTTACGGCCTGGAGGTCCAAGGCGTGAACGCGGCCGAGCGGCAGCGCCGCGCGCGCGAAGCCACCGCGCTGGTTGGCCTGGAGGGCTGGGAGGAGTACTACCCCTCGGAACTGTCGGGCGGCATGCAGCAGCGCGTAGGCTTGGCGCGGGCGCTGGCGGTGGACGCCGACATACTGCTCATGGACGAGGCGTTCAGCGCGCTCGACCCCCTCATCCGCCGCGAGATGCAGGACGAGCTGGTGGAGCTGCAGGCGCGCGTGAACAAGACGATCGTCTTCGTGACGCACGACCTCGACGAGGCCCTCAAGCTGGGCGACCGCATAGCCATCATGAAGGACGCACGCGTAGTGCAGGTGGGTACCGCGGAGGAGATCCTCACGCACCCCGCCGACGACTACGTGGAGGCCTTCGTGGAGGGCGTTGACCGCGCCAGCGTGCTAACCGCCTCGAACATCATGCAGCCCGTGAAGGAGACGGCGTTCCTGCGCGACGGCCCCAACACCGTGCGCACGAAGATGCGCCGCCACGGGCTCTCCGGCATCATCGTCACCGACTCTGAGCGCAAGGTGCAGGGTTACATAACGTCGGAAGCGGTGCGCGCGCAGATTGAGGACCAAGCCGCTGACCGCGAGCGGCTCGACCGCGCCCGTGTAGTGCCAGCGACCACCGTCGGGCTGCAGACGCCGTTGCAGGACATCATCGGTATCGCGTCAGAGGCCAGCGTGCCCATTGGGGTGGTTGACCCCGCCGGGCGGCTACGCGGTGTCGTCGTGAAGGGAGCCATCTTGGCGGCCCTGGTGCGGCCCGGCAACACGGACCAAAACGCGGGGGCCGCCGGAGCGGTCAGGGGAGAGGCGGCCAATGTTTGATTTCCGCATCCCCTTACGCGACTGGATTGAGAACGCCGTCCGCTACCTGCAGGTCGAGCTAGCGACCCTCTTCGACGGCTTCGCGGACGCCGTCTCGGCTGTTATCGGGACGTTACTGAACGGCTTCGAGGCGGTGCCGGTGCTGGTGCTCATGGCCGTCATCGTGCTGCTGGTCCTGTGGCTCACGGGGTGGCGGCTGGCCCTCTTCGCGGTGTTAGGCCTACTGCTGATCGAGAACATCGGACTCTGGTCACCGTTCCTCAGCACCCTGGCTCTGGTGGTCACGGCGCAGATCCTCATCGTCATCGTCGGGCTGCCGCTCGGAATCCTCGCCGCCAGTAGCGATACGGCGGAGCGCATCATGCGGCCCGTTCTTGACTTCATGCAGACCATGCCAGCGTTCGTGTACCTGATCCCCGCCATCATGTTCTTCGGGGTCGGCATGGTGCCAGGCGTCGTGGCCACGTTCGTCTTCGCCCTGCCGCCCTTGGTGCGGCTCGTGAACCTCGGCATCAGGCAGGTGCCGGGCGACCTCATAGAAGCGGCAGACGCGTTCGGCTCGACCCGCTGGCAGAAGCTCATCAAGGTGCAGTTCCCCGTGGCCATGCCCACGGTGCTGGCGGGACTCAACCAGTCCATCATGCTGAACCTGTCCATGGTGGTCATCGCCAGCATGATCGGCGCCCGCGGCTTAGGCACCGAGGTGTTGCGCGGCATCCAGCGCATCAACGTGGGGCAGGGCTTCGAAGCCGGCCTCGCCGTGGTGATATTGGCCATCATCCTCGACCGCATGACCGCCGCCATGGGCCGGCGCACCGAGAAGCGGGTGCGGAAGTGAGGCGTGAGGGCGGGGCGTGAGCCGACCTATCGGAGTTTTCCGCCGGTTACCGCTGGTTGGCGCAGCCGCGGCATCCGTGCTACGGTCGAAGACGGCCGCGCAGTGGTCTGTAAGTACGTTAGGCGTAATAATTGCGCCTCAGGGCAAACTGTTTGTCCTTTAATTCTTCGTCCCTACTCCAGTTTGGAGGAACCTCTATGAAGCGCCTAATAGTTGCGCTAAGTGCGGTGCTGGCCATCGGTATTGCCAGCGCCCAGACCGACACCATCGAACTCGGCTACGTGCTGTGGGATTCCGAGATCGCCTCGACCCACGTGGTGGCCGCGGTGCTCATCGATGAACTCGGTTACGACGTGAACATGACTTCCGTAGACGCCGGCCCCATGTGGACCGGCCTCGCGCAAGGCGATTTCGACGCCATCGTGGCCGCCTGGCTGCCCGCTACCCACGAAGCGTACTGGGACCAGTACGGCGACAGCCTGGTCGACCTCGGCATGAACCTTGACGGCGCCGACATCGGTTGGGCCGTGCCCGCCTACGTTGAGATCGACAGCATCACCCAACTGAACGACAACGCAGCGCAGTTCAGCGGCGAGATCATCGGCATCGACCCCGGCGCCGGCCTCATGGCGGCCAGCGACCGCGCCATGGACGTTTACGGCCTCAGCAACCTCAACCTCATCGACGGCTCCGACGCTGCCATGGCCGCCGCGCTCGACCGCGCCATCACCCGCGGCGACTGGATCGTGGTTACCAGTTGGCGTCCGCACTGGATGTGGGCCGCCTACGACCTCAAGTACCTCGAGGACCCCGAAGGCGTGTTCGGCACGGCGGAGCAGATCCACACCATCCTCTCCCAGGAGTTCGCTGACAGCGGCCCGGCAGACGCCATAGCCTTCCTGGACGCCTTCAGCTGGACCGGTGAGGACATGGGCGCCGTAATGCTCAAGATCCTCGACGGCATGGAGCCGTTCGACGCAGCCCGCGAGTGGCTCAGCGAGAACCCGGACAAGGTCCAGGAGTGGCTCGCTAACTAACGACCGAAAACGGCGCGTGCTCCTGGCCGCCTAAGTGGCCATGAACACGGTCGCGGCCACGCGCGAAGTGGGCCCGAGGTTCTATGCCTCGGGCCCACTCCCTGATCACTTGACTTAGTCCAGGCGGGTCCAAGCTCACTAGTAGAATCCACCAGCAAGTGGTGGAAAATACACCACAAGCTGGTGGATCTTACCTGCGCTTGGCTAGCCCCCCAGGACGGGAAAGCCTAAGCCAGAACTTCGAGCGCCTTATCCAACGCTTCGAGCCCGACGTTGATGTCGCTCTCGGCGATGTTGAGCGGCGGCGTCACCAGCAGCACGTTGTAACGGCCAAACGCGTACACGCCGTTGCTGCGCAGCGCGCCCACCAGCTTTGCCATCGGGCTGTTGTCGCCGCCGTACCAGGGCACCAGCGGCTCCTTGGTGTCGCGGTCCTTGACCAGCTCGATGGTGTAGAAGGCGCCGATGCCGCGCACGTCGCCGATTACCTGGTGACGCTCCTTCAGCGCTCCAAGCCCGGCCTTCAGGATGGGGTCGAGCTGCCGCGCGCGCTCGAACAGGCCCTCTTTCTTGAGGGTCGTAACGGTCGCGAGCCCAGCTGCCACGGCCATGGGGTGCCCGGCGTACGTGTGGCCGATCATGAGCGCTGTGTCGTCGAAGTACTGGGCCAAACCCTCGCGAATCATTACCCCGCCCAGTGGAACGTAGGCGGCAGAGGAGCCCTTGGCGAAGGTGATCATGTCGGGCTTGACGCCGAAGAGGGTGGCGGCGAAGCGGTCGCCCACGCGGCCGAAACCGGTCATGACCTCGTCGAATATCAGCACTATGCCGTGCTGCTCGGTCAGGCTGCGGACGCCCTCGAGGTAGCCCTCGGGGTAAACGATGACGCCGTTGCTGCCAACCACCGGCTCTATGAGCAGCGCCGCGATCTTCTTGGGGCCCTCGAAAGTGATGACCTGCTCGAGGTGCTCCAGAGCGCGTTTGGTCTCGGTGGCCGGATCGTCAGTGAAGAACGGGCTCCGGTACGGGTACGGCGCGAAGAAATGCACCACACCCGGCATGCCGGGCTCGTGCGCCCAGCGGCGGTCCTCGCCCGTGAGGTTGCCGGCGCCCGGCGCGGAACCGTGGAACGACCGGTAGGCCGTGAGCACCTTCTGGCGCCCCGTGATCATGCGGGAGATGGCCACCGCGTCCTCGTTGGCCTGACCGCCGGCCGTGCCGAAGAACGTGCGGGCGCCCTCGTCCCATGGGCTGATATCGGAGAGGAGCGCGCCGAACTCGCTGCGCACGTCGTGAATCAGAGAGGGCGGCACGTAAGCGATCTTGGCGACCTGATCCTGGATGGCCTTGACCACCGTGGGGTGGCCGTGTCCTAGGTTGTTAGAAACCAAGCCGGCGCTCAGGTCGAGGTAACGCTTGCCCGCGTCGTCGAACATGTACGAGCCCTCGCCCCGCACGAACGTGGGCCCGCCTACTGCGCCCTGTTTGCTCCAGGGTGTGAGCACGTGCTTATGAGATCTGGTGGTGGCTGCCAGGGTCATCTGCTACCTCCTCGGTTGCCGTGCCGGTGCGGTCGCGAGGTGCGGCCGGGCCGGTGGTCCGTGTTCGCTAGTTGCCAGAGAGTACCGCAACACGCGGCCTAAGAGCGCCTTTTGCGGATATACACGAAACGCACACATTGGCGTGCTCCAATGAAGCCCTGGGGGTAACCCCTCCAACCGTGGCCCGCCGGTATCCCCCTGCCGGCGGGCCATTGTTGTGGTGCCGCTCCTACTCGAACAGCCGACCCTGCGGGAACAACTGCTCGAACGTCCGGTCGAGCTTCAGCTGCTCGAAGGGCACCCGCACGCCCTCTTCGTCCCGCATGCGTTCGAAACGGTCGCCGCTCTTACGCCGCCGGCGGTACTCGACTATGAGCACATGGCGGGCAGGCAGTGGTTCCAACACCAGCCGCAGAGTGGCGCCAGTGCTGCGCAGCGTGCGCTCCACGGTCACGGCGCTGGGGCTGGCCTTGATGGGGGTGCGGATCATGGAAACCTCTCCCCGTACCTCAGATAGCGCTGGCCTGTGCCCAGTCCACATGCGGCGCTAGGTCGGCCATCAGCGCCTCCAGGCCCGCGCGGTCATCGTCGTCGAAATTGCCTAACTCTGCGGAGTCGAGGTCGAGGACCGCCACCACAGCGCCGCCTACTACGACCGGCACCACGATCTCGGAACGCGATCTCACGTCGCAGGCTATGTGACCGGGGAAGGCGTGCACGTCAGGCACCACCTGCGTGGTTCTCGAGCTAACGGCCGTGCCGCAAACCCCGCGCCCTACCTTGATGCGTACGCACGCGGGCCGCCCCTGAAACGGGCCTAGAACGAGCTCTCCACCCTTCATGAGGTAGAAGCCAGCCCAGTTGAGGTTCGGCAGCCAAGCGAACAGTTCGGCGGCTGCGTTGCCAAGGTTGGCTAACCAATCCGTTTCGTGCTCGACCAGTGCGCGCACCCGCGCGCGCAACTGCTCGTAACGCTCTACCTTGGAGGCGCCCAGGTTCAGATCGAGGTACTCGAGCGACGGTTCGTGCGTTTCGGTAACAGCTTCGCTCATTCCCCTGACTCTAGCGCGCCCGGGCGTCAGCAGACGCAGCGCCAGACCGGTAGGGGGGCAGTTGCGGCCTACGTTCAGTCCACTGCTCGGATGCTGATGGTGCCTATACCCGCGTCGATCTGCAGCTCTACTCTCTGGGCGGCGGTCTCGTAACCAGGCGAGCTGTAAGTGTTGCCGGAGCGAGCGAAGTGCCTGTCGGCGTTCACGCTGCCGATACCGGTGTCCACCTGGATCCGGATGGCCAGGTCGCGCGGCACGTGTACCAGTATCTCGCCCACACCGCCGTCGATGCTCCCCTCGTAGCCGCCGCGCCGGGGTAAGTGAACGGTGGTTTCGCCAACGCCGGCGTTGATGTTGAGGGACTCGAGCTGAAGCTGCCTTAGGTCCAGGGTCGATTCGCCGATCCCGGTTTCTACGATGAGGGCGATGGGCACTCTGCCTGATAGCGTGAGGTCCCAGTCAACCGCGCGCCTGAACGCCATGAACGTAGAGCGGAAGCCTCTGGACACAGCGCTGAACTCGCCTCGGTTGCCCCGCACCACGTAATTTACGGCCACTTGCTCACCTGTGTGCTGTCCGAGGCGGCCGCTAGCCAGCAGCTCGCTCTGCGCGGTTCCTGTGAGGTTGAGCTCTGCGATTGAGGAGACGATGTGCACCTCGGCGCTGCGGGCGCCCTGCAACTCCTGGGCGACTTCTACCGTGGTCGCTGGGTTACTCATCATGCCGCCACCGGTGAGCGCTAACAGGAGCACCGCGGCCACGCCGCCGCCGTACACGAGCAGGCGCCTCCGACCGTTGGTGAGCATGTCCACGCCTACGGCTATGACCAGGATGGGCCAGAACCGCAGGACCCCGACCAGGCGAGTAAGGTCGAACCAGCCGAGCCTTGAAATCAGGAGAATCGCGCCGAGCCCGATGAGGACGTATGCAAGGTTCGTAAGGCGGTTGGAGTGCTTCTCGCCACCTGCGCTTGGGTCGCTAACGCTGCTCGCAGACTCGCTTGTGCGTATGGCGTCGTGATCGGGGCTGGGGGAGAGCTCATCATGGTCGCTCACACTGCGCCCCCTTCCTGGGGAGGCTGCTCCCCTGTCGGCTTGGGCCTACGGGTGTAGAGGTAAACGCCCAGACCGATGAGGGCCAGCGGCGCGATAACGCCACCGATGGATGTGTTCACGAAGTTGAGTAGCGCCATGCCCAGACCCGCCACCGCCGGCCAGACCGCCCAGCGCTGCACCTGCCCGCCGTCGGGCCGCAGGTAGAGGAAACCGAAGGTTAGCGCTATGCCCAAGAAGAGCACCCAACCTGAGTCGAAGCGTGGGCTGGCGATGTCCAACCAGTCCACCACCGCCAGGGACACGAGGATCCCGCCGGGAATCACCGCCCACCACCTCTCCTTGTTGGTGGTAAACACCGCGATGAACCCCAGGCCTATGAGGCCGAGGAAGATCGGGCCTCCCGCGTTGCCCATCAGCATGGTCAGGCCCGTTGCGACCATAGCGAAGCCCGGTATCAACGCCCACCAGCGCTCGCGGTTGTTCATGTAGTGGTAAACGAAGGCGGCACCACCGGCCAGGAAGAGCAGCGCCCACATCCAGTTGCTGACCGCGCCGAACCAGCCAAGGTTGGCGGCTAGAAGCAGCGCGCCGAAGGCTATGAGCGCGTAGGCCCACATCTTGTTCGATCCGTTCTCGGTACTCATCACTCGATCCGTTCTCGGCGCAGCTTGCGACCGTTATGCCCCTATTGCAGCACCTCGCTGGCGGTTACGCATCGGCCTTTGGATTGAGTCGCTGTCGAAAGGCTGCCAAGGTTGACCTCGTCAGCTACTCCGTAGCGGCGTACGCCGCCTGGATGTCGAGCAACTCGGCAGTTACGGCGTTCTGCCTTGCCTGCCGGTACGAGGTCCGCAGCTGGGTAAGGCGTTCATCGATGTTCTTCTCGGCTGCGTCCATGCTCGCGAGACGCGCGGCGTTCTCGCTGGCCAGGGAGGCGGCGAACGCCTGCACCAGCGCGTGCGCGATGAACTGCCGCACAAGTCCCTGCAACAAAGCCTGGCCGTCACCCAGCGGCATGGGCAGGCGGTTGGTCGGCCATGGGCGTGCCTGCAGCCGCTCCAGCCAGCGCCGGTCGACGGGCAGCACCCGCAGCGCCAGCGACTTGTAGGCGGCGCCATGAGTGGGCCGGTTGTATGCCACGTAGAGGCGGCCCGCGCGGCCCTCGTCGGCCCACTTGTTCACGTAAGCCAGGACCTCGACCACAGCGTTCTCGATTGAGCTCACATTGCCCGGTGGCCTCACGCTCGCGTTCGAGCGGTAACCCACGCCCGCCAGGCGCGACTCGAGGCGGCGCCCCACCGTCAAGACGCTCACTAGCTCCGAGGGCGCGCGGTCCGCCAGCAGGCCACCGGCATGCCGCGCTATCCGTTCGTTGAAGGGTCCGCAGAGACCCCGGTCGGAGCCGAGCACCACGGCCGCCACCGTGGCCTCACGGGGCTCCGCCGCGGCTGCCAGCAGGTCGGGATTGAGCTTCAGCACCGCCTGCACGGCTAGCTCCAGCGTACGAGTGGAGGAGTCGAGAGCCGAGATCGAGCGGCGGTACTGGTTGATGCGCGCGGCAGAAAGCGTCTTCATGGTGGTAACGACGCTCTGCAGCGTCTGTGCGCTCTGAAGCTGGCGCCTGACGGTGCTGGTGCTGGCCATTACCCCGGTCCGGCCCCGGCATCCGTGCCCCGACCTATTACGTCGCGGGCGGTGGCTAACAGCGCGTCGCGGTCGGCGTCCTCAAGCGCCGCCCCTTCCTCAAGGCGGCGTACTGCGGGACCGTGCTCAGCGTGTACTGCCTGCATCAGACGCGCTTCAAGGCGCCCGAAGTCCGCTTGATCGACGTTGTCGAAGAGCCCCTCGCTCACAGCGAGTAACAGCGCCACCTGGTCGCCGGCCGGCACCGTTTGAAGCGCACCTTGCGCCAACGCAGACCGGATGCGCCGTCCACGCGTGAGGGTGGTGCGCGTGGCCTCGTCAACGTCTGCGCCGAACCGCGCGAAGCGCTCCAGCTCCTCGAACTGGGCGTACGCCAGGCGCAGCCTGCCCGCCACGGAGTGCAGGGCTGGCAGCTGCGCCTTGCCGCCCACGCGCGAGACCGAGAGGCCGATGTGTACGGCCGGCAGGACGCCGCGTGAGAACAGGTCGGGGTTAAGCACGATCTGTCCGTCGGTAATCGAGATCAGGTTGGTGGGTATGTACGACGACAGGTCGCGCTCCTGGATCTCGACGATAGGAAGTGAGGTCAGCGAACCGCCGCCGCGCTGTGCAGAGAGCTGCGTGGCGCGCTCCAGCAAGCGGGCGTGCAGGTAGAAGACGTCGCCTGGGTACGCCTCGCGTCCTGGCGGTCTGCGGAGCAGGAGCGACAACTCCCGATACGCCAGCGCGTGCTGCGAGAGGTCGTCGTAGACCACCAGCACGTCGTGGCCCGCCTCCATGAGCGCTTCCGCCATGCTGGTGGCGGCGAAAGGCGCGATCTGCCGAACGCCCGGCTGCTCATGACTGGCCGCAACCACGACCGTTGTGTACTCGAGGGCGCCGGACTGCTTGAGCGTCTCTACGGTCCGAGCCACCTGCGCGCCCCGTTGACCGATGCTGCAGTAGACGCACTTGACACCCGTGTGGCGCTGCGCCAGAACGGCGGAGAGGGCCACGCTCGACTTGCCGGTCTGGCGGTCACCGATTATGAGCTCGCGTTGGCCGCGGCCGATGGGGAACAGGGCGTCGATGGCCTTGATGCCCGTATGCAGCGGCCTGGTTACGGGCGCACGTTCGAAGATCGGGGTGGCGGGGCGCTCGACCGGGAGGCGCTCGCTGGAAGCAACCGGACCCTGGTCATCGAGGGCGAAGCCCAGAGGGTCTACTATGCGGCCCAGCAGGGCGGGGCCCACAGGCACGCTCAGCACGCTGCCAGTTCGCACCACCGTGCTGCCCGCTCGGATCCCCTCGGGGTCCGCTAGCAGGGTGATTCCTACCTGGTCAGCGCCTAGGTCGGTGGCTAGGCCCAGCTGTCCGCTTTCGAAGCGCACCACCTCGTCAACCGCTACGCCCGGTAGTCCCGTTACCAGCGCCACACCGCTCGCCACCGACTCCACTACCCCAAGCTCCTCGACCGCCAGCTCGCTCGTTACGCGGAGCCGGGCGGCGTCGAGCTTGCCCAGTCCGGCGAGTACTGCCTTGGCAACGTCGCCGGCAGGAGCCGCGTTCCGCTCCGCGGCGGAATCCGAACCACTGGAAGCGCGCGTGTCGTCGATGTGGTCGTCGCGGTCAGTCATCCTCTGACTCCGCCTTAGTGTCACCGGGTTGCGCGGCCATGTGGGTCGCTTGCTCGAGGACGGCACCGAACTCGCTCTCCAGCGCCGCCAATCGCCTCCGACCGGAAGCTTCGACGCGCACGGACCCTACCTTTAGCTCGGCACCGAAGAGCAGCGACGGGTCGGTCTCGAAGCGCGGCGCCTGAGTCCGTCCCGTCGCCTGCTGCACGGCGTCAACTAACAGTTGCCTAACGGGCTCAGAAGGTTCGAACGCCGTGGTCACGAGCGCGTCCGCGCTGCTCTCACGCAGCTGGACCAACTCTGCTTCAGGCAGCTCTGCCAGCCTGCGCACGAAGGTGCGCGCCGCCTGCTCTTCGAGCTCCGCGTCGGCCAGGTCGGCTAGGGAGGCGCCCAGCTCGCTGACCAGCACCTTGGCGCTCCGACCGGTCAGGGAAGCTACCAGAGCGTGACGCTCGTGCGACAGCTGCGCCAGCACGCGGTCGCGCTCCTGGCTCGCTTCCAGCTCGGCGCGCTCCAGGCGTTGCTGGCGCAACTCCTGCGCCTCCTGTTCGATGCCAGCCAGGCGCTCCCTGCGTTCGCCGGCGAGCGCGGCGCGCTCCGTCGCCAGCCTGGCGGCCTCCTCGCTGGCACCTACCTGGGCCGCACGCGCCTCGTCCCACGCCGCCGCAAGCTGCGCCTGCCGCTGATCCATCAGGTTCAGCACGGGCCGGTACAGGAACACGCGCAGCAGAACCAGCAGCAACGCGAAGTTCACGAGCTGCGCGATGAAGGTGAACCAGTCGAAACTCACGCCGCGCCTAGCCTCCGGCCACTGCACCCCAGAACGGGTTCGCGAAGATGAGGATCAGGGAGATCACGAAGCAGTAGATAGCGCTGGACTCGACCATCGCCAAGCCCACGAACAAAGTGCGGGTGATGGTGTTCGACTCGTCGGGCTGCTGCGCCATGCTCTGGAGCGCCTGGGCAAGCGCCCGCGATTGCCCGAACGCGTTGGAGATAGAGCCGATGGCGATGGTCATTCCAGCCGTGAACGCAGAGACCATGCCAATGAGTGCCGTGTCGGTCATGTGTTTCCTCCCTTTGAGGCCCCGGCAGGCGGTTCCGCCTGTGCGCCCCTTCTCTCGATCCGCTTATCGCTCTCAGAAGCCGCCGAAGCGATGTAAACCATGGCCAGCACCGCGAAGATGTACGCCTGCAGCACGCCTATCAGTAGGCCGAACACCTGCATTATCACGGGGAAGAAGAGCGGCGCGATCGACAGCAGTATGGCCACCACCACCGTGCCGCTCATGATGTTGCCGAACAGGCGCACGGCCAGGGCCAACGTCCGTGTTATCTCGCCCAGGATGGTGAACGGAAGCATGAGCGGCGTCGGTTCTAGATAGCTCATGAGGTACCGCCGCAACCCGACCCGGGCGATACCGAAGGCAGGCACGGCGAGCAGGACGGCCACCGCCAGCGCGGCCGTGGTGGTCAGCGAGCCGGCGGGCTGATGGTAGCCGGGGATGATGCTCAGTATGTTGGACATGGCGATGAACAGGAAGATGGTGCCCACGAACGGCAGGTACGGCCGCGCATCGAGTTGCATGGTGCCGCGGATCTCTGACACCAGGAACTCGACCACCGCCTCGGCCACGTGTTGCGGACGCGAAAGCGCGCCCTCGACCCGGAGGTTACGGGTAGCCAACCAGCTGAGCGCCACCAGGACCGCCATGGTGATCCAGGTGAACACCAGCGTGGCGCTGATCTTGAGGGGGCCAAGCGAGAAGTAGACGATCTCGTCCGGTGACAGCGTCATGGGCTCACCTCACCTTCGGCCTGGGCCTCCGGGGCGGTCTCGGGCCCCGGCCCCAGCAGGCGCGTCATGACCCAGCGCGCGGCCACGAAGCCCAGCAGTGCAGCCACCAGACCCTGTACGCCAAGTCCACGCAACCCGTAGAAGGCCAGAAGCAGCACAGCGGCTCGTGCCAGGAAACTGACCAGCAGCAGCGAGCGGTTGCCCGTGCGCGTGGCGCGCTTGACCGTAAACCACAGCGCGACCAGGTACAGGAACCCGGCCACCAGGCCCGCGCCGAAGCCGAGCGCCAGCGCTACGAAGTCCACGCGCCCATCCTCCCGACCGCCTCACTCACCTTCGGACTCCTTGCTGACCCAGTACCAGGCGTTGATGGCGCCTACGGCCAGGCCCGCGATCATGAGCATGAGCGTCCACGAGTAGCCGCTGGTGCTGCGCGAGTCTAGCCAGACACCCAAGGCTATGCCGAGCACGGTGGGCACCGCCACCGACCAGCCCACCATGCCGAACATGCCGAGGCCGTGCGCCAGGCCGCGCTCGCCTTCAGCGCGCGCTCGCAGCTTGCGAGCCTCCTTGCGCGCCACCGTGTCGGCCAGGTCTTCCGTGCGGGGCGGGTCTTCTCGTTCGGTGCTGGCTGGCGGAGGACCGGGGCGGGGAGCGTCTGCCGCGTTCACGTTACGACCTCAACTCGCCCACGTGCCGCAGGATCTCGGCTTCGAGCCTAAGCAGAGCGTTGCGTGCCCGCTTGTCGCTCTCGCCAGTTGCCAGGAAGCGTGACCGCACTGCGGCCTCCGCGCTGCCCAGGTCGCCGCTCACCACCGCGCGCTGACACGCCACGCGCACCTGATCACCGGCCTTCACCAGGACACCATGGTCCACGGCCACGAACGTCTCCTCACCGTCCACCGGCTGGAACGCCAGCAGACCCGGAGTTATCAGCAGGGCGGTGTCGGCATGCCTCCCTAAGATCGTGAACGAGCCGTGCACAGACTCGGCGCTGAGCCGCGCTACGCTCTGGTCCACAAGCTTGCCGGACGGCACCGTCAGCAGGAACCTCATAGCCCGGCCTCCGCCAGCGTGCCGATCATGTAGAACGCGCTCTCCGGGACCTCAGAGAGCTCGCCGCTGAGGATGCGAACGCAGTCAGCCAGCGCGGCCTCGAGCGGCACCGTGTAGCCAACCTGCCCAGTGAACGCCTCCGTGACGTGGAACGGCTGCGTCAGGTAGCGCTCCAGGCGCCTGGCGCGCGCCACCACCTGCTGGTCCTCCTCAGAGAGCTCCTCAAGACCGAGCATGGCGATGATGTCCTTGAGGTCCTCGTACTGAGCGAGAACGGCCTTCACCTCGCGCGCCACGCGCGCGTGCTCCTCACCCACTATGGCCGGCGTGAGCAGCGAGGAGGTCGATGCCAGCGGGTCTATGGCGGGGTAGAAGCCCTGACTGGCGCGCTCGCGCGAGAGGACAACTGAGGCGGATAGGTGGCCGAAGACGTGCACCACGGCAGGGTCGGTGAAGTCGTCGGCTGGCACGTACACCGCCTGAACCGAAGTGATGGCCGCGTGCTCAGTGTTGGTGATGCGCTCCTGCAGTTCGCCCAGCTCGCTGGCCATGGTCGG
>Ga0265293_10006190_pt1 | contig 19322 bp, 17 predicted proteins | sample Munlanlewell138R_FD_192505 | JGI IMG/M metagenome (GOLD analysis project Ga0265293, IMG submission 192505) | Leachate microbial communities from a municipal landfill in Southern Ontario, Canada - Leachate well 138R | ecosystem: Engineered > Solid waste > Landfill > Unclassified | place: Canada... | reverse complement strand
AATCCCTAAACCTAATAGCCTACTCCTATGGCATGGAATTTATTGAGGAAAAAGATGAAATCCTATTGGCCATATCAGAGCACCATAGCAATATACTTCCATGGCAGAAACTTGCAAGGGATAAAAAGGCAATATTAAAATATATGTACCTAGATGAAGAAGGTAGGATTCCAATTGCAGAAATTGAAGAAAAAATTAACTCAAGGACTAAAATTGTTTCCATAGCCCAGATGTCCAATGTCCTTGGAAGCATTCACCCAGTAGAAGAAATCGTCGACAGGGCCCACAAGATGGGAGCCATAGTCGTAGTAGATGGGGCTCAGAGTACCCCTCACATGGAGGTAGATGTCCAGGATTTAAATGCTGATTTCTTCGTATTTTCAGGTCATAAGATGCTTGCACCTATGGGAATTGGAGTATTATATGGAAAAAAAGAACTATTAGAGTCTATGCCCCCATTCTTGACCGGTGGGGATATGATAGAATACGTCTATGAACAAGAATCTACCTTTGCTCCCCTACCCTTTAAATTTGAAGCGGGAACCCAAAATGTCGAAGGAGCAGTGGGATTAGGTGCTGCAATTGACTATTTGCAAAATGTCGGTTTAGACAAGATAGAAAGACACGAGAAGTTTCTAGTAGAATACGCCTTGGACAAGATGCTAGGCATTCCCTACGTAAATATCCAGGGTCCAAAGGATTTAAATAATAGAGGTGGGATTATATCCTTTACCATTGACGATGCCCATCCCCACGACATATCGACCATTTTAGACTCCTATGGTGTAGCAGTCAGGGCTGGTCATCACTGTGCACAGCCTTTGATGAGATATTTGAAGGAGCCGGCAACGGCAAGGGCCAGTTTCTACCTCTACAATACAAAAGATGATATTGATCAATTTATAGAGGGAATAAAAAATGTAAGGAAGTGGTTAGGATATGGATCTTAATTCAATCTATACTCAATTGATTATGGAACATAATAAGAGCGATCACAATAAGAGGGCCCTATGCAATCCCGATGTATGCGAAAGAGGTCATAATCCCACTTGTGGAGATGATATAACCCTAGAATTAAAACTCAATGGGGATATAATCGAGGATGCCTCCTTTGAAGGAGTTGGATGTGCTATTTCACAGGCCTCTACCTCTATGATGATAGACCTGATTAGGGGGAAAACCCTAGATGAAGCACTAGAAATGGTAGAGAGATTTTTGGGTATGATAAAGAAGGAAGTAACCGATGAAGAGGAACTAGAAAAGCTTGGAGACTCCATAGTACTCCAAAATATTTCCAATATGCCAGCCAGGGTAAAATGTGCTGTCTTGTCATGGCATACCTTAAAAGAGGCTGTAAGTTAAAAAGCAGGAGCATGGGCTCCTGCTTTTTTGTGCTTATTTTAGTTTGATGAAGGTTGGCCGTCTGCTTTGCCAGGCTCATCCTTTTTAAACAAGATTTGATATCCTTGAATTGCCAATACTATAGCTAATACAAACAATAGTACTGGGAATACAACTAAGAAGTAGTTGCCACTAGCCAAATTGGCCTTAGTCAAGAATACTAGGGCAAATAAGGTAACAATCAACATAAATATCATTGGCAATGTAATCATGTTAAAGTTCCTACCTTGCTCCTTCAACCACAATGCTACAGCCATCAGTGCTAGGGCTGCCAACAATTGGTTAGCTGAACCGAATATTGGCCAAATCTTAGCAAATCCACCTATAGCCAAGTATGAACCGATAACTACTGTAATTATAGTAGCTACGTGCATATTTGTAAATATTGGTTGCTTTTCTTTTGTAGGATCTTCGAAATACTCTTGGAATATAAACCTTGCAAGCCTAGTTGCAGTATCCAAGCTTGTTAGGGCAAAAGCTGAAACAGCCAATGCAACGAAGGTCTTACCAGTTTCAAAAGGTATTCCAATCTTGGACATGAATGTACCTACACCACTGGAGAATACATTAACAGGTCCACCAGCAAGTAGTTCATTTAATTCACCCTTTGATAGGTAGGCAGCTGATAGTAAAGCTACAACAGCTAATACACCCTCAATAAGCATTCCACCATAACCAATTAATTTTGCATCGTTTTCCTTGTCTATTTGCTTGGAAGTAGTTCCAGAGCCTACTAGGGAGTGGAATCCAGATATTGCTCCACAGGCTACAGTAACAAATAGCATTGGGAATAAGTATTGCCCATTTACATGGAAACCAGTAATAGCCTCTAATTGAACAGCTGGTCTATATACCAATAGGCCTAGCAATGCACCAGCAATCATAGCGTATAATAAGAATGAATTTAGATAGTCCCTTGGTTGTAACAGTATCCAAACTGGCGCTGTAGAAGCAATATAAATATAAACAGCTAAAATAGCAATCCATGTGTTAACGCTTAATTGTATTGGAAACATTGGTCCAGCCATTACTGAAAGAAATAATAAAATAACTCCAACAACAGTACCAATCTTTAAAGATACGCCCTTCCTATAAACAGCATAACCAAATCCAATAGCCAAAATTACAAACAATAATGAAGATGTTGCAGCAGCTGGTGTAGATGCAAAAGTACTAGCAACTATGTTTGTAAAGGCAGCAACAACTAAAAGTAATGTAAGCCAAGCAAACACGGCAAACAATTGCTGTCCTCTCCTACCCATGGTGTCTTTGATTACTACACCTATGGACTTACCCTTGTTTCTGATTGAAACTAATAGTGAACCGTAGTCGTGAATACCACCGAAGAAAATACTTCCTATTACAATCCATAATAGCACCGGTACCCAACCAAATATTGCAGCTTGAATAGGTCCGTTAATTGGTCCTGCACCTGCTATTGAAGCAAAGTGGTGACCCAATAATACAGCGGAATTAGTAGGTACATAGTCAACTCCGTCATTTTGCTCGTGAGCAGGTGTAACTCTAGTATTGTCTGCCCCCCAAGTCTTGGCAATCCAGGCTCCATAAGTAGCATAAGCTATTAAGAAAGCCACGATAGCACCCAATAAAATTAACAATGAACTCATAAATACAACTCCTTTCTTAAATTCTTATTAAATTAAATGCTGTAAAGCTCCTGAACCTCCCTTCCCTTTTTATTTGTCACTATATATTTTTGATTCATAGTAACCAAGAGCAACCTTATATCAACCCATCCCTTTAGACCAAAAGCAAAGCTCTTGTAATATTTGAATTTTTCCACTGCCTTTGCTATTTCCTCTAGGGGCCTGTCCTTAAGTACAATAACACCGGTAATAATAGATGACATATGATCGTCGTCAAGATTGATAAGTGTGTCCTTTGAATCAATTAGGCCCTGGGTAAAAGAGTGAAGGTCCGCCTCTGTAAAACTATCAAAGTATTTAATAAGGCAAAACTCATTAGCCTCCATGGCATATATAACTGCCTTTTTCGTCAGAAAATATCTTTCATTTCTCATATAGAACTTTGCAAACAAATCGTAGTCTATATTATTTAATATATAATCCCTTTCAATATCGAAATTGCTAATTAACTTGCTTTCAATAGTATCTAAGTATTCTTTTAGTTCCATTTCTCCTCCTTATTGTATATCTTTATCACATTAGTAAGATAAATTAATTAGGTAAAATAAATCCAAGAACTCGTTGTAATTTTCACAATCATTGCTTGGCTATCTTAAAAATCCATATAACTATAGTATAATGAAGTAGGAGGATTTTTGCAAGGGTATTTTAATTATTTGTATTGACTTCACCTATGTTCTCATTGTTTATTTGTTTTTATTTTACATAAATATGATTGACAGGCCCCTACTATATAGTATAATAAAATTAGACGTGCAAGGGAGGGATAATATTGGAGATTTTTATCGACGACAAGGCCAAGAGCTTTATCCGAAAAAAGTCAAGGGAAAATGCAGTAAAGGTTGATATGTTTGAAGCCAATACCTGCTGAGTACCTATAGCTGAACCATCCGTTGAGGTGGGAAAACCTAAAGACAGCGAAACATATGAGATTTATGAGTTAGATGATATAAAGGTTTATTATAAGAAGGAATTCGCTATTATATCCAAGGAAATGAATATTGTATTGGATAGTTATTTTGGTTTAAAATACTTAAAGATTGACGGCTATAAGCTAATCTAGGCCCTAGGAGATTGATCCTAGGGGCTTTTTCTTTTTTATGGCAGATCAAATTCAAAATGCTGGTAGTCCTTTAGGGTCTTCCAATTACCACCCCATGTCCATCCTTTTGAAATAAAAGCCTCATAACATGAATCTCCCTCTATTATCATACCCCTTCTATAATTCTCCCTGTCTAAATACTCCCCTCCTATAGCCGGCAGTATCACATCATTTTTGATATATGGGTTTTGAACTGGATTAATGTCTATAGCAAGTCCAAGGCTATGCTTAGATAGTTTTCCCTTGCTCCCAGCTACCTCCCTATAGCAAAACGCAGAAGAATTGTTGTCCATCATGGATAAGTCGTCGTCGGCCCCGTATTCGTCAATTAATCTCATCTTTTCTATTTGAAATCCAGCATCGTAAAGTTCCCTAAAGATTTCCACAATATCACTTGCTACCTGGCTATTGACTATAAGCTCTCCAATATGCTTGTCTTCGTCAAATCCCCAATGGGTAATTTGGACATAGGCCAGATCATCTAGACTCACATTGTCATTTTCCAAATAGGAAAGTCCTGTAATCTTATGGATTATGCCTTCTGGCAAGGGGCCATATGTAAAGGTCTCCTCTCCTAGGGTCTCTTCACTGGTGGAAACATCCTCGGAATAAATGGCAACTGTATCACCAAAGTTATCATCTGATAGGCCATCAGATTCAGGTCCACAGGCATTTGTAAATAGCAATATGAAAATTATACCTATTAAGTAAAGAAATCTTTTATTATCCATATTTAAACATCTCCCGACTACATGGTAAACTTTGCCGTATTTTTATGCTTTCTTTACAAATTCAGATTTTAATTTCATCGCACCAAATCCTGCTATTTTACAGTCTATATCGTGTCCATCGGTGGCATCATATATTAGTTTTATGTTTTTTACCTTTGTTCCTTTCTTTACTGCTGATGAGCTCCCTTTTACCTTTAAATCTTTAATTACTATGATGGAGTCTCCCTCTTCTAAAGGAATTCCATTGGCATCATTTATAGTATTTTTACTGATTACTTCCTCCTCTAGCTCTTGTCCCCATTCATGAGCACATTCAGGACATACAAAAAGACCCCTATCTTCATATGTATATTCTGAATTACAATTTGGACAATTCGGTAGTCCTGACATAATTTAACATCTCCTTTCTTTTCCTGACTATATGCTAACACATTTTGTCCAATCAGTCCAATTGTCTACCTTATAGGGTACATTATACAGAATAGAAAAAGCAAGTTAGAAATAAATATGGTAAGCATCGAAAGGGACAAGGTGTCCACCCTTGTCCCTTCAATTATTTCTCATTCTCTTTCAATAGTCCTAGTAAATCCTCTAGTTTTTCCAATTCAAATATATTGTCTATTATTAGATCTAGAGAATCCATTTCAAGACCTGATATTAATGCTTCCACATCAGAAGGCAGAGTCCTAAACTTTTTAGCTAATATTTTCATTACAGTAGCAACCTTACCTTCTATTTTACCTTTCTCCAGGCCCTTCTCCAGGCCTTGCTCCATACCCTTCTCCAGACCTTGTTCCAGGCCTTGTTCCAGACCCCTCTCCAGACCCTTCTCTAGGCCCCTTAATTCTCTTAGCTCTAGTATAGTCATAATCTTCTCACCCTTTCCTTCTAATTTCCTAATTTTATTGATTATGGCCTCTTCTGTCAACTCTTTATTGGCTGAAGAATAATATATCAGTAGTATTTCTACCATTATATGTAGCTTTTCATCGGGGATTGTATCTGCTACCTCGTCTACGGATACTAATAGACTTTCTATTAGTTTATCCTCTTCATCAAATATATATTTAAATGACCTTATTATCATTCTAGTCAGTGGCTGGTATCTTTCTATGTCTTTTTCACTGTATCTCCTTATATTTATTATATCATGCTTTAATATTGGTGTCCTCTCTTTTAAATACTCTGGTAAATTTTCATATCCCGGTATTAATTCACTTATATCATTTTTATAATTCCACTTTTCTTTACCGTGATATACGACAATTGGAACCACTATGGGTAATTCCTTTTTCCCACCTTCTATTATCTTTGACCATATATCTATTATATACCTAGTTACTTGAAATATTGTCAACTTATCTTTATAGGACTTGTGCTCAAATAATATTGATATATAGGCTTCCCTTCCATTTATATTTACCCCATAAATTATATCTGAAAAACTTTCTTTCAGTTGTTCCGATATAAAACTTCCATCTAGCTTTTTTAGGGTCTCTATTTGGATATATTCTAGTATGTCTTCTGGTAGGTTCTTTTCTATTACATCTCTTGCTATCTCTATATCTCCAAAAGTCTTCTTAAATGTGGCATCATGCGGATGTGTTAATTTATTCTTGTCACCTTTGTCCTTAGAATCCTTGTTTTCCCTTCCCATCTTAACCACCCCTTACTATATATTAGTTACCCTTTTTAGTTATCTTCCTTGCTGGTTTCTTAACTAATTATATCATATTAGGAGAAAACCTGTCCTATTTTGTGTAACCCATCCACTCAAAATTACTATTATTGAAAAAATATATTATATAGATTAGAAAAGCAAGTTAGAAATAAATATCGTAAGCATCGAAAGGGACAAGGTGTCCACCCTTGTCCCTTCAATTATTTCTCATTCTTTTTCAATAGTCCTAGTAAATCTTCTAGTTTTTCCAATTCAAATATATTGTCTATTATTAGATCTAGAGAATCCATTTCCAGACCTGATATTAATGCTTCCACATCAGAAGGCAGAGTCTTAAACTTTTTAGCTAATATTTTCATTACAGTAGCAACTTTACCTTCTATTTTACCTTTCTCCAGGCCCTTCTCCAGGCCTTGTTCCATTCCCTTCTCTATGCCCCTTAATTCTCTTAGCTCTAGTATAGTCATAATCTTCTCACCCTTTCCTTCTAATTTCCTAATTTTATTGATTATGGCCTCTTCTGTCAACTCTTTATTGGCTGAAGAATAATATATCAGTAGTATTTCTACCAAACCACTAAAACTAAGGACCTAAATATCCTCCTTAGCCAAACTGTATAGGCTTTCAATATAGGCCTCAAGTATCCCATAGGATTTAGGATCCATATCCTTTACATAGGCAAGCTTTCCCCTAGTCTCCTGGCTCAAACTACCCTCACCTTTTACAATATCATAGAAAATTTGAGACCTAAGCCTCCTCCTATATTTCCTAGGGACACGAAGGTCATCATTGTTGATCAAAAGCCCCGTTACCAGCTTGGCACTATCATTGCCATAAATCTTAAAAGACTTGCTAGGATTTATCCTAGTAAAACTATAGTCCCTGGATAAGCCCCTGACAAATGTCTCGGCCTCTTCCAAAGGACTCCTCCGATTGCAGGACAAGACTATATCATCAGAATACCTGCTATAGCTTATCTCCCTATTGAGGCAGTATTGAGTTAGAGCCTCATCAAAATCCCTAAGCAGTAGGTTGGAGATATAGGGCGAAGTAACTGCCCCCTGTGGAAGATAGCCCCTGTATGTACAAATATTTGCAAATAGATTTGAAATGTCCATGGAATATCCAAGGTCGTTAAACAAGTAAAATACCTTGTTTCTTTTAATAGAAGAGAAAAAATCAGAAAAATCCACCTTCATAATATACTCAGAGTCCCTGTGGACCAGGGCATTGCTTTTTATCCCATACCCGGCACCTCTCCTATAGGCCATAGCAGAATCATGAAGCTGGATTTGCTCCAAAATATTCCTCAAAATCCAGGCCTGTATAGCCTTTAGAGTATATTTAGGAGCAACTATAAGCCTAATGCCAGCATTCTTGCCTTTCTTTCGAATGTAAAACTCCTTGTAGTATGCATAGGAATACATGGAAATCCTCCGCAATAGATCATGGCTAATGAGAAGCTCCTCTGCAAATTCATCGATACTATCTATGATAGGCATATTGTTAGCCTTTAACAATTCTTTTCTCATGTCTTTGTAAACAGTCATATTATCACCTATAATAAAATAGGCTGCTCCCCTACTTTCATTTCTGTGAGTAATCATTCGGATAGGTCCCTAGACCTGTGCGAATGATTACGAACAACTCAATAACCTACTAGGTAACTTTCAATTGACGAAACATCAACCAAATAATAATTTTAACGCTAAGGGAGCAGCCTTAATTAACCTTTTTGTAGCTATGCCTATACCTGTAATTTAAAAATTGAACCCTATAACTGTCTATAGTCCTAGTCCCAAAGGTAGAATAGAGTTCCTTCCCAATGGTCCTTATACCTTCTTTGGTAAGCTTATATTCATCACCTTTATCCTTCTCTAAATAGCCCTCCTTGAGTAACCAGGACAGGACACTATTAATATTGACGGTGATGTCCTCCCTGCTGATACCCATCCCATCCCTCTCATTTAGATGCATCAATAGGTCAATCAATTCCCTGGAATCTATTGGATTGAAAAGAAAAATCATTATCTGTAGTAAATAATAGAGGGAAATCAAACCTAGGATACCGCTATCTCCCTCAGAAACTGGACTGAGGTCCTTGAATTCATCAAGAGTCTTGCTCAAGGCCTTTTGCTGGTACTCCTTTAGCTCCTTGACCCCATCACCATCTGCCTTATAATAGAAAACCCTCTTTATATCATCTAAATCTGAAATCTTTTTAATAGGTCCATAATTGATAAAGCTTTCCTTCATCCTATATTTATCGTCCATTAGGACAAGCAGTTTCTTTATCTCATTGGCATTGTTTGAAAACATGCCCAGTTCCACCATGGCCCCTGGACTCTCTAAGATAATAACTATTAACTCAACATTACTAGCTAACATCTGCTCCAAATCCAGGTGGTTAGCCTTTGATTTATTGTGGACAATAGCCTCAAATAGGTTCTCAGCGTATATTACCTTGATACCCTTGCCTTCAATCCTCTCCTTGAGCTTGTCCCTGAAATCCATATTGTTTGAACCACACAAAAAACAATGGGTCCTGTCCCCAAAATAGGTCGTATGTAAATCATCGAATATATCTTCTATTAATTTTAGGTAATAAATAGGGAAACCCATTGCCTACACCATCCTAGCAGGAAATAAAAATATGGTTAGTTTAATCTAGCCTTGTCACAAATCACTCTATTAATTATTTAGCATATACTGCATTAATATATTTATATCATTTATGTCAATGATGCCATCTCTATTGATATCAGCATAATAATACTCAATTGGGTCATTACCCACATTGTGGGAAACAAGCCCTAAATCCAAGATGTCAATAACTCCATCCCTATTAACGTCATAGATATTTGCTATGGTAATCTCGGTTGATCCCACACCAGGATTAATCATTATCCCTGTTGCTGTAGCTGCCTTGGCACTATGCAATGTGAATAGGGACTTGTAGGTAATCATCTTTGGCCTAAAATTCAGCGTAAGAATATCAGTGTTTCCTACTATGGCATTTTCACTGCCTACCATACCCACTAGGACCCTATTGTCCGCATACACGCTTTCACTTACTGTTTGCCCCACAGTAGCATGTACCCCATTTTTAGATGTAAGACTTATAAATTCAAAATGCTCGGGATTGTAGGCCACAGAAAAGTCAATAGCAGAAGTAGGATTGTCCTCACCGTAAACATGATCGGTCACGGTGATGTTTAACTTTAAGATCTCGTCAATGAAAATCTCCCCAGGTGTGTCGATCTCCAGCTTGAAATATGGCTGGCTTGCGTAAGCAACAGATGTCAAGAGCAATAGAGCAATGAGAATTGCAGCTATTCTTTTCATCTAAAACACCCCTTCTATTTATTTTGTACTTCAATAAGTAAATAGTATCATATGGAGAAAATAATGGCAACAGGCCTGCTGTTTTATATACTCTTGCAATGCCTGTAATTTAAAAGTAATCTCAGATATTGGGTGCTTAATAAAGACAAATCACATTGATAGCTTATTTCAATATTATAAGAAAGAATTACCCTATGATACATGGTAATTTAAGCCTACAATCAATAGCCTTTTATTTTCCTTGCTTGTTCAATTTTCCCTTTACTATATCTACTACCCAATTTACCTCTTCTACCTTGAGTAAATATATAAGAATAGAATATATAATTGCTCCTACCCCAACAACTCCTATCAAGGCAATAAATTCCATCAATCTCCCCTCACTTAGGACTTGTCTTAAATAGTTATGTAAGAAATATACTGATATCCCCATAACTAGTGAGGCTATTAAAGATTTAAATCCACATTTAACAGAATCAAAGAATCCAAAGGGACCTATCTTTTTTCTTAATCCATATAATAATAGTATGGAAGCTACTGTAGCAGATATAGACGTTGCAAGGGCAAGGCCATTATGCGCCATAGGTTTTATTAGAATTAAATTAAATACCACATTAATTGCAACTGCAATGGTTCCATTAACAACGGGAGTCCTAGTATCTTGTAGAGAATAAAACACATTGTTTAATAATGTCCTCAAAGATGATCCTACCATGCCTACAACAGTAAATATAAGAGCCCCAGCAGTCATAAAAGTAGCTATAGAATCAAACGCTCCCCTTTGAAAGGCAAATTTTGTAATAGGATTAGCTAATATCATCATGCCAACAGTGGCCGGGATGGTTATTAAAAAAATAATGTTAGTTCCCTTGACAATAGCTCTTTTAAAGCCATCATAGGTACCCTTATTAGCCTCTTGAGACAGCATAGGGTACATAACAGTGGCGATAGCGGCTATAAAAACTCCTCTAACTAGTCCGTCCAGCCTATTGGCATAGTTAAGGGCTGAGATAGAACCTTTTACTAAATTAGATGCCATTGACTTATCAATTATCTTGTTTAAGTCATCAATACCAATGCTTAATAAAATAGGTGTTATGAGATATAGCATCTTGCCCACGTATTTATCTTTAAAGTCTAAGATATATTTATAACTATAATTAGTTTTCTTAAGTCCTCTTAGCTGTAAAAATATCTGAGACACTGTTGCTAACACAGATGTTACCATGAGTCCCTTAATGCCAAATTTATTGGATAAAAATAACAGAAATATAATATAAGTAAAATTGTGCGGAAAGGAAATCGCAGCCGTTTCCATAAACATATGCTCAGATTGAAGGTATCCTCTAAATACTCCCTGTGCACCTGCCAATATTATGGCTGGTAGTCCAATCTTCATCAGCAGTATGGCTAAATTATATTGGTTAATATTCTTTACAAAACCAGGGGCAAGTATTTTAATGATTAATGGGGATGTTAACCACGCTATAAATGTAATTACAATGGCTATGCTCATCATAATATTTAGAAGATTATTTGTGTGGGTCCCTTTACCTTCATTTCCTTCAAGCTTTTCGACCTCAGCAAGCACCGGTATCATAGTCGTATTTATGGAGGTTGTGATTAGGGAAGTAAAAAGAGAAATAGCCGTCATAGCAAGAAAATAGGTATCAGTTTCAGTGCCTGATCCAAACTTGGCCCCTATTAATATTTCCCTAATAAAACCTAAGAACTTTCCTCCAAAAGAAAATATTATAATAATAGCTACTGATTTTGCTGCTTCCTTTGATTTTAACAAATTAAGTCCCCCAAAATTTTAGATAAAATATACTTGAGGAAATTGCGTAATTATCAACTTATAATTTAGTAAAAAAGAATACAGTAATCCAACCTATTAAAATAAGGGATTTTCAATCCTAAATCTTATTGACTAATTAACAAAATCACTCCATTTTAGTATTGTATTACATAAATAGTTTCACTCCTTTCGGGTTGTTTTGTTTCTCACTTAATATATTCGACACTTACGGGGTGAAACACTTTTTTTGAAGCTATAAAAGTTAGTAAAATCGATACTTTAAAATATGCAATTTACTCAAGCTAATATAATTAATATCTTAAAATTATAAAACTCGCTCAATTAGGATGTTTAAAGAACTTATTATCCTTTAAGTTATTTGAGTTGTTAGAATATAAATATAACAACAATAATAATAGTAATAACCCACCAGTTAAAAGTGAAGTTAATAAGGCTCCATCGTTTAATGATAGCATTGAAAATAAAGAAAGACCAATTACTAGCTCTTTGCTAATCTTATTACCTAAAGAATTTATCATTATTAGTATGAGGACAAACAATAACGTCATTATAAGCATTCCTAATATTCCCATATTTGAGTAAGCATCAGCTAGGTACCCTGTATTAGCCCATGTTTCAATGCTATTTCCATATAGGTACCCTATCAAATTAGGTATCTTAATTTCATATACAGATTTAATACCAAAAACTTTACCTATCACACCTTCAGAAAAATAAAGAAACTTGTTCTGTGAAAAAAAATCATAATAATTAAATTTTAACTTAGCAGGGACAAATAAAAATCTTCTAATAAAAAGTGAAGGTATAGTTATATTACCAAATATATTATAAACTAGATAAGAGATACCAGAACCTATAAAAGATAAAAAGGTCATTACTGCTAATAATAAGTTGCTTTCAGTTACCTTCATAATAATTAATATTGCTATAGGAATAAATAAAAAGGTTTTATGAGCTGTTATTAAGTACAGAAACAACTGTAAAAATATCGAAACAGCAACTTTCTTCTTATCCCTTTCAATATACGACGTTGTAAGTAAAAATGGATTTATTACCTTAGCTTGCCAATTTACAAGATATACCATTAAATGTGAATAGTTTGTTGTCTTCCTAATATTATATACATTTGTAAAATCGAAGGCTCCTAATGATGGTAATCCATTAGCTACAATCATATTTGTATATACAACAATACTAATTGTAATAACTATCCACTTTATTATTTTTGAAGAACTATTTATTCTGCTTATCTGAATATTTGGAACCATTCTTAATATCACGCACTGTAAAATAAAAAGTGTACTTACTAACCCCATAAACATTCCAGACTCACTAGAAAGGGAATATAGACTGAGCATAGGTATTATCATTATAATAAAATGTAATTGTAGAATTACTGAAGATGGCTTTTTACTATCCTTAGGCAAAAATGCATAAATCATAATTAAATATATAATACTATATATGTATTTATTAAAGTTAATATTGAGTAGAAAGCCACTATAAGCATATAATTCATGCACAAAGTTAATATAAATATAATCAAGTACAATTTTATACAGAAAAACAAAAACAAATCCTAACACATTGTTAATAATCGTTTTATTTGACATTTGAAAAACCTTTCCTTAATAATTATTAAATGACTAATTTTAAAATTATTATTTATAGATGTTAAATATAAATAATAATTTTAAGGTATTCTAACGTATTTTTGTAATAGGCCCTATAATGTATCCAAGTTAATCTATTAGTTTATTGTATAAGGCAACCAACTTTTTCTCTTCCAAATCCCAATTATATCTTTCCTTAACTAGTCTTTTACCATTATCACCCATTAATTTAGCCTGTTCAGGATTATTTAATAAAAAAGTTATTGATTTTACTATTTCATCAATATTCTCTGGATCTACGCATATACCACAGTTGTTTTCCTTAAAAACCTGATATGAGTAATCATACTTTGAAATAATGACAGGTAATCCCATTAACATGTATTCATAAACTTTGGTAGGGAATCCATCGTATTTGTTGTATTGTCCTATATTACGAATTATTGCAACACCAATTTTAGATTTATTAATAATATTTACTACCTCTTTTCTATTAACAACACCTTTATATTCTACGCATGAGTATTCAGTAAGTTCCTTTAACTCATCATAGTATTTTTGTGATTGGAATTTTCCTGCAAGTATTAATTTTGCATTTGCCATATATACCGACTTGACTAAAGTGGTAATCCCTCTAGCCTCAGTTATGGAGCCAATGTATAATACTGTGTCTTTTTTATCTAAATCAGAAATATATTCGCTATATTTAAATTCTTCAAGTAAAGGGAAATTCTCAATAAACTCTGTTATTCTTGTTCTTCTTTCAAATACATGTTTTCCATTTAGAGAATTAGGAAAAAGGACGGCATCTAATCTCATACATACTTCTGTTTCGATTTTTTTATAAAGAGTTGCTACAATTTTTCTTAAAAAAATTGGTATATAGTTTTTAATTAAAATTTGTTCTGGATAGTTCTCATGACTATCAAATATAACAACTTTTTTTGCTTTTTTAAGCCTATATCCCAATAATAATAATTCAGGGTCATGAAATGTATATATATCTGCATCAATCTTAATAGCCATTTCAAAAAGCTTTTTTTTAGAATTTAAAAACCTTTCTCTTCTGCTAACTGGTTTGAATTTAGTAGAAATTATTTTTACCCCATCTACTATCTCGTCTTCTTTATCATCATTAACTAAGAGCATCACATCATAACCATATTTTACTAATGATTTACATTGTTTTAGAAATATCCTAGTATCGTATCTCCCATGTGAAGAAGTTATATGGCATACTTTTTTCTTCATTCTTCTCATCCCCCATAAGCCTTCAATATTAATTCCACTACCCTCTTACCTTCTTCCCCATTTACATAAGGCTCTCTATCTTCTCTTATAGCCTTTATATAATCCTTATATAATGCTGTATGACCTATATCTTCTTCCTTCTCTTCTATAAAGTCATAGTCTCTTTCATCTTCAAATATCCAAGTATCTATCTTTCTGTTTTTTATAACTACTGTTCCTTTTTCACCAAGGATAGATAGGGATTCTTCTAGATTTTTAGGATATACACAGACTGATCCTTCTGCTATGCCTATTGGCCCATCTTTAAACCTCATTAGAATTACCCCAAAGTCTTCTGTCTCTATATCCCTTATAAAGGTATCTAGTTCTGAGGCTTGTCTTTCTATATTTGGGCCTAGCATCCATTGAAGGAGGTCTATATTATGTAGGCACTGGTTCATTAGAACTCCTCCATCAAATTCTTTCGTTCCTCTCCAGGGTGCTACCTTATAATAATTATCATCCCTAGCCCAAAGAGTCCTAGCAGATCCATGGATAAGTTTTCCAAACCTGCCTTCTTCCAAGGCCCTTCTTAGTTTTTGTATAGGTGGCATAAACCTATTTACATGGGCTACTCCTACTTTTTTATTCTTTTCCTTAGCCAGTTCTATTATTCTGTCAGTATCCTCTATGGATAAGGCTATAGGCTTTTCTATTAGAACATGTTTGTTGTTATTAAGACTATCTAGAGCATGTTGGGCATGATAGCCACTTATGGAGGCTATGGCCACTATATCTATGTTTTCATCCTTTAAAAAGTCCTCATAATTTTTATAGACTATAACATTACCATCTTTTATTCTTTCCTCATAGTAGTTTTTCTTATCAACTGATAAATCTTCTACTACATCATAGACTGCTACTAATTCTGCATCATCCTTATTATTTATTATGGCATCTATATGGCGGGTGGATATTCTTCCACATCCAATTATTCCAAATTTAAGTTTTTGCATCTTAACACTTCTTTCTATAAATTATCTCTAATTACTTTCGCTGGCACTCCTGCTACCACCTTATTGTCTTCTACATCCTTTACTACTACTGCTCCCATTCCTACTAATACATTATTACCAATTTTAACTTGGTTTTTAATCATCGCTCCTCCTATGTGGCAATTTCTTCCTATTATTACACTTCCAAATATATTTGTATTTGGTGCAATAAAACAATTTTCGTCAATAAAAACATTATGAGCTATTTGGCATAGGTTATGAATCTTGCTTCCGTTAGAAACTATTGTATTAGATAAAACACCTCTATCTATACAAGTATTAGAACCAATTTCTACATCATCTCCTATAACAACACTTCCTAAATGTGGTATCCTTTCCAAACTATTGTCATCATTTTCTATATGTCCAAATCCTTCTTCTCCAATAATCGCACCAGATTTTATGACACAGTTTTTACCGATTTTTATTCCTTTTTTTATGACCACATTATTATAAATTTTTGTCCCTGAGCCAATTTGAACATTATCTTCTATTATGCAATGATCCCCAATAGATACATCTTCTGCAATATTAGAAAGTGGTGAAATATTATTATGTTTTCCCATCTTAATTATATTGTTTTCTTCATAAAAATATTTTAATATAGAAAAGAATGTTTTTTTTGGGTTATCTGTAGTAATTAAATTACTTTCTAACTTTTTCATGTCATCCATTACAGGAATAATAATTAATCCTCTTCCCACTAACTTGTCTTTAATATTTTCAAATTTATTTTTATTCTTTATCCATGAAATGGTATTTTCATTATAATTATCTATTTCCGAAAAACCATATACATAGTCATTCCTGTTGCCTATAAATTCATACTTATATTCACTTTCATCTAAAAATTGTAAGATTCTCTTTATTTTAATTTTACTCATCTATTTAGCTCCTTAAAAAATCATCCTTATTTATGAACTCATCTAATTTTTTTGTATTTTCATCTAACACTTCATATATTTCTTCCTTTTTATCTCGCAAAAATTGCAAATAGATATCTTTAGGATTTAACTCTAAATCTTTATATCCAAAAGCATGGGTCAATATATGAAGTCTTTTATAATCATTAGAAGAAATTATTTCTGTAATATTTTCTCTCCAATTTAGTCTTGAATCTGATACATATTTAAATTCTTGTATAAATTCCTTAGAATAAGAGTTTATTAGCCCCTCAATTTTAATGTCTCCTTCAAATACCCATTTTGACGGTCTATGCATAGATACAGAATTAATATCAATGTTTAACTCAGTGGACATTATACTAGCTTCCTTTTTTACATATTTTTTTAATTCTTCCTCGTTATTTATTTGATATTTAACCTCATCAAAATGTAAACCTATTTTATGGCCCATTGACTCTATCTCTTTTATTATTCTATTTGATTTTTTTGAGAAAATATTATATAAATCTGACGATATAAATATATAGTAAGTTGAATTTATATTAATTTCATATTCTAACCTTGCTAATTTATATGCATAATCTAGGCTCTCATCTACATCATGCCTTAATATAGCACATTTATCATACTGCTTATAATTATCATAGTTACATATGGTATAATTATGTTTCTTTAACATATTTATCATATTTATATATGAATCATAGGTAAATTTCATAACTTACCTCCCTATAGTTTTGAAATTATAGTAATCTTATGTTATCTCTTTGCTCAATATCTTTCATCGCATTCTTAGTGTCAAATATTACTTTGGAATTTTGTTGAATTAAATCATAATCAACGCTAGTATGCATTGTAGTTATTACAGCAATATCAAAAGAGCTTAAAACATTAGCATCAATTTTTTCTAAACCTTTTTTCCAATTTCCTTTATATTCATATTTATCAATATGGGGGTCGTAAAATTCAACTATACACTGCTCTTTTTCTAAAAGCTCTATAACTTTAAGAGCTGGGCTTTCCCTATAATCACTAATATCTTGTTTATATGCAACACCTAAAACCAAAATTTTTGAATCCTTAAGTGGTTTTTTATAGTTATTTAATACTTTTGAAATTCTTTCTATTACATAGTAAGGCATCCTATCATTAATTATTCCAGATGTCTCAATGAGTTGAGTATGATAATCGAATTCTCTTGATTTCCATGCTAAATAGTATGGATCTAGTGGAATACAATGTCCTCCAAGTCCTGGCCCTGGATAAAAGGCCTGAAATCCATATGGTTTTGTACTAGCCGCATCTATTACTTCCCAAACACTTATATCCATTTTTTCACATATAATAGCCATCTCATTAGCTAGTCCAATGTTTATATTTCTATATATATTTTCAAGTAATTTCTCCATCTCAGCAACCTTGGGAGATGAAACTTCAAATACCTCACTATCTAAAACACTTCTATACATGGCTGCTGCAATTTTTGTTGATGCTTCACCAATCCCTCCAACAACTTTAGGCGTATTTTTTGTTTTAAATTTCCTATTACCTGGATCAACCCTTTCTGGAGAATAAGCAAGATAAAACTGCTCTTCACATTTCAAACCTGACCCTTTTTCCAATATAGGCTTTATTAACTCTTCTGTTGTACCAGGATAAGTTGTACTTTCTAAAACAACCATAGAACCTTCCTTCATATATTTTGCTACCTTTTCAGTAGCACTTTTAACATAACTAATGTCTGGTTGTTGATATTGATCAAGTGGAGTAGGTACACATATAGCAATAAAATCAGCCTGTTTTATCATTGAAAAATCAGTTGTTGCCGATAGAAATCCTCTTTTCACCAATTCACTTAATTCAGAATCGACTATATCACCAATATAATTACGTCCTTCATTTACTATTTTTACCCTATCATTTATGATATCAAATCCCATTGTTTTAAATCCTGCACTAGCTTTTTCAACTGCTAAGGGTAAACCAACATAGCCTAGTCCTATAACTGCAACTATTGCTTCTCTTGAATTAATCTTATCTATTATTGTCTGTGGTTTTACATCCATGTTTATTTCCCTCCGCTTAATTCTTTAATATGTTTTATAAACAAACTATGTTCTATTGCAAAATTACCTGTTACACTTTCACCATCAGCTACATTTTTTGTTACTACACTTCCAATATTTACTCTTACATCCTTGCCAATTTTTAATCCATTAGATATAGTTGTACTATAGCCTATCCAAGTATTATCTCCAATTATTGTTCGACCTCCAACACCTGATAGTGCAACTATAAAAACTTCTCTTCCTATTTTTGCACCATGTGATATTTGAACTAAATCATCTATTTTTGAATAATCACCAATTATCGTGTTGTCCCAAGGATAAATAGCCCTACAAATAGTTGAATTTTGTTGTATTTCAACATTATTTCCTATAATTACTCCACCTAAATGTTCAACTGATAATACTTCTTCACTTGTCCTTTTAAACTCGAAGTCAGTTCCACCTATTATGGTTCCAGCTCTTACTATCACATTATTTTCTATTGTAGTATTTTCTCTGATAACTACAAATTCTTCAATAACCACATTATCACCAATTATCACATTATTCTTAGCAATACTTGAGAGCTGACTTATATTACAACCAGATCCTATTTTTGTTTTAAATTCATTTCTTCTATAATTTTCGTTATTTCTTAAATAGTTGTGAATCTGGAAAAATAATATTCTTGGGTTATCCACTATGCAAACACCGATGTTTTCTAT
>Ga0265293_10006189_pt1 | contig 19323 bp, 15 predicted proteins | sample Munlanlewell138R_FD_192505 | JGI IMG/M metagenome (GOLD analysis project Ga0265293, IMG submission 192505) | Leachate microbial communities from a municipal landfill in Southern Ontario, Canada - Leachate well 138R | ecosystem: Engineered > Solid waste > Landfill > Unclassified | place: Canada... | reverse complement strand
GACACGTTGAATTTCTCCATATACTCGCTCATGTCGATACGGATCAGGTTCTCCGACGAGTCGAACAGGAACTCGGCCAGCTTCTTGGCCAAGTGTGTTTTCCCCACGCCGGTGGGTCCCAGGAACATGAACGTGCCGATGGGCTTGTTGGGATCCTTGAGCCCCACGCGGTTCCGTTGGATCGCCTTCACGATCTTCTCTACCGCGTCGTTTTGCCCGATCACCTTGTTCTGGAGCAGTTCTTTCATCTCCAAGAGTCGTTGCCCTTCGGCTTGCGCGATACGTTGCACGGGAACTCCCGAGATCATTGCCACCACCTCGGCAATCTTCTCTTCGTCCACGATCTCCGGTTTTTCCTTGATCTCTTTTTGCCAGCGCTCTTCTTCTGCTTCCAGCGCGAGCAACAGTTGGCGTTGCTTGTCGCGGAAGCTGGCAGCCAGCTCGTACTTCTGCGCTTTCACCGCGTCGGTCTTCTGTTGTTCCACTACCTTGAGTTCCTTTTCCAGTTGCTCGATGGTTTCCGGAATCACGATGTTGGAGATGTGCACCCGGGCGCCCGCTTCGTCGAGCGCGTCAATGGCCTTGTCGGGGAAGGTGCGGTCGGAAACGTACCGGTCAGTCAGCTTCACGCAGGCCTGCAACGCTTCGTCGGTATAGCGCACGTTATGGTGCTCCTCGTACCGTTCCTTGATATTGCGCAGGATCTGCAGGGTCTCCTCGGCGGTGGTGGGATCCACGATCACTTTTTGGAAACGCCGTTCCAGCGCGCCGTCTTTTTCGATATTCTTCCGGTACTCGTCGAGCGTGGTGGCTCCGATACATTGTATCTCGCCGCGGGCAAGTGCCGGCTTGAGCATGTTGGCCGCGTCGAGCGAACCGGCGGCACCGCCCGCGCCCACGATGGTGTGTATCTCGTCGATGAACAGGATGATGTTCGGATTTTTCGAGAGTTCGTTCAGTATGGCCTTGATGCGTTCTTCGAACTGGCCGCGGTACTTGGTGCCTGCCACGATCGATGCCATGTCGAGGGCGATCACTCGCTTGTCGAACAGCGCGCGGGAGACCTTCTTCTCGATGATACGAAGCGCGAGCCCGTCCACGATGGCCGATTTACCCACGCCCGGGTCACCAATAAGTACCGGGTTATTCTTCTTGCGCCGGCTTAAAATCTGCGCGATGCGTTCGATCTCTTTCTCGCGCCCCACCACCGGGTCGAGCCGGTTTTCGAGGGCGGCACGGGTGATGTCTGTCCCGAAGTTGTCCAGCACGGGGGTATCTGACCCGGCTCCCTTGGTTTGGGAAGGGTTGCCTTGAGCACCACCCGGGTTGAACGATTTACTTCCCATGTCGTCGTCATCCTCCGTGAAGTCGGCGCCCGCTCGCGTCACCTCGGTATCATCGCCTTCGTCCTCTTTGGTTTGGTTGTCGATGATGCTTTTGATATAGAGGAACGCGCTCGAGTAATCGAGTTGGAACTGGGTGAGTATATCGTTGATGAGGGTGTTTTTTTCCTTCAAGAGGGCCAACAGGAGATGTTCCGCGTCGGTCTCCTTGCTTTTCGTGAGCCTTGCTTCCAAGATGCTCATTTTCAGCGTCTTTTCGGTGTTCTTGTTGATAACCAATTCGTTAGTCCCGTCGTACGGTTCTTGAATGGTTCGCACGTGGGAGTCGATGTAGGCCTTGAGCGAATTCAGATCGATATCAAAATCCTGAAGCACCTGCACGGCTCTTCCTTCGCCATCACGCAGGATGCCAAGCATGAGGTGTTCCGGCCCTATATAGTTGTTTTGGAGTCTTCCGGCTTCTTCACGGCTGTAAGCCATGATGTCCCTGACCCGCTGTGAAAAGTTATTATCCATTCTCTTGCCTTTCCTTTTACTTAATGATTACAATAATATAGTGAAATCCGGAAGGGAAATGGGAGCTCACTCGCGATTTCCGTGTGGGAAAACCCTATATATATACAAATATAATCCATTATTTTAAATTGCATGAAACAGACACGCTTAAAAATCATATAAAAAAAATGCCGGATTATATTCGCGATAATTATTCCGTTATTACACGTGTTACACGCGGATAAGTGCAAAAACGGTGCCAAAGGGTTATATCTTTTTTCTTTTAAGGACGATCCAGACGATCATGGGAGCCCCGAAAAGGGCCGTCACCGCGTTAATGGGGAGTGTTCGGTGCGCGATGGGAACTTGCGACAAGATGTCGCATACCAACATGAGCAGGCTTCCCAACAAGAGGGTAGCGGGAAGGACTGTCTTGTGGTTCACGGTACCGAAAAGGGCCCGGGCAAAATGGGGAATGACTACCCCCACGAAGGCGATGGGGCCGGTGAAGGCGGTAACCGTCCCGGTGATGATGGCCGCGATCGCGATGATGATAAACCGGGTCCGTTTGATATTTAGCCCGGTGCTAGCCGCGTAGTGCTCTCCCAGAAGCAGGCTGTTCAATGGCTTGATGAGGAAAAAGGCGATCGCGATTCCCGGGATCACCGGGACAAGCAGCAGCGGCATCTTATCCCAGGTAACGCTGCCAAGGCTTCCAAAAGTCCACGTGACAAACACCTTCAGCGAGTCGGGATCGGCATAGCTTTGCAAGATGGTTACCACCGCGCTTGCCACGTAACCAAAGATCATGCCCAGCACGAGGATGGTGACCGAGTCCTTGATCCGGGCAGAGACTCCCAGTATAAGGAGCAGCACCACCGCGGCCCCGGCGATGGCGGCAATCACCTGCGCCAAGCCTCCCATCGAGGCGATGAAAGGGTATACCACCGTGCCGCCGAGCAGGGTAAGGAGCGCCACGCCCAGCCCCGCCCCGGCGCTCACGCCCAGCACGTCGGGGCCCGCGAGCGGGTTTCGGAAGAGCGTCTGCATCAGTAGGCCGGCGGCCGAGAGGGTGGTGCCTGCGATGACTGCCGTGATTGCTTTCGGGAGACGGTAGTTACGAACGATCTCGTGGGTGATGGCGTCGCCTGGCGAACCGAGAAGGGCTGCCCACGCCTCCCGTAGAGAGATGGGCGCGTTGCCGGTGAAGAGGTCGGCCACGAAAGCCGCGAGCACCAGCCCGATTAACAGCGGGAACAAGAAGGAGTTATTTCTTTTCACCTGCACCCCGTTCCTCCAATGGTTTTATATACGTGAATGAATGGTCGGGCAGCACGCGCGGGTAGGCCGCTTTCACCAGGTCGGACAGCATCAGGTGCGGGTTGGCGATCGCGCTTTCAAAATAGTCGTTGCCTCCCGTCCGGGTTACGCGGTTGTGGTTGTTGAATACTTTCCGGTTCTTCACCGGTTGCAAAAGCAGGTACTTGCTGTCTTTCTCGGCCAATTCCGCGTACGTGTCCACATCGCATCCGAACCACACGTCTGCTTTCCCGAACTGGGTGAGTATCGACTCGATATCGAGACCGATGCTGCCGCTCTCGTTGTTGTTGCTGTATCGATAATCGAGTTGCGCGTCTCGGAATAGCTCCGCGTTAAAACTGTTTCCCCCCGGCACGTACCACGTGTCTTGGAAGAGGTCGCCCGCCATCACCGACTGCTTGCCCGTTACCTCTATCTTATCCCGTACATCCATGTATTGCCGTTCGATCCGGTTAAAAATAGTATCGGCGCGTGCCCCTTTGTCAAAAAACGCGGCAATCATCTTGATCCATTCCGCGCGCGCCAAGGGCGAGGTCTCCATCCACTCCAGCGAATAGATCACGGGGAATCCCGCTTGCAAGAGCCGCTCGCTATACCGGTCCACGTGCGCGTAGGCGGAGTTGATAATCGCCTCGGGTCGCAATGCCATGGTCCGTTCCACATCGGGATGAAACGGATCGCCCAAGTCGATGATCTCTCCTTCTTTTATCCGTCGCAAAATCCCCGGGTTATATATCCGGAACCCATCGGTTACCCCGGTAATGGCATCGGACTCGTCCAGCAGGTGTAGAAACTCGAAATAAGAAAAGGTGTTCACCGTGAGGGAGGTGACCGGTATTTTTAATTTTACTCCTTTCGCGGGCAAGGAGGGCAAGACCGAGTCGTCCGTGTACAGGTAATACGTTTCGTACGGTTTCTCGTAATCGCTCCAAGGGTTCAGGACGGTTACCCGGGTATATTCTCCCGCGTGATCAATCTCGAAGCCTTTCGCGTAGCGGATGGTCTCGGTCGACAAGCATTCTTCTCCTTTTGGCACGTGTTCCTGCTTTTTTCTCGAGTGGCAAGCCGGCAGCAGGATGAGCAGGGTGAGGGCAAGTGAGGTGAGCAGCAGTTTATTCGCTTTATTCGCTTTCAGGCACATTTTTCTTCTTTTTCTTCTTTTTGGATTTGACATTGTCGTACCCGGGTATATTCATTTTCGGCGACTTGAGGCGGGTGGTCACCCGCGGTTGGGCCTTGGAGCCGGCAACATACTCGTGGCGATACATGTTGAAGAACAGGATAAACAGGGACAGGATGAGCGGCCCGAAGATCACACCCCAGAAACCAAACATGGGAATCCCGATAAGGACCCCGAACACGGTGATCAACGGGTGAATATCGGCCAGCTTTTTTTGCAATAATAAACGTGCCACATTGTCTACCCCGCCTATAATAAAGAAGCCGTAGACAAGGAGGCCGATGCCGTTCACGACATCGCCCCCGATCATCATGCCAATACTAATGGGTGCCCACACGATGGTGGTCCCAATGATAGGCAGTATGGTCGCGAAGGCGGTCAAAATGGCATACAGGATCGCGTTTCCCACCCCGAAAAAGAGGTATCCCAAGTAGGCGAAGAAGCCTTGTATGATCGCAAGGAGGGGGATGCCGATGGCGTTCGCTTGGATGATAAGCCGCGTCTCTTCCGCGAGGATTTGCTTGTTTTCCTCTTTAAACGGGAGTATCTCCCGGATGGCTCGCTCGAATTCACTGTTGCTATAGAGCATGTAATAGAGCACGAAAAGGATTACCACGATATTAATCACGAGGGAGTACGCGCTGTTGCCCAGTAACTGCAGGATATTGGAGCCAGCCCTCGGGATAATGGCCAAGTTTTCCGGCGTGAAGAAGTTAAACCCTAATCGTTCCTCCAACGCGTCAACAAAGTCGTTCACTTGGCGCAAGATAGCTTCCGGGTTAATGGTGATTCCCGAGAAGGTATCAATCACCAAAAGCGTGATCCCGGTGAGGGGAATAAGAATAAATACCAGTACCTCGAGCACGATGAGCAGGGCACTCAGCGATTTCTTGAACTTGAGTTTCTCCGTGAGGAACTTTTGTTGCCCGTTGACAATCACGTATAGCGTTGCCGCCCCAAGGAATCCACTCATGTAAGGGCGGGTAAAGCGGAAGATGATTAGCCCCAAGAAAAGGATTAAGCCAACAAGGATGTATTTATATCGAATGTTTTTTTTATCTGCTTGATCTAACATGTAAACGTGCTGAAGTATGATTGTTTAATCCTCGATTTCTGGAAAGTCTTCGGGTTTCGAGAACCCCCCGTCTATTAACGCCCCTTTCGCCTTTTCGAAGGCGGAAGCCTTCACTTGCATCTCTATGTCGCCCAACGTGTATGCCAACCTGTTCGAAACCAGGTTCTTCATATATATGTCGATTCCCCTCATCTCCATGTAGGTTTGGACGATGGTTACATCGGCAGGGAAGGCGAACGTTTTAATGGTAATGAAATCTTTTTTCATATGATTAAAACTATTTATTTTAGCGGTATCATATGGAACTCGCTTTAATCATGTTCTCGCGTTTAATGATTTACATGCTCGTTTCATACGTGTAATTTTTATAGAGTCTTCGTTCCGCGGGTAAAAATACGTTTTTTTTCACAGAAAACAACGGGTAAACGTTTTTTTGAAGCAAACGCGGGGATAATTGATGCCTTTCGTCAGTCGGCCAACGTGTAATGAACCCTGTCTCCCACCTGTATGCCGTGGCGGTTACAGAAACCCGCGTTCACTTCAAGCACGTAGAGTACCGGTTGGGTAGAAGCATAGCTCCACTCTCTCGAGGGAGAGGTGTTGGGGTGGATGGTCACGATCTCGCGATTGCTATTGATAAAGAGCATGTCCAGCGAGATATAGGTGTTTTTCATCCAGTAGCTTTGTACCTCCTCCCGGTCGTGAATAAAAAGCATCCCGCCATTCTCGGGGAGCGAGGCGCGGTACATCAAGCCCCGTGCACGCTTCTGGTTGTCGTCGGCTACCTCGATATCGATTGTCGCCAAGGTGTCAAGTGATTCTTTATCAATGAATACCAGTTCGCCGCCTTTGACGAACGGGATGTCGAGCGCCCCGGCGCCGGTGTGGCTGGCTTGTTGGCTGTCGGGCCTTATCGCGAAGTAGGCAACGAGCCCGGCTGTCACGATCAGCAAGGCGACAAGGTACATCCCGCGGTTATTTTTCTTCTTTTTTGCCATGATATTCAAATTTTTACTTGTGTGCTCACCAGTCAATGGTATCCCGGTGATGGTCTCTTTCCCTCAAAAGTACAAATAATTTTTTTGTTTGTGCCATTGATGAGGCTCATTTTATCATGATGTCAATCGTGAACGCATTTTTAAAGAAGTTGCCTGCAATTTTGGCAGAAAATTTGTCAGTTTTCATTTCGGGTAATATTTTTTCCTCCCGAAAAAAGGAGCCGATTAAATTTGGCACAGAATTCGCTGTAGTGGTAGTGTCAATTAGATATCAACTAACTTTTATACTAACATTAATTTTAGTCAACATGAACATTAAACCATTGGCAGACAGAGTGCTGGTGAAGCCGGCAGCTGCAGAAGAGAAGACAGTGAGTGGAATCATCATTCCCGATACGGCAAAAGAAAAACCGCTTAAGGGCGAAGTGATCGCCGTGGGTAAAGGGACCAAAGACGAAGAGATGGTCGTAAAAGCGAACGACAAGGTACTTTACGGGAAATATGCGGGCACTGAAATCGAAATCGATGGCACGCAATACCTGATCATGCGTCAGTCTGACATTTTAGCAATTCTTTCTTAAACAGACCAGTAGATTAACAGGGATTGAACGAGACCCCGGGTTGAATAACCGGATCCCGTCTCGGCCGACAGAAACAACAATAAATATTTGAAATAAAATGGCTAAAGAGATTAAATTTAACATGGACGCCCGCGACCTGCTTAAGAAGGGCGTGGACGAATTGGCAGATGCCGTTAAAGTGACGTTGGGACCCAAGGGCCGCAATGTAATCATCGATAAGAAGTACGGTGCTCCCCAGATCACCAAGGACGGGGTGACCGTGGCAAAAGAGATCGAACTGGAAGACCCGTTCCAAAACATGGGTGCCCAGCTGGTAAAAGAGGTGGCATCTAAAACAAACGACGACGCCGGTGACGGAACCACCACGGCTACCGTGTTGGCCCAATCGATCATTGGCGTGGGACTGAAAAACGTGACCGCCGGTGCCAACCCGATGGACCTGAAGCGCGGTATCGACAAGGCGGTATCGAAAGTAGTGGAAAGCCTCAGCGAGCAAGCGGTTGAAGTGGGCGATGACCTGAAAAAGATCGAAAACGTGGCCAAGATCTCGGCTAACGGCGACGAAACCATTGGCAAGCTGATCGCCGAAGCAATGCAAAAAGTAAGCAAGGAAGGGGTGATCACGGTGGAAGAGGCGAAAGGCACCGAGACCTACGTGGACGTGGTAGAAGGTATGCAGTTCGACCGCGGCTATATCTCTCCCTACTTCGTGACCGACACCGAGGCGATGGAGGTGGATTTTGAAAACCCGCTCATCCTGATCCACGACAAGAAAATCTCCGCGATCAAGGACCTGCTTCCTATCCTCGAAAAAGGAATCCAAACCGGAAAACCGCTATTGATCATCGCGGAAGATATCGACTCCGAGGCGTTGACCACGTTGGTGGTGAACCGCCTGCGCGGATCGCTCAAGATCGCTGCCGTGAAAGCTCCAGGCTTTGGCGACCGCAGGAAAGAGATGCTCGAAGACATCGCGATCCTGACCGGCGGGGTGGTTATCTCGGAAGAGAGAGGACTCACGCTGGAGAACGCCGAACTGGATATGCTGGGTAGCGCCGAGAAAGTGACCATCGACAAAGATACCACCACCATCGTGAATGGCGAAGGCGAAAAAGAGGCCATCGAAAGCCGCATCGGGCAAATCCGCGCCCAGATCGATAAGACCACTTCCGATTACGATCGCGAGAAGTTGCAAGAGCGTCTCGCCAAGTTGGCCGGTGGAGTAGCCGTGCTCTACGTGGGCGCTCCCTCCGAAGTGGAGATGAAAGAGAAGAAAGATCGCGTGGAAGACGCGTTGTCGGCTACACGCGCGGCCGTGGAAGAAGGAACCGTTCCCGGGGGTGGGGTGGCCTACATCCGCGCGAGCGAAGTGCTGGAAGGACTGAAAGGTGAAAGCGACGACGAGACCACCGGTATCGAGATCGTGAAACGCGCCGTGGAAGAGCCCCTTCGCCAGATCGTGGCAAACGCCGGTAAAGAGGGCGCGGTCGTGGTACAGAAAGTACGCGAAGGCAAGGCCGATTATGGCTACAACGCCCGTACCGATGTTTACGAGAACTTGCACGAGACAGGGGTGATTGACCCTGCCAAGGTAGCACGCGTGGCACTCGAGAACGCGGCTTCCATCGCGGGCATGTTCCTCACCACCGAATGCGTGATCACCGATAAACCGGAAGAGAACCCCGCTCCCCAAATGCCAATGGGCGGCGGAGGCATGGGCGGGATGATGTAACCCGGCCGATAGATAAAGTAAATTAGTGGCAAGCGCGTGGCTAAAAATGAGAATTTGAAAGCCACGCGCTTTTTTTATTTGTAATAAAATAAAAAATAAGGGGTTTCGCTTGTATTTTGTTAGGAGGGCGGAAACGTGTGTGTTTTTCTATTAATTATTTAACAATCAGGCCGAGGGAAGAGCTGTTTAAAACCTTAAAATGTAACCAAATCGTAATACTTTTTACATTTATTTGTATTACTTTTGTGCAGAATTTCATTTATTAAAACCTGTCGTTTTGTAAATCAGGGCAGGGAGCAGACTTTACAAGATAGTGTCTACAGTGATTAATCAAAAACTTAAAAACGTATGGTGAAAAGATTCAGATCTTTAACAGTAGTTTTGGCATTATTGCTTGCTACTGTAGTACAAGCCCAGGTAACTACATCCAGTATGAGTGGACGTGTTACAGATGTCGATGGGGCGGTGATTGGGGCAACAGTGATTGCCACTCACGTGCCTTCGGGCACCACTTACGGTACCGTGACGAATATGGATGGCCGTTACAACTTAAATGGTATGCGTGTGGGAGGTCCCTACACGGTAGAGGTTTCCTATATAGGATATGGCACCAACGTGGCTGAGGAGATCACCTTGAGCCTTGGCGAGAACTACTCGCATAACGTGGTGCTGACAGAAGAGACGGTTACCTTGGGTGAAGTTCTGGTAACTGCCCAACGGACCCGTTTCACATCGGAAAGGACCGGCGCGTCCACTAATATTAGTAACGAGAGGTTAACCTCAATGCCTACCGTTTCGAGGAGCGTGCAGGATATCACCCGAATTTCTCCGTATGCCGGTTCCGGCCTGAGTTTTGCCGGTGGCGACAGCCGATCGACCAATTTCACCGTAGACGGGGCAAATTTTAATAACAATTTTGGATTGTCGGGTGGCCTCCCGGGGGGAGGAAATCCCATCTCGCTGGACGCGTTCGAAGAACTGCAAGTGGTTATCGCACCGTTTGATGTGCGCCAGAGCAATTTTATTGGTGGAGGCATCAACGCGATTACCAAATCAGGGACCAATACCTTCCGAGGATCGGCCTACACCTATTTTACTAATCAAGATTTACGTGGTAACCGGATCGGGGATGAGGATTTTGGCGTGCGCTCCAAAGAATCTATGAACTTGTACGGGTTTACACTGGGTGGCCCGATTATTGAAAACAAACTATTTTTCTTCGTGAATGCCGAGCTCGAAAAACGGCCCGGGCAAGTGGTGTACTGGCGTCCATCAGACGATGGAGTGGCGAATCGTGGACAACAAATTTCGCGCACGAGCAAGAGCGACCTGCAACGGGTGAAGGATCACCTGATTAATAACTACGGGTACGATCCCGGATCCTATACCGATTACCCCGGTGACGAGAGCAACAGAAAGCTACTGGCCCGTATCGACTGGAATATTAACCAGGCTCATCGCTTGAGCTTACGGTATAACTACACCAAGAACGCGGCATGGAACCCTACCAATGGTAACTCCACCGATGCCGGTTCCAGGAACAGGAACATGGATCGTATTTCGGAATTCGGGATGGCATTTTCTAACTCGCTCTACACGATGGATAACATCATTAACGGGTTTTCACTCGATTTGAACAGCCGCTTTAGCAATAATATCTCAAATCAGTTCTTGGTAACGTATACTACTATTAAGGATATGCGCGGTTCTCCCTCGTCCCCGTTCCCCTTTATTGATATCTTGTATGGTCGGGATGATGAAGGAGTTCCCATCATCGAACCCTATATTTCCGCGGGTTACGAGCTTTTCACGTGGAACAATGGGGTGAATAATAACAAATTCAGTATCACCGATAACCTGACACTCTATTCCGGTAGCCATAAAATTACAGCGGGCCTCAATTATGAGTACCAGATGGCTAATAACTCCTACATGAGGAATGGTACGGGCTATTACCGCTATGCGAGCATTGACGAATTTCTTAACCAAGCGGCTCCCATTGACTTCGCGTTGGACTATGGGTATAATGGCGAACAAAACCCTACGGCACAGGTGGCATTTCACCAAATAGGTGCGTATGGACAGGATGAATGGAACGTTTCTCCTCAATTCAAGTTGACCTATGGGTTGCGTGCGGATTATATTGCCTACGTGGATGATTTGATTCGCAATAACGCGATATACGATCTTGATTTTGGTGGCAGGAAAATTGATACGGGCAAGTGGCCCACGCCTAAAGTGCAACTTTCACCCCGTGTAGGATTCACGTATGATTTCTTTGATGATAACTCGCTTAAATTGCGTGGGGGGACCGGTATTTTTACCGGGCGCCTTCCCTTGGTGTTCTTTACCAATATGCCCACGCAAGGGGGAATGGTAAAAGGAATTTACACGGCTACGACTACCTATAGGAATGGACAGATTGAGTCGGTGGATCCGGCGCTTGCCTCTTTAGCCGGGAAGATGATTACCAACGTGGATGAAATGATTAGCCACCTTGGCCTACAAAATACCATCTCGCCCGAACAAGGAACATTAGATAACAATTTGCTCGCGGGGGTTGATCCCGATTTCAAGATGCCGCAGGTATGGAAAAGTTCATTAGCAGTTGATTACCAGTTGCCCACTTCTTTCCCGTTCAGCGTAACCGTGGAAGGGATTTTTACCAAGAAACTGAATGACGTGATGCTGATAAACTACGACCTGAAGGATCCTGATGATGCATGGCAACGGTTCAATGGGCCGGATGACAGGTATATTTACCCCGTGAGATCGGAGCTGAGATACAACCCGGATGAAAATTTAGATGCTTACGTTTTATCAAATAATAGTGAAGGATGGGGAGCCATAGCGAATATTACTGCTACAGCTGCGCCATTACAAAACCTCGACTTGATGGCAGCGTACACGTTTACCGAATCGAAAGAAATCACCGGTATGCCCGGTAGCAACGCGAGCTCGGCCTATGGTGGACTTATCACCGTTAATGGCCCACACTTGCCCGCATTGCAGCGTTCTCAATACGTGATTCCACATAGAGTTATTGGATCGCTCACCTACCGGGTGCCATGGACAAACAATAAAGTGTTGTCAAATACTACCTTCAACCTGTTTTACACGGGGTATACGTTCAGTGGATATAGCTACACGTCAACGACCGACATGAATGGTGATGGTTGGGGAAGTACCGATTTGATCTATATTCCTGAAAATAGAGGGGATATTCGATTCGAAACGACCGAAGATGAAAACGCGTTCTTTGCTTTTATGGATCAGGATAAATACCTGAAAGCGAATAAAGGTGGGTACGCTGGCGCCAACGCCGTGTTAGCACCTTGGCTGCATCGTTTTGATTTCCGAATTGCTCGTGAATACAACATTAAAGTGGGAAATTCTAATAACTCGCTGGAATTAAGTTTGGATATCATGAACGTGGGAAATCTGTTGAACAGCAAATGGGGGGTGATGAAAAACATGGCTTCAGCGAACAACGGGGGAATATTGAGGTACGAGAGAACGGATAATGATGGATATCCCGTCTTCTCAATGCCCAAAATCAAAAACAGCGAGGGCGAAGATGTGTACCCCACCGAAACATTTACCACGGTGTATAGCCCTGATCAAACGTGGAGTATGCAAGTAGGAATCAGGTACAAGTTTAATTAGCCTTTTCTTCAGAAAGAGAAAAGGCAGCGCATTACGCGTTTAATATAGAAACCCGGGGAGTTTTCACGAACCCTCCGGGTTTTTTCACGTGCGGCGTGATTCAAGCGTGTTTGAGTCTATATCTTGAACTCGAGTAGTTTGTATAAAGCAAAATACAGCCGATAAATATTTTGTTGGTTTTGATGAAAATGAATACCTTTGCTTACGCGAGCACATAAATAAGATTCAAAATTATGAGTATACAATTTGTCTCTGATAGTAAGGGAAAGCTTATGGCTGTACAAGTATCTCTGAAAGAATGGAAAGATATTGAGAGAAAATTAGAAGCCTATGACTTAGCTGAAAGTATAAAAGCCGGCTATAAAGAAATGAAGCGGATCGAAAAAGGTGAATTGAAAGCAAAGCGTTTTGAAGACTTTGTCAATGAACTTTGAAATCATACCTGCGCCCAATTTCGAAAGAAGCGAAAGCTCTCCAAAAGAAATACCTTTCTTTTAAATCCGATTTGACGGTGCTTGCGGCCGATTTGCTCAAAGACCCAATGCAAGGAGTGGAAGTGTACAAAAACTGCTATAAAGTGCGTTTCTCCATAAAGAGTAAAAGAAGAGGGAAAAGCGGTGGTGGAAGATTGATTACCTGCGTGAAGGTGCTGCAAGAGAAAATATATCTGTTGTCTGTTTTTGACAAATCGGAGAAAGAAACTATAACCGATAGTTTCTTGAAGTTACTCTTGAATAACTTGGATGAAAGTTAACCGGTCCGGGTACAATAATATTTTGCCCGTTTTCGCCAAAAAGAATATCTTTGGGAAAAATTCACTGATGTGGTGATTTACTAATAAAACAATCTTATGAGAACACTACGGGTGCCAAAACAAAATGTTTCACAACTTGATACTGTATTCGATAAAATAAAAATGCTCCGAGAAGCTGGTGCGGAGGCGTCCATAGACCAGGTGAACTGGAAAGAGGAGTTTCCCAAGATCTTGCCCGTCACGGTACGAGTGGCGCACGATAGGGAACGCCTCTACCTTTATTACGAGGTAACCGGCGAAGCGCTTCGCGCGGAGAACACCAAAGATTTTGGTTCGGTGTGGCAAGATAGCTGCGTGGAGTTTTTCATGCAGCGGGAAGAGGAAACGAGTTATCGGAACTTTGAATGCAATGTGTTAGGAACACTGCTTTCCCGCCATCACGAATCGAGGGAAAAGGGGATACCGCAAACCGAACTGATGCCCTCCATCTTCCGGCATGGCACCATCCAACACAGGTATGAGAACGATAAGCAAGTAAGCGATTGGACGATGTACCTCGAGATACCCAAACAAGCGTTGGGCTTTTCCGGGCAAGAAACGCTCGATGGGCAAAAGATCAAGGCCAATTTTTATAAATGCGGCGACCTGACACCCGAGCCCCACTTTTTGAGCTGGAACCCCATCGGCCTTCCAAAACCCAATTTTCACGTCCCCGAGTTTTTCGGGCTCTTGGAACTGGAGTGACAGTAAACGCGGGATATGCCGAACTTTCACACGCCTCAATTTTTCGGGCAGTTGGAGTTGGAATAACAACACGAAGTGACAACGTCCCGGAAGCCGGAAGGTGTAACGTGCCGGGTAAATCATAAATAAAAAACTAAAACAAACAGAGGGAATGAATGAAATGAACCAACTGGAAGAGATCGTCTTTCAATTTATCGGCCGCGACGAGAACGTGGGAATCAAACCGCTCGGGAAAGGGCATATCAATGACTCGTACAAAGTAACCGCGGGTGAAAAAGAGTACGTGTTGCAGCGTATCAACCACCATATTTTCAAGAATGTCCCCGAGCTTCAGGATAATATCCACCGGGTGACCAGCCATATCCGCGCGAAACTACAAGAACAAGGAACAGTAGATATCGACCGGAAAGTACTCGCGTTGGTGCCTACCCACGAAGGAATATTGTATTACAAGGACCGAACGGGCGACTACTGGCGAATGATGGATTTTATCAGCCGGAGCAAAAGCTACGACGAGATCACCCCCGAGCTGGCTTACCGGGCAGGGAAAGCGTTTGGTGACTTCCAGCGTACGTTGGCCGATCTGCCGGGAGAGCCACTGTTCGAGACCATCCCCGATTTTCATAACATGGAAGCGAGGCTCGCCACGTTCCGTGAGGCGGTAAAAGCAAACAAGGCAGGGAGACTGGACGAAGTGGCCGACCTGGTTCAGGAAATCGAGGATCGTGCCGAGGAGATGTGCAAGGCAGAAAGGCTGCACCGTGAAGGCAAGCTCCCGAAGCGAATCAACCACTGCGATACCAAGGTGAATAATATCTTGTTCGATGAAGCCGACCAAGTGCTTTGCGTGGTGGACCTCGACACGGTGATGCCCGGGTACGTGCTGTCTGATTTCGGCGACTTTATCCGTACCGGCGCGAATACCGGCGCGGAAGACGATAAAAACCTGGATAACGTGGGGGTGGATCTTGACATCTTTAAAGCGTACGCGAAGGGGTACCTTGAAAATGCCGCGTCGTTCCTGACCGATATCGAGGTGGAAAATTTGGCGTTTGGTGCCAAGTTGCTCACCTACATGCAAACCGTTCGCTTCTTTACCGATTACATCGATGGCGACACGTATTACAAGATCGCGTATCCCGAGCATAACCTCGTGCGGACAAAAGCCCAGTTCAAGCTGCTTCAAAGCCTCGAGGAAAACTTCGAGGAGATGCAACGAGTCGTCAAGGAAGCCGCGGGGAAGTAAGGGATGAATCGATCGTGAAAGAAGCTGTCGGTAAACCCCGTGGGGTTTTTCCCGGAAATTACCGTTCCCGGGAAATATATCTCTTAAAACAGACGTAATAAAGAAAAAATCATTATCTTCGCGTCGCTTTATTTTGAGGAAAAAACGTGGCAAAATTCAGTTTGTACAATATTCCGCTTAAAACCCTTTCACAAGGGACCCATACGTACGAGTATGTCTTGGATAGGAAGTTTTTCGATGCCATAGACGGTGAAGAGGTACGGAAAGGGAACGTCTCGGTGACGGTTAACGTGAAAAGAACTTCATCCTCCTTCGAGTTTGATTTCGATATAAAGGGGGTGGTGAAGGTGCCTTGCACGAGATGCTTGGACGACATGGACCAAGAAGTGGATACTCGAAACCGGCTTATCGTGAAGTTCGGCAAGGAATATTCCGAGGAGAGCGACGAGATCGTGATTATCCCGGAAGACGAGGGCGAAATCAATATTGCTTGGTTCCTGTACGAATTCATCGCGCTGACCATTCCCATCAAGCACGTGCATCCCGCGGGAGAGTGCAACCGGATCGTCTCTTCGAAATTCAGGAAACATCGCGCGGTGAGCGTCGATGAAGACGATGACAATGACGGGGATACCGACGATGAGGACTTTTCGGAAGAAGAGGAATCCTCGTCAAGCGACCCGCGTTGGGATGCCCTCAAGGGGTTAGAATTGGAAGATAATTGATTAAACAATAAATAAATATACAAATGGCACATCCAAAAAGAAGGCAGTCTTCTGCAAGACAAGGCAAAAGGAGATCACACGATCATGCCAAAACACCCACCATGGCAATATGCCCCAACTGCGGTGCTTGGCATATCTACCATATGGTATGCGGTGATTGCGGACACTACAGGGGAAAACTGGCGATCGAAAAAGACGCGATGGCATAGTTACTCCCCAGGTCACGCCGAGATAGAAGACCCTGAAATGACATCGACCGTTTTTTCAGGGTTTTTTTCTAACGATTAATGTTCAGATGATGAAACAATTAAACGCCGTAATCACCGGAATCACAGCCAGTCTGCCGGATTATATCCTCACCAACGAGGAACTCTCCACCATGGTGGACACGACGGATGAATGGATCATGACGCGCGTCGGTATTAAAGAAAGACGTATCCTGAAGGGCAAAGAACAAGGAATATCCGTGTTGGGCACCCAAGCCGTTGACGAGCTGTTGCTTAAAACGAATACCCGGCCGGAAGAGGTGGACGCGGTTATTTTTGCCACATCCACGCCCGACCATATCTTCCCGTCGGCTGCCTCTATCGTGGCGGAGAACTGCGGGATTAAAAATGCCTTCTGTTTTGACATGGAGGTGGCCTGCTCGGGCTTTGTTTACGGGCTGGAGATTTGTAATGGGTTGATCAAGACGGGTAAATACAAGAAAATTATCCTGTTGGCGGGCGATAAAATGTCGTCTATAACCGACTACACGGACCGTACTACCTGCCCGCTCTTTGGCGATGCCACCGGGGCAGTAATGATCGAGCCCACCGAAGAAGAGCTCGGTATCATAGACGCGCAACTGCATTCCGACGGGGTAGGGTATCAACCCCTGCAGATGAAGGCGGGAGGCAGCAAGTATCCCGCTACCCGCGAGACGGTAGAGAAAGCGGAGCATACCGTGAAACAGGATGGGCGAGTGGTGTTCAAGCATGCCGTGTCGCGCATGGCTGAAGTTTCAATGAGCGTCATGCGGCGCAATAACCTCACGGCAGACGACGTGGACTGGCTGGTGCCTCATCAGGCAAACATGCGCATCATCGATGCCACGATTCAACGTACCGGCCTGCCAAAGGAAAAAGTGATGATCAACATCGAGAAGTACGGCAATACCAGTGCAGGAACCATCCCCGTGTGCCTTTGGGAATGGGAACCGAAATTAAGAAAGGGAGATAACATCCTCTTGACGGCTTTTGGTGCCGGTTTCTCGTGGGGATGCGTCTACGTGAAATGGGGATATGATGGCGATCAAGTGATATCGAAAGAGTGAGATCGTGATCGGGAATAAAGAAAAATCGCGCCGAAAACACGGTGCGATTTTTCTTTAGGGGAACATTATTTTATCTTTGTTCCATCAAGACACTACAAATATGCAGCAAAAGAAACATCGTTCCGGTTTTGTAAATATCGTTGGAAATCCCAATGTGGGAAAATCCACGCTGATGAATCGACTGGTGGGGGAAAGAATATCCATCATCACCGCGAAAGCACAAACCACCCGGCATCGTATCATCGGCATAGTGAACACGCCGGAGTACCAAGTGGTTTATTCCGATACCCCGGGGGTATTGCGGCCCAACTACAAGCTGCAAGAGTCGATGTTGAGCTTCTCCCTCTCTGCCTTGGGCGACGCGGACGTGCTGCTCTACGTGACCGACGTGATCGAGAAGATCGATAAAAACGATGAATTCCTGAATAAGGTACAACAACTGCAGTTGCCGGTACTCCTGCTGATCAACAAAATTGACCAGACCGACCAGCAGAAGCTCGAGGAGTTGGTAGAGCGGTGGAAGGAACTGCTGCCTAAAGCCGAAATTTACCCGGTGTCGGCACTGAACGATTTCAACGTGGACAGGGTGCAGCAACGTGTACTGGAACTTCTGCCGGAATCGCCTCCCTATTTCGAGAAGGACGCGCTCACCGATAAACCGGTACGCTTTTTTGTTACCGAGATCATCCGGGAGAAAGCATTGCTCATTTACCAGAAAGAGATTCCCTATTCCATCGAGGCGGTCGTGGAGGAGTACAAGGAAGAACCGGATATAATACGAATACGGGCTACCATCCTCGTGGAACGTGACTCGCAGAAGGGGATCGTGATTGGACACAAGGGGGCTTCCCTGAAAAGATTGGGAACCCTCGCCCGGAAAGATATCGAACGGTTCCTGGAGAAAAAAGTGTTCCTGCAGCTTCACGTGAAAGTGGAGAAGGATTGGCGCGATAGAGATAACATGCTGAAAGCGTTCGGGTACAAGTTAGATTAATGTGCCAATGAGATTAATGTGCTAATGTGCCAATGTGCCAATGAGACTAATATGCCAATGTGCTAATACAACAATGTGGATGATATGAAGAACTTAGTAGCTATAGTGGGACGTCCCAACGTGGGTAAATCTACCCTCTTTAACCGGTTAACGAAGAGCCGCCAAGCCATCGTGACGGATACAGCCGGCACCACCCGAGATCGCCAGTACGGGATCGTGAACTGGAACGGGCAAGAGTTTTCACTGGTCGATACCGGCGGATGGGTGGTTAACTCCGACGACGTGATGGAAGACGAGATCAACAAGCAAGTTCGGGTCGCGATCGAGGAGGCGGATGTTATTCTATTCGTGGTGGACGTGATGAACGGCTTAACCGATTTGGATTCCGGCGTGGCACAGATGCTACGAAGAACCAAAAAACCGGTGGTGGTAGTATCCAACAAGGCAGATAACCACGATCTCGGACATCAATCGGCAGAGTTTTACGCGCTGGGCTTGGGCGATCCTTACAGCGTCTCATCCATCAATGGCGCGGGGACGGGCGATCTGTTGGACTACATACTCACCCTGTTCTCGAAGGAGAGCAGCGAGGAGGAACTGGACGATATTCCCAAGTTCGCGGTGGTGGGAAGACCCAACGCCGGAAAATCGTCCATCGTGAATGTCCTTACCGGGGAAGAGCGGAGCATCGTGACCGATATCGCGGGCACCACGCGGGATTCCATCCATACGCGCTATAAAAAGTTCGGCATGGATTTTTATTTAATCGACACGGCCGGGATTCGTAAAAAAGGAAAAGTGACGGAAGACTTGGAGTATTTCTCGGTCATCCGCTCCATCCGGGTCATCGAAAGCGCCGATGTGTGCATACTCCTGATCGATGCTACACGAGGTATTGAAAGCCAAGACCTCAATATCTTCTCCTTGATACAGAAGAACCGGAAAGGATTGGTGGTGTTCGTGAACAAGTGGGACACCGTGGAGGAAAAAGATCAGCAGGTGATCAAGGTATTCGAGAATGCTATCCGCGATCGGCTGGCACCTTTCACCGATTTCCCCATCATCTTCGGTTCGGCGCTTACCAAGCAGCGGGTATTAAAGGTAATGGATGTCGCGAAAGAGGTATACCAGAATAAAAAACGAAGGGTGCCCACC
>Ga0265293_10006188_pt1 | contig 19323 bp, 19 predicted proteins | sample Munlanlewell138R_FD_192505 | JGI IMG/M metagenome (GOLD analysis project Ga0265293, IMG submission 192505) | Leachate microbial communities from a municipal landfill in Southern Ontario, Canada - Leachate well 138R | ecosystem: Engineered > Solid waste > Landfill > Unclassified | place: Canada... | reverse complement strand
CCCCCCTATACTCTGGTGGAACAAGTGTTGCAAGGCGAAGCATAATCTCATCGGCAAGCTGTTGACGAGTGGCACTATCAAGTCGCCCGCCTTGTTGTTTAATCACAAACACCTCTCCAACAGCTATATGTAAAGGTGTTCTTTTAAAGCGTTTAAGATTCTCTTTTATCTTTTCAAACCCAGTAATCGCAATAGGGACAATAGGGACGCCCCCTTTGTGGGCGATAAAAGCGACTCCCGGTTTTCCACTTTGTAAAGAACCATCTTTGCTTCGAGTCCCTTCAGGTGCGATAGCTAACATCTCTTCTCTCTTTAACACTTGAAAACAGCTTTCCATCGTCTCTCGACCCATGTTATCTCGATCAACAGGGATAGAGTTCCACAAGTTCATAATAAAGCGGAGAAACCATGTGTCCCATAACTCTTTTTTAGCCAAAGCTATCATCTTTCGGGGTCGTAAAAATACATACATCAGTGGCCCATCAAATGTTGAGGTGTGATTGGCAATAATCATCAAAGGACCTTCGGTGGGGACTTTCTTAAATTCAGAGGTATCGAATCTATAAAAAAGGCGAAACAGTGTTCTAAAAAGAGCATTCACAATTCGTTCTTGAAATTTCATGAGAGCACTATAACAAACAATTGCCTTTTGTATCTAGCTAAGAAGCATAAAAGCAAATGGAATGGTTATTATTGAAATCAGAGTAGAGACCACTACAATCGAACTTGCATAGCGAGAGGGGACACCATAACGTACAGGTAACACTGCAGTAAATACTGCTGGAGGGAAAGAGGCTGTTACAACAAAGACGACTTTTGGCATACCAGTAATGTTAAAGAGATAGGTACATAACAATCCAACCAAAAATCCTCCCACCATCCGTAGTAATACTGATACAAAGAGGTGAATATCGAGGTACACTTTATGAGATTGAAGCATTGCCCCCAGTAAGTAGGCAGCTAAAGGAGGACCTATGTTTCCTCCAAACTCCATTGCTTGTAATAAAGGGTCCCACACGGGAATCTTAAAATAGGTGAAACATGCACCGAGAATAATTGCCCATACTACAGGAGCTTTCACGACGTTTAATAAAGACTTCACTGAAAACCCACCGGTGATAATCATCAACCCAATAGTAAGCATGTAAAACGACTGTATTTGATCAAAAATGACCACAACATTCATAGCAGCAATACCGCCCCAGAGTTTCATCAAAGGGATGCCTAAAAAACCTGAGTTCATAAACACGGTGGAGGGGACTGTTTCACGAGGGTCTATCTTGGCAATTTTTGCATAGAGGTAACTTATACCAATCATGATTGCGACAAATACCGTAATAGATTTGATCATATCAACGACTAAAGCACCTTGGATATCACTGGTATATAGTGAGAAGAAGATCAGTAGTGGCATAAAGATATCACTTACTATGTGAATCATAGTCTTCTCATCGAGTTTGAATATGTTGTGAGTGAGATACCCTAAAAGTGCAATGAGTAAAATGGGGAGCATTTGGATGAACGCTTGAATAAACATAACTCTGATACTAAACCATTATGAAAAGATATGACAACTCTAAAGTTGAAAAGAAGAGGGGGGAAACACCCTGCTTCACATCGTAGCTTGATGCTCTTTTGTGTATATATGACAGAGTGTGACATATTGTTATGTTAATAGTTATACCTATATCAAACTTATGGTATGGTAATACAAACATATAAGAGGAGTTGTGGATGAAAACATATAAGAAGGCATTCTTAATCCTGTTCATTCTGTGTCTAAGTGTGGGCACTCTTGTTGCAAAAGAGAGTTCTACTAGTGGTTCCGTTAAACTTACAGCAAGTACTGCTCCTGAGTTTAAAATTGATGCGGGGTACACCGTCAAACTCCCTATTTGGGGAGAAGGTCCTCTTTTTGGGGGAAACAACGTTAAGATTAAAGGTGGATTAGGCATCACTCCTGTCACCATCAGTGTCAATGCCGATGTCATTCTCACTCCGATTGCCGTTGCTGAGATCTCGTTAGGTGGACAAGTTGGAACTGGATGGAACTTTGATCTCATGGGTGTTGAAGGACTCAGAAAAGGAGATGGGATTAGTCCTGCCGTATCCGATACTATGAACGGAATTTATGCCAAAGCAAAAGGTGGTGTTGCTCTTCAATTTGATACTGCAGCTATTTGGCCAGGAGCGTGGACAAGCGTAGTACTGCGAACTTACCATGAAATGAATTACCAAACATACACTAACAAGTTTTCTGACACTCCGAGTTATAACGCTTGGGAGTTTGAAACTGGTGGGCTTCACCAAGATGGATGGAACTACAAAGGCGAATACGTTGTTGGATACCAGATGCCTTTAATTATTAATATGGCTGCTATTATGGTTGAAACTTATCTAGAGAATATTGGTAATACAAGCAATTATGAGACCCCAATGACAATTGATGTGGGTATTATTGCAAACTTTGCGTTTACTGACTCTCTTAATCTTACTGTAATTCCACAGTTTTCTACCCGAAAAACAGATAAAGAGTCCCGTTTTGTGAGTCAAAAACCCTTCGGATGGAAACGACTTGCTGCTCAGCTGACATATTCATTCTAATAGTGTAACGTGCTCTCATACACAGTATAAAACGATTCTCTTACTTCTTCTAAAGGAGTAAGAGAGTTGTTGATATAAGACAATATTACTTCTTCTTGGAGATCCACTTGAACGATAAAAGCCGAATCAAACATCTTGAGTATGTAAAAGGACTCTCATTTACAACTATTGCCGTTATTGTATTAAGCTTTGATGCAATTTTAATTCGACTCTCTCATATGAGTAGCACCAGTGCTGCTTTTTGGAGAGCTCTTTTTGCAGCAATTTCATTAACGGTTATATTTTTTAGTACATACCGATCTCAAGCATTGAGTATGTTAAAAAGAGGTGGCATCAGAATCCTTATATCGGGATCACTTTGGGGTACAAGTAGTATCTTCTTTGCTTTTGCTGTGATGAGAGCTGGCGTTGAAACAGCCTTAGTGATGTGGAGTTTAGGTGCTTTTTTTGCGGCAGCTTTTAGTTTTATTTTTTATAAAATACGACCTTCATTAGTTACCTTATTAGCAGCTTTAGTTGCATTAGGTGGAATTGTATTTATCTACCGTAAAGGGTTAGGAGATATCCCCTTAGATGGCTTTCTATTTGCTTTGGCAGGACCAACACTCATTGGTGGGCATCTTACCTATTTACGGTTTAATAAAGATCTCAGCCGATCAGGTATTTTAATGGTTGGTGCTACTTTAGGGACTATTGTAACGTTTTTCGTTGCAGATTTTAATGTAGCTGTTGGTAGTGGCTCATTGTGGCCATTGGCTATATTAGGGCTCTTTGTTCTCCCCTTCAGTCAAGTGCTTATTGGGACAGGGACAAAATATGCTCCAGCTGCAGATATTGCTCTAATCTTATCTACTGAGACAATCTTTGGGATTCTCTATGTATGGCTCTTTTTACGTGAAGCCCCTGGACTCGATTTCATTTTCGGTGCTGCAATAGTCTTTATTGCAATCACAGTGAACTCGTTGTACCAGTCAAAAACGTAAAAAGAGGAGCACAAAGGAGCGGTATCGCGACTTTGTCCCTCTTATTGACCTAATATCCCCCTCAATATATGCTTTAGACACTACAAATAGGGAGAAATAGATGAAGAACATAGACTATGCGAATGCGCTTCGGATACTAAGTATTGATGCTATTCAAAAAGCAAATAGTGGACATCCAGGGGCTCCGATGGGAATGGCAGATATTGCCGAGGTGTTATGGAGAAGCCACCTAAAGCACAATCCAACTAACCCACATTGGCTGAACCGAGACCGGTTTGTTCTCTCAAATGGTCATGCCTCTATGTTGTTATATGCGTTATTACACCTCACTGGCTATGACCTCTCTTTAGAAGATATTAAACAATTTAGACAAATTCACGCTAAAACTGCAGGTCACCCTGAGTACGCCCATGTTGATGGGGTAGAGACAACCACTGGTCCTTTAGGGCAAGGGTTGGCAAATGCGGTAGGAATGGCTATTGCTGAAAAATCTCTTGCCTCTCAATTTAACAAAGAGGGCTTTAACCTCATCGATCACTTCACCTACGCATTTGTTGGTGATGGGTGTTTGATGGAAGGAATTAGCCACGAAGTTGCCTCATTTGCTGGAACTCATAAACTTGGAAAGTTGATCGTCTTTTATGATGATAACGGAATTTCCATTGATGGTGATATCTCACAGTGGTTCACTGATGATACCCCATCCCGTTTTGAGGCATATGGATGGCATGTGATTCCAGTTGTTGACGGTCATGATCCTAAAGCTATCGATACAGCGATTAAAGATGCTCAGAAAGTCACTGATAAACCAACACTCATTTGTTGTCAAACAGTTATTGGCTTTGGTTCTCCAAATAAAAAAGGGGATGCCTCTAGTCATGGTGCTCCTTTAGGAGATGATGAAATTGAGCTCACACGTAAAGAACTTGGCTGGGCCTACGAAGAACGTTTTTTTGTTCCCCAAGAGTTGTATGACGGATGGAATGCTGTTGATAGTGGTGCTACCTTAGAGAAGAAATGGAATGAGATGTTTGACTCATATGCAAAGGCCTATCCTCAAGAAGCCAAAGAGTTACAACGTCGACTCTCACACACCCTTCCTGAAGGGTGGGAGACATCCTACGATGAGATGGTTGCTTCATGGCAAAAAGAGGGTGTTAAAGTAGCGACTCGAAAAGCTTCTGAAATGGTATTAGATCATGTTGGAAAAGTGATGCCTGAGCTCTTAGGTGGTTCTGCAGATTTAGCGCCCTCAAATTTAACAAAACACACCTCTTCTAAAAACATTACTCCTGATGATGCCTCAGGAAACTACCTCCACTACGGAGTTCGTGAATTTGGAATGAGTGCCATGATGAACGGAATCTACCTACATGGAGGATTTAAACCATACGGTGGTACATTCTTAATCTTTATGGAGTATGCCCGTAATGCAGTGCGCATGGCTGCTTTAATGGGTCTTCCAGTTACCTATGTATACACTCACGACTCTATTGGGCTAGGAGAGGATGGTCCTACTCACCAACCTGTTGAACAAGGATCTATGCTACGCCTCACTCCCAATGTAGAGACGTGGAGGCCTGCTGACGCTGTTGAAACAGCCATAGCATGGAAAAGTGCTCTTAAGCGAACAGATGGCCCTACAGCGCTTTTGTTAAGCCGACAAGGTCTTGCGATGCAAGAGCGTGATGAGCAGATGCTTTTAAATGCTGCTAAAGGTGGATATGTCATCTTCCAACACGGAAGTGGTGAGGATTTGATTCTCATTGCTACTGGAAGTGAAGTTGCCCTAGCTATTGAAGCTGCGAAAAAATTGGCTTCTGAGAGTGTGAATGTACGAGTTGTCTCACTTCCTTCAACTGAAGTGTTTGATAAACAAGAGACTTCTTATAAAGAATCAGTTCTCCCTTCAAAAGTGACTAAACGAATTGCCGTAGAGGCGGGGATTCCCGATTATTGGTATAAATACACTGGCTTAGAAGGGAAGATTATAGGTATGAACACCTTTGGATTATCTGGACCAGAGAAAGAACTTTATGACTATTTTGGCATCACAGCTGATGCTGTTTACTCTAGTGCTAAAGAACTTCTCTCATAAGGGAGATACTTATCATATTGCATAGGCCCTCTATGACGAGGGCCTTTACTATTGTTCCATCTGCTCCTCTAAAGCTTTACGAAGGCGTACTTGATACACACTATTCGCTATAATGGCAATTAGAAGGATAAACGATCCCATAATAAAGTCGGCAGGGAAAGAGATATTTGTACATATCCACAAATAGATCATCCCAACAATGGGTGAGAGTAACAGAATTAACGAAATTTGGGTCGATGAGATATAACGAGTTGCTTTACATATCATCAGCAATGAGAAAGGGAGAATAACAGAACCTACCACTATCAGTGGCCATAGATGTCCTGACTGAAATGAGAGATTTCCTCGAGATATGGGTAACAAAAGAAGAAAAGCAATCAAACTTCCAATCGAAAGTGCAGCTGTGTTTTTAATCTCTTTGTTGTGCCACGTAAAGGTGAGTGTTGTTGCTATGAAGATAGGAGTTGAGATAGCCCACAACACAGAAGAGAGTGTTAACGAGGAGAGTTCCCCTCCGAAGATAAAAGAGATTCCAGCGATGATGTACACCGTTGCTAAGAATGTGACAAATGAGGGACGTTTTTGAAAGAATATGAGTCGCAATATAGAGGTAATAATCGGTGTACACGAAAGACCAATGAGTGTAAGAGCCACATTGTCTCTTAAGATACCTAATGAGAACCCTACAATACTCACACCCCAAAAAACACCACTGAGATACAATTTCCATCCCCCTGTCCGTAGGATTGAAAATGATGCCCCTTTATGAATAAGGAAAAATAGTGCACTTAATGTGATAGTCATAAAAAGTGCTATCCATACCATTACTGTATATACAGGTAGGTGGGCTTGCTCGGTAAATAGAGGAAAAGAGCTTGTAGCAATGACACTTAAAAAGCTGAAAGTAGCTCCTATTATATATTCGGCTCGTAATGATTGTGTATGTTTCATCTCACTCTCCTTTGATTAGATCTACGTGAGCTAATTCACTATAGGTTAACACGCCGTTGATTCGACTCGATTCCATTAAACTGATGCGATTCACCTCTATAGGAAATCTTTGCACAACAATAGATGTGGCATCTATGTTGATGTCTCTTCCAAGGGTGATATGAGGTGTATAATGAGGATCTACTACTTCGTGAGAGAGTTGAGTTGCTATGTTTGTGTACAGCTCTGTGATTTGTGGGTGTGATTCAATTGCGAGGTAATACAACCCCCGTTTGAAAGAAGAGATACCATGACAGTAGAGGGTAAAACTCTTAGAGCGAAGAGTGTTAAGGACCTGTTGTAAAAACGGAAGATCTTCAATTGGGCGCTCTCCTACAAAATATAAGGTGATATGAAAATTCTCTTTGCGAGTATAGCGTCCATGAGGAGACATTTTTCTAAGAAGATGTTGATAATATTTGACAGTTTTTACAACTGAGGGGTCGATAGTAATTGCATAAAATAGACGCATCCTCTCTCTCCTTGGTTTGTAACTCTATCTCATTATACTCTCTTTTCTTCCTCACTTGTGCTACATTAAGTTCTATGAAGATAGAAACGAGAAATATGATTGTTGTATTGGTGGTAATTTCACTAAGTGTCCCTCTTTTTTCTTCCCCACCATCTAACGTAGTCGATGATCTATGGTTTGAAACGAAGTACTCTTACGCTTTAGATCTTGGTAGTGATATCTTAGATATAACAAATATTGCCCTCCCTCTTACATTCGCTTTTATAGCCAAAGGGGATGATTATCTTGGTCTCTCTCTTATGTATGCAACTACTGTCGCTATAGGATATGGAAGTAGGACTGTATTAAAGAGTGTCATTAATCGTAATCGTCCTTATACCTATGACCCTTTTTTTGGTACTTCATACAATAGTGATGATCGCTCTTCTTTCCCTTCAGGTCACGCTATGCGGGCCTTTAGTAGTGCTAGTTTTATTCAAACACTGTTTTCACTCCAGTATCCAAACAGTAAGTGGAAAACCCCACTAAGTATCACAGCGTGGAGCCTAGCGCTCACAACATCGCTCTTACGTATCGCTAGTGGTTCTCATTTTATCACAGATGTAGTAGCAGGAGCTGCTATTGGAGCACTAATTGGTTTTGGTGTCCCGTACCTAAGTCATACTCTCAATATATTTCCAAAAGAGGACATACACATAGCTATAACACCAGGTGCTATAGCTATGAATTATTCGTTTTAATGAACCTTTAGGCGTGGTTTAAATACGAAGAGATTATTTCAGCACATCTGTTTTGGCTAAAACGGGTAATCTTCATCTCTCGATTAGCGCTTTCGGGGGAGTCTGAAGCATGAGCTGTGTTTACCATGATATCTTTACCAAACTCTCGTCGTACGGTCCCTTCAGGGGCTTTGGATGGATCTGTTGGCCCTAAGACCTCTCTGATTTTAGAGATAGCATCAACACCCTCGTACACAAGGATGAGACACTTTACCGAACCTCGTTGAGCTCGTTGATCAAATGGGACTATTGAGGGTCTACTTCCACTCATAAATTCAACAATTTTTTCAAATTCAGCTTGAGCATATTCACTTCCAAAACTCTTAACCAGTGCATCGAGAGTTTCATCAGAGAAAGCCATCTCAAATTCTTCTTCTAAACACTGTTTCGCTTTCTTCCCCATAATTGGGCTTAATTTCTTTTGAAGTGCTTCTTGGACAGGACCATAGAATTCAAGCGCTTCGGCAACGCTCATTTGATGAAGTTTCATCCCTACAATTCTTAAGCCAGTACGGCTGAACATATCAATAATAGTACCAGGCTTACTTGAAGCGTGACGCCAGTTATCTGGTTTTATAATAACAAGAGTTTTCTCCCGTTTTTCACCTTTTACAGGAGCTCGTTCAATGAGGTTTGATTGAGTAGGGAGCCAAGAAGCTAACAGTGTTAATACTTTATCGGCATATTCTTGATTTCGGGGAGTAAATACCGCAGGTTCAAAATAGGCAACCTTTTGTGGATCTTGTGGGTGGTAAATAAGATCACTGTACGTATCACGAATAGTCTCACCTGTGAGAGACTCAACACTTCGGTTGTGTGGATACAAAGCACCGCAAATATCACTTAATTTTCGAGTGGCATCTTCACCTTTAAATAACAGCAATAAGCTTCGGCGTGTTTTTCCATCAACTGGGCCAATGCTCTGTTCAATATACGAGGCTAATAACTCACCAGCTTCTGGGTTTTTAGGGTCTTTTTGGCTTCTCATTAACTTGGCATACTCGGTAGTGAACATCTCATCAGCAGCAAACATTTGTGCCCCAACGAATTCTAACGATGTTTGGCTTAGTAGACGGCTGATGACACCACCAGTACGACTTTTAGCGACAGTGTACGGCGTCACAATGACATACGACAGTTTCTCTTTCATGATTCATAAACTCCTTAGATACAATACTTTTCTATGATAATCCTCTTTATTTCATTTGTCCACGAACGGTTCATTGTCCGTTATACAACATCATTGACTAGAGTCCCAACCCCTTCGATGACAATCTCTATGGTATCACCTCTGTTCATAGGGCCAATACCGCCACTAGTTCCAGTTAAAATCACATCGCCTGGGAAAAGAGTCATGATGTTGCTGATATAACTCACTAAAAAGAAACAATCAAAGATGAGTGATGAGGTGTGTGAGTCTTGTTTCACCTCTCCGTTGAGAATGCTTTGAATCTTTAGATTGTGAGGATCAATGTCATCACGTATCACAGGTCCAATAGGACAAAACGTGTCAAAACCTTTACATATTGTCCATTGAGCACTCATCGATTGTAAATCACGGGCTGTTACATCATTAGCACATGTATAACCGAGTATATAAGAGGGGGCATCTTTGGCAGTAATATGTTTAGCTTCCTTTCTTATCACAATGGCTAATTCCGCCTCATAATCGACTTGCTTGCTCAAAGAGGGGTAAATAATCTGTTGCTCATGTGCAATTAAAGAACTCAATGGTTTTTGAAATAACAAAGGCTCAGTAGGAACAGGGACACCCAACTCTTGAGCGTGGTCGTGGTAGTTCATTCCCACACAGACAATCTTTGTAGGAGTGGTGGGAACAGCAAGATGTACTTGCGAAAGATGAACATATTGCTGTGTGATGTGAAACGAGGAGAAAAGATCACCTTCAATGAGTTGGATCATTTGATCTTCAATTATCCCATAGCTTAAAAGGCCATCTTTTTTAAAACGGACGTAGTTCATGAATAATAGTGTACCATACAAAAGAGGTGTGTATACACCCGTTCTGAGCTTGAGTAAAGATCAGCAATAGTCTACCATTTAATCTATGCACACAGTAATAATCTTCGATTTAGATGGGACATTATTAGATACCAGTGAAGGTATTTTTAATACAGCTCAATATGTTATGACTTCATTTGATAAAGAGCTCTTAGATGATGAGCAACTTCGCCGATTTGTGGGCCCTCCACTTCGGCTCTGTTTTAGAGATATTGCTGAGATTGAACCAGAATTAGTTGATGAAGCTGTACACAGGTATCGCACATACTACAGTGAAAGTGGTGGTATGGTGAAAGCTGAAATCTATGCCAATATGGTTGAACTATTGCAAGCTCTTAAAGAGAGAGATTATCAATTAGCTGTCGCTACCAATAAAAATGAGAAACTAGCACATACTGTATTAGATCACTTCGGCCTCGATTCCTACTTTGACTATATTGGTGGGATGGATGAAGAGGGAACTCTCACTAAAAGTGACATTATTATAAAAGTATTAAACCACTTTGAACTTAAAGAGGGGCAAAAAGCCTTGATGATTGGAGATACTCACCTTGATCAGGAGGGGTCCCAAAATACAGGAATCGATTTTGTTGCAGTGAAGTGGGGTTTCGGATTTAATAGTGATACTCCACCACAACAATCATCTTCCCTTATTGCCTATATTGAAGATCCTTTAGATCTCCTTGCCCACCTCTAAGTTGTAGGTGTGACCATAAGAAACATAGTTTTTTCCATTTTGTTTAATCTTCTTAATGTCGTCATCACTTAATGAGCGTACTACCCGCGCAGGCGATCCCATAATCAACGAGCGGGGAGGGAAGACCTTTTTTGGGGGGACTAATGAGCCAGCAGCAACAAGGGATTCTTTACCGATGACACTCTCATCTAATACAATAGCACCCATGCCAATGAGTACGTCATCTTCAATAGTGCAGGCGTGTAAAATAACACCATGGCCAACAGTGACACCTTTTCCTACAACAGTAGGAATATTTCGGTCGACATGTATTAAACAGTTATCTTGAACATTCGATCCATCTCCAATAGTAATGGAGGCAATGTCTCCACGAATGGTGGTATTAAACCAGACACTTACATCGTCTCCTAAGATAACTTCTCCTATAATATCGGCTGAGTGGGCAATAAAAGAGGCCTTCTCAGTGTAAGGTGTTTTTTCATTCATTGTGATTATCATATGCTTTGTACCTCTTGCCCTAATGTAAGATAAAACCTGCTTTAAGGAAATAGTATTGACCAATTGCAACAGATAGTGTAGGTTTTTTCTAGTAATCGCGGTAGTGGTGGAATTGGTAGACACGCTAGCTTGAGGTGCTAGTGGGCGAGAGCTTGTGCTGGTTCAAATCCAGTCTACCGCATACAGATAGGACTTCTTCACATAAAGTGAGGAAGTCCTCTTTCATTATAAACACACTAATCTTACTTTCGTTTAGTCGATTCACGCTCAATGAGGGTGTAAGGAATCACAATATTACGCATCGTAGGTTCTTCTTTTCCAATGATCCGTTTGTGAAGAAGCTCCACTGCAAGTTTTCCCATCTCTTTAATTGGTTGTTCTATGGTTGTGAGGGAGGGGTCGGTGTATTCGGAGAACTCGATGTTATCTACCCCAATAACCGAAACATCTTCCGGGACGTTCAGACCACTTTCAACCAGTTGTCGAATTGCTCCAATCGCTAAATCATCACTTGTTGCAAAGAGGGCACTAAAGGGGATATTTCTTTGTAATAAAGCTTCAGTAGCTCTCTTTCCTTCTCTCATCGTGTAGGAATCGACATAGGAAGTAAGATCTTGGTTGTATCTAATACCATGTTCTTGTAGTGCCTCTTTATACCCTTGTTCTCGGTGAGTTCCAAATGAAAATTTCCTTCCTACGATAAAAGCAATATCTGAGTGACCTAATGAGATGAGGTAGTTTGTCGCCTCTTTGGCTCCTAGTCGGTCACTGATGTGAATATGTGTTGGCCACATGAAATTCTCAATTTCGAAAGTGAGGTGAATTACTGGTATTTCTTGTTGTTCTACATAGGTGCAAAATTCAGGAAGCTCAATCTCTTTAAGTTGTACAATCCCATCGAGCCGTTCACTTTTAAGTTTATGTAATACTTCTTCTTCACCAGAGTCTTCACTAGAGATGAAAATGAAGTTTGTGTAATACCCGTAGGACTCTACATTGTGGGCAACTTCACTAAACAACTGCCGTTGGAATTGGTTGAAGGTATCGGGAAGAAGAATGCCAACTTTACTTGTCTGCTTAAGTACAATATCTCGAGCAGCTCGATTGGGGACAAAACCGGTCTCTTCAATAACCCTTAGTACCCGTTCACGTTTATCGGCTTTGACACTCGGTTTATTATTCATAACCCGACTGACTGTCGAGACAGAAACTCCAGCTATTCTAGCAATATCTTTTATGCTCAACATAGCTCTATTCCTTAATGGGGGAGTGCCATAATAGCTTGAACAGCTTCTTGGTAGGTATTTTTGGGAGATAATTCAAAGGCAACAACACCACGATACTGAGCTTTGATTAATTCATTACAGATATTGTGATAATTAATCTCACCAGTTCCTGGTTCATGTCGACCCGGGGAGTCGGCAATGTGGATATGACCAATTTCTTCTTGCCACGTATAAAAATTGGGAATCAAGTTTCCATTATTAATGTGCATGTGGTACATATCATACAACACCTTGATCTTAGGAGAGTTTACCACCTGAATAAGATGGCCTCCTTGATCAACACTTTGTAAAAAATTACCAACATGGTCTACATGGATATTCAGTGGTTCAACGACACACATAATGTTCTCTTTTTCGGCATATGGAGCTAATGCTAAGAGGGTTTTAGCCATATTCATAAAAAGCCGATAAGAGGGGACTTCATTATAGGTATCAATTACTTGGCCTTGCTCATCAAGAGCGTTTGAGTGAAGTACAATCTTAGGAGACCCAATTTTTTTGGCTGCTTCAATAGAAGCACGGGCATAATCGATGTACCCTTTCATATGAGAATCATCACATAAGGCATAATCTGAAGCATCGCCACTGATAGTCGAAATCGGAAGATTATGTTCTTTAGAAAGTTCATCGATACGTTGTAAATCTTTATTCTCCCAAGACCAAAACTCAACTTCATCAAAACCAGATGTTTTACTGATTGCAAAGCGATCGTAAAAAGGGATTGTGGGAAAAAGCATCTCAATATTTGCGCTGAACGTTAACATAAATCCTCCATATAAAAAGTAGGGGCCAGTGTTGGCCCCCACTATAGTAGATGTTCTTATTGAAGAGCGTCTAAAGCAGCTTGTGCATTTGCTTTGGTGATGATGTCGACTCCACTGTCGATTCGAATATCAATTTTTTCACCATTAGCAGCTTTCACTGCGTTTACAACTCCAAGGTAACCCATCATCTCAGGTTTCTGAGCTGCGGTTCCAAAGAGGCCATCTTCTAAGATTGACTCTAAGGCAGTTTTGTTTCCGTCAGTTCCGAGAACAAGAGCTTTTACGTTAGCTTGTTGAAGAGCTTGTAAAGCACCTAAAGCCATCTCGTCGTTTGAACAGAATACAATGTCTACACTCTTGTTAGCTTGAAGGACGTTTTGCATGACGTTGTAAGCAGTGTTACGATCACTAAATCCAGGTTGTCGAGCAACAATGGTGTAACCAGCTTTTCTAAGGGTATCTTCTGCACCGTCAGCACGAGTTGTGGTGGTTGGGTTTCCAGGAGCACCTTCGATGACCACAGCTGTTCCACTTGATTTGCCTAATGCATCAATCATGGCTTTTGCACCAGCAACACCAGCGTCGTAGTTTTCAGTTCCAATGAAGGTATCATAGTTTGTGAAACCTGCTTCCATTGGGGTGTCAACTAAGATGACTGGAATACCTTTTGCTTTTGCATTGTTCAATACACCAACAGCTGTGGGGGGCTGTGAAGGTGAGAACACTAATGCTGCAGGATTTGCAGTAAGAGCGTCTTGAACCATGTTAATTTGTTGTTCAACAGCATCCTCAGTGGGTGGGCCAAGTTTAATTAACTTAACACCAAGCTCTTTAGCTGCATCTTCAGCACCATTAACAACACGCTGCCAGTATTCACTACTAAGAGTTTTAAGAACCATGGCAACTTCCATTTGATCTGATGCTGCTTTTTGCCCTTGAGCAAAAACAACACCGCTAGCAACTAGTACTAGGACTAACAATAAAACTACTCGTTTTTTCATGTATACCTCCTAACTGGTCATGAAAATTGAGAATACAAGAGAGGATAAACCTCTCTAGATACCTATTAATGGACGGAGGACGACTTTTGTCGAACTACGTCTAAATAGACCGCTAAGATAATAACCACACCAATAGCAACTGTTTGATACGCACTATCGACGTTCAATAAGTTCAAGCCGTTACGAAGGACAGCGATAATGAGTACACCGATAATGGTATTGAGGATCTTACCAACTCCTCCTGCAAATGAGGCTCCACCAATAATAACAGCGGCAATTGCGTCCGTTTCATAATCAGTTCCTGCTAATGGATATGCTGCATTTACTCGACCAACGAGTAACAAGCCAGCTAAAGCTGCAAAGAAACCACTGAGTGAGTAGACAATAAGAAGGACTTTATGGACGTTAATTCCACTGAGTCGACTTGCTTCAACGTTTCCTCCCACAGCGTAGATATGACGTCCTGTTGCTGTATGTTTCATAAAGACAAACATAACAGCATAGACAATCGCTACTAAAATTATGCTTGCGGGAATTGGTCCAACAGAGCTTCCTCCTAAAAAGGTAATTGAGTTAGCAAATCCGCTAATTGGTCGAGCAGCAGTCACTGCTAATGCTAAGCCACGACCAATCATTTTCGTTCCCATTGTCGAGATAAAGGGGTGGGGGAGACGAAGTTTTGTAAGGAGGATTCCATTAAAGAATCCAATAAGTGTTCCAACGGCCAATGCAAGTAAAATTGCCAATAGTGGATTCATTGCCATATTCTTAGCAAAGATTCCGAGCATCATAATTGAAATAGCTAAAATTGAACCAATAGAGAGGTCAATTCCAGCAGTCAAAATAGCTAAGAACTCTCCTACACTAATAACAGCACTTACAGTCGCCTGACTTAATACGTTTGTTAAGTTAGAGACGGTAAGAAACCGTGGAGAGAGGATAGCAATAATAGCACTGAGTACAAAAAGGCTTAAAATAATTCCTAAGCTCCCTCTTCTTTTTAACTTCGTCTCTTGCTCTTTCATTTCTTCGACTGATACATCTTCCACAATGGTTGGTTGTGTTAAATCATCTTGTTTTTTATCCATTTCTCTTCCCTTTTTACCGTAATTTCACAGGCTTATTTGTTTTTAATGATTCATTTGCTGCTTCAGCAATCTCCATTGCTTTCACACCATCTTGTAAGGTTATTCGTGGCTCTTTGTTTGCTAATACATCTAAGACAAAGGCCTCTATTTCAGCAGCATATGCTTTTTCGAATCTCTCTAAAAATCCAGGAACGGGATGTTGCTCTAGAGCTTGAGGAAGTAAAACAGTTAACCCGTTATCATGAACACGTCCAATTTGAACAGCTCCGTCACTACAGACAACTTCGGTACGTACATCGTACCCGTATTGGCTGTTTCGACTACTCTCTAAAGATCCCACTTTGCCATTTGCAAAGGTGAGTGAGATATCGACATGGTCGAAATCTCCAGCTTTTCCAATCTCTTCAAATCGGACTACTGCTGCTCTAGCATATACTTCAGTTACTTCACTTTCTAAAAACCATCTCGCTAAATCGAGATCGTGGACAGAAAGATCCATCACAATTCCGCCACTCCCTGGAATGAATTCTAAAGGAGGGGCTCCCGGATCACGGCTAATGCCGACAAAGGAGACAGGAGAGCCAATAGCTCCACTGTCGATAAGCTCTTTAGCTTGAGCGTATGATGTATCAAATCTCCTCATAAAACCGAGTTGAACAAATGAGTTTGTTTTTTCAGCTAAAGCGGTAAGCTCTCGAGCCTCTTGAACATCCAAGCTAATAGGTTTTTCTAAAAAGATTGCCTTTTTAGCTTCAATAGCTTTACGTAAGACTTCAGCGTGAGTCGAAGTACTGGTGGTAATGACCACTGCATCGATATCATCTCGACTAAGAAGTTCTTCATAATTGAGGTAGGTATCTACATCTGCGTAGTATTGTGTAAATCGATCAAGAGAACCTTGAGACACATCACTCACAGCAACTAATTGTGCTTGTGGCACTTGAGCAATATTTAAAGCGTGTCTCAGACCAAGACGACCCAGCCCGATTGCGCCACAACGTAGTTTTTTCATAGAAGATCTCCTTTAAATAGCGTAACCGCTTGCTGCGTACATAATTTTTTCATCTGAGAAGTCGGGTCGGTCCAATTCTCCCATCAACTTTCCTTCATGGAAAACGATAATACGATCAGCCATTCCCATACACTCATCCATTTCACTACTAATCATTATGATAGCCTTGCCTCGAGAGACAAGATCATTCATCAGGTTATACACTTCAATTTTAGCACCAACGTCGATTCCTCGAGTTGGTTCATCAAAGATGAAGATATCTGCTTCAGTTAATAACCACTTTGCTAAGACAACTTTTTGTTGGTTTCCACCACTGAGTTGTCGAGCGAGGGTTTGAATATCTGGCACTTTGATACGGAGACTTTTTACCATGTCTTGTGCTCTTTTTTTCATATGAGCTAAATCAATAAAGAATTTTCGTTTCTGAAATTGTTTTAAGTCGACTAAGGTTGTATTAAATTCAACTGTTTGAAGTAATACTAACCCCTGTCCTTTTCGATCTTCAGTTAAAAAAGCGATACCATGGCGAATTGAGTCACGAGGGTGTTTAATGTTTACCTTTTTCCCTTGAACAAAAATCTCTCCTGAATCGATTGGATCTGCTCCAGTAAGGCCTCGTATGGTTTCAGTTCTTCCTGCTCCAACTAAGCCTGAAACACCTAAAATTTCCCCGGCATGAACTGTAAAACTGATATCTTTGTACACGTTGGAATAAGAGAGACCTTTGACCTCAAGCATCGGTTCTCCAATTGTTGTTTTCACTTTGGGGTATTTGTTGGTGATTTCTCGGCCAACCATCAGCTTTACAATGTCATCAACTGTAACTTCGTCGATAGTTCGATTCGCTACAACAACACCGTCTCGTAACACAGTAAGAGAGTCACATAACATCTTCACCTCATCGAGTCGGTGAGAGATGTAAATCATCGTAACTCCTTTTGCTTTCAGTTTTTCAACAATTTTAAAAAGCTCTCCAGTCTCTTTTTCACTTAAAGAGGCTGTGGGCTCATCCATGATGATGATTCTTGCTTCAGCTTGAACAGCTTTACAAATTTCAACGAGTTGGCGTCGTCCGACTCCCAGTAAGCCAAGTTGTGTATCGGGGTCAATATCTAAGTTGAACTCTTTAAGCACTTCACGAGTAAGGCGTCTTTGTTCAGCGAGGTCTAAAAACTTTGATCCTTTGATGAGCTCCCGACCTAAGAAGATATTCTCAGTTACGGTCATGTAGTTAACTTGGTTCAGCTCTTGGTAGATACATGCAATACCGAGTTCCATTGCTTGGTGTGGAGTCAATGAGGGGTAAGATTCACCTTCAAAGATAATAGTACCACTATCGGGAGCGTGAGCTCCTGCTAATACCTTAATTAACGTAGATTTTCCAGCTCCGTTCTCTCCCACAAGACCATGGACTTGTCCCTTAACAACGTTCATCGTTACATCATCGAGTGCTAAGACTCCAGGGTATTCTTTTCGAATATCCTTGAGCTCCAGTTGATACTTATCAGTAGTACTCATGTTCACTCCATTTTACTTTTCATAGTAGTAGAGTTTGTCGAATACAAGACTAAAGACGAAACTAACTCCAACAAACTTTGAAAACGTTATCACAAAAATCATCGCATCGCTTTTGCGATTTGTCAAGATATAAAGAAGTATACCACCGAAGAAACGAAAGCGCCCTATAAATAAGAGTAAAAAAAGGTCAAATTACATAAAAAATGGAACTATTTTAGATTTCGCTATTGCTTTCTTTGCAATAAAGTCAGACAATGAAACAGTTAAAACTTTGGAGAGATGTATGACAGCTGGCCCAATTCGACAAAAAACCGTAGTGACTCAAGCGATGGAGAGAATCAAAGATCTCATCGCATCAGGACAATATAAGACCGGAGATAAATTCCCCACCGAGCATGAACTGGCAGAACAGTTTCAAATAGGGAGATCCTCTATTCGAGAGGCGATGAAGGTATTTCAACACCTAGGGGTACTCGAATCTCGAGTTCCAAGAGGGACCTATATTTGCGATAGTGCAAATATCTCAAAAGAGGCACTTACCTGGTCAATCTTATTAGGTGATAATGACTTTTACGATCTTCTTGAGTTTAGACTCATTATGGAACAACAAGGTCTGTGGTATATCCTCGTTTACCACAAAGACAACCAAGAGTTCAAAGATAAGGTTGTTGCCAAACTCAACAGTGAAGTAGAAAAGATGGAAGAGGCTCTTAAACTGAATGATTATGAGAGACGGATTGAAGCCGATTATCGCTTTCACCAACATATCATTGCTGCATGTCGCAACGAACTATTTAACTCAATTTACCGAACACTTGATAACTTAATTCGTGAAGAGATGGTCACAGCCGATCATGATAAAGAGTATTACCAAACTAGCCCGGATCGCCATAAACTCCTTATTAAAAAGATTGAAGAGGGGAACTACGATGATACACTAGCAACATATCGATCCCATATTCATGATAGTTATAAAATATTTAACAATATCTCAATAGGAGAGGGAGAAGAGGCGTAATCCTAAGTCTTCTCTCTTTTCTGAGGTCCATGTACATACCAAAGCTCAAACTTTAAATGATGAAATGTTTTAACACCTCCATCTTTTTTGCTTCTTAATCATCTTCAGGCAAAGCTGATATATAAGTCAAGATCTCTCAAATGTTCATTATTTATCAGATGAAAATTTTTAATTTATTTCAGCGTAAGTAAATAGCTAGAATGCATCAGTTGTGCATAATGTTGAATATTTTTGTTGACAACCTGTCGGATTGTAATACAATAGGATTATAAGTCAAAGTCTTTCAGTAATTAGATGTTGTTTTACAATCAAGACTTCGGAGGGGGAATAGACATGGGGAAAGTGCGAGAAACACTTAAGACACCTCACCTTGCTCACAAAGTATTACAATCACCCCACCAAAATAATCAACTTTGTCTAACCACTGAACTTAATATATGCTCCCTTTTAGTGAATCAATGTTTAGCACAATTACATAAGTCTACGTACTAAT
>Ga0265293_10006186_pt1 | contig 19332 bp, 16 predicted proteins | sample Munlanlewell138R_FD_192505 | JGI IMG/M metagenome (GOLD analysis project Ga0265293, IMG submission 192505) | Leachate microbial communities from a municipal landfill in Southern Ontario, Canada - Leachate well 138R | ecosystem: Engineered > Solid waste > Landfill > Unclassified | place: Canada... | reverse complement strand
GCCAGCTCGGGGCCGGGTGTGTTCAGGCGCGTGGTGTGGCCGATCATCTGCGCGTAGCCGTCCGCATCGAGCTTGTCCTTCTTGAGGGCGGCCGAGAGCACGCCCACGCCCAGCGGCTTGCCGAGCACCAGGCGGTCGCCCGGCTTCGCATCGGCATTGCGCTTGACACGGTCCGGATGCACCAGGCCCAACGCCACCAGGCCATAGATGGCCTCGACCGAATCGATGGTGTGGCCACCGGCCACCGGGATACCGGCCGCACGGCACACGCTCTGGCCGCCTTCCAGAATGCGGCCGATGGTGCTGTGGCTGAGCACGTTGATGGGCATGCCAACGAGGGCCAGCGCCATGATGGGGGTGCCGCCCATGGCGTAGACGTCGCTGATGGCGTTGGTGGCGGCGATGCGGCCAAAGTCGAACGGGTCGTCGACGATGGGCATGAAGAAATCGGTGGTGGCGATCAGCGCCTGCTCGTCGTTGAGGCGGTAGACGGCGGCGTCATCGGCCGTCTCGATGCCCACCAGCAGGGCTTCGGGCACGGGCATCGCGGCCGTGCCGCGCAGGATGTCCGAGAGCACGCCAGGCGCGATCTTGCAGCCACAGCCGCCCCCGTGCGACAGACTGGTCAGCCGGGGTTCGGTGCTGGTGGTGGTCGCGGGAGCGTTCATGGTGTCGATTGTCCTTGCAAGATGGCCATGCCGCGGCCACACCGGCCACGGCGCAAAAGGCTCATTGTGCGCGCAAGCTCATGACGGCGGCAGCAGGCGCAGCAGTTGCCCCTTGCCGTGGTCGGTCAGCAGGTAGATGTAGCCATCCGGCCCCTGGCGCACGTCGCGCACGCGCTGACCCAGCGCCCCCAGCAGTTTTTCCTCGCCCACCACGCGCCCCCCGCGCACCGTCAGGCGCGCCAGGTAACGGAACTTGAGGGCCCCCACCAGCAGGCTGCCCCTGGCCCGCGGCCCGTAGCGGTCGCTGGTGATGAAGGCCATGCCCGCCGGCGCGATGGACGGCGTCCAGTGCAGCACGGGCTGCTCCATGCCGCCCCGGGCAACGGCGCCCTCGCCGATGGCGCCGCCACCGTAATTCTCGCCGTAGGTGATCACGGGCCAGCCGTAGTTGCGCCCCGCCTCGGGCCGGTTGACCTCGTCGCCTCCCTGCGGGCCGTGCTCGCTGATCCACAGCCGGCCGTCCGGGCCCATGGTGGCCCCCTGCGGGTTGCGGTGCCCGTAGCTCCAGATCTCGGGCAGGGCTCCGGGCTTGCCGGCGAACGGGTTGCCCGGCGCCGGGCCGCCCTCCTTGCGCAGGCGCACCACCTTGCCATGGTGGTTGTCCAGCGTCTGCGCATCGGCCATGCGGTGGAAACGGTCGCCCAGGGTCAGGAACAGATGCCCGTCGGGCGTTTCGGCAATGCGGCAGCCGAAGTGGGCGCGGCTGGCCGTCTTGGGTTGCTGGCTGAAGATCACCCGCACGTCGTCCAGACGGGTGGCGTCATCGGACAGGCGCGCGCGGGCCAGGGCGGTGGAGTTGGTGCCGCCCTCGCCCGGCTCGCTGAAGCAGAAGAACAGGCGGCGGTTGCGGGCGAAGTCGCTGTCCGCCACCAGGTCCAGCAAACCACCCTGCCCCACGGCATCGACGCGTGGCAGACCGGCCAGTGGCGCGCCGATGCGCCCATCGGGCTCCACCACACGCAGGCGGCCCGGCCGTTCGGTCACCAGCATGCGTCCGTCGCCGATGAACGCCACCGCCCAGGGGTGAGCCAGCCCGGCGGCCAGCAGCTCGGTGCGCCAGTCCCGGACGGGCACGGTCGCGACCGACGGCGGCAAGGGCTGGGCGGCGGTCGCGGTGGCGGCCAGCGCCAAAGACAGAACGCCCAGACAGCGGTGCAGTTGATGCATGGCGGCCATCCTCAGTCCAGCAAGGCGGCCAGCCCACCGTCGGGCTCGAAACGCTGGCGGCGGCGCGTCAGCCGGGTGGGCCCCGTCCACGCCGCCTGCGGCACCGGATGCTCCGGGTCACCGGGGTAGCAGATCACACGGCAGCCATCACGGTCGAACGGGTGCGGTTCGATCAGCGGCGGCGTGCGGGCGGCAGCGTAGGCCCGGGCGGCGCCGACGCCGGGCAGACGGGCCAGCTCCATCAGACTCATGATCTGCGGCGGTGCCAGATCGATGTCATCGTCCCAGAAGCGCCCCAGCGCCCGCCGGGGCGACAGCCAGACGGCTTCGGTCGCCTCGTGGCCGTCGTGCAGCGCCGTCTGGCCGGCGGGTGCCACCGCCAGGAAAAAGCGCGTGTCAAAGCGCCTGCTCGACACCGAGGGCCGGCGCGGTGTGACCCAGCGCGACCAGGGCATGAGGGACGATACCGGCAGCACCCGGCCGAGCGAGGCCATCGCCTGTGGCCAGCTGTGTCCGCCATCGAGGCGTGCCGCCAGCGTCCGGTGTTCGGCCTCGGCAACCGGGCCATGCCCGATGAACAGCCCGACCTCTTCCCAGGTTTCGCGCAGGGCCGCCACGTGCAGGGCCACGGCATCGGCCACCGGCAGGCCGGGTTCCGACAACCGCCGCGCGCAGTCCTCGGGGGGCAGGTCCAGCGCACCCGCGTCGTCGACGGCATCCGTCGGATCGAGCTTGCCGCCCGGGAACACATGGGCGCCACCGAGCACGCCGGCGTTGCCGTGCCGGCGCACCATCAGAACCTCGAGGCCGGCGGCGCCGTCGCGCACCACCATGACGGTGGCCGACGGCACGGGGGGCGTGGTGATTTCTTCAGCGATGAATGACAGTGCCATCCCCGCATTGTGCGCCGGCGCGCTTCAACGTGGCACCAGGAAGGTGGTCTTTTCCTCCACACGGATGGCCTTGTCGCCCTCGGCCTGCAAGCGGAACGTGATCGGATGCGAGCCGGGCGACGCACCCGGGGGCACCTGCACGCGCACCGCCACGCTGCGCACTTCGGCGGGCAGCACCTCGACCCGGGCGTCGGACGCCAGCGCAATGCCGGGCAGACCCTCGACCTGGATGCCCACCATCTGGCGCTCCTCGGTGGCGTTCATGACCTGCAGCCGGTACACGTTCTCGATACGCCCGAATTCCACCATGCGCGCCAGTGCACCCCGATCGCGGATCACGTCCACCTTCATGGGCACCCGCAGGAACAGGCTCACTCCCACCGCCACGGCAATGGCACCGAGCACGAACGAGTAGATCAGCACCCGGGGCCGCAGTGCGCGGCGCACGATCTGCGCCCGGTTCCAGCCCTGGTTCATCGCGTTCTGGGTCGAGTACTTGACCAGGCCGCGCTCGTAGCCGAACTTGTCCATCACCTCGTCGCAGACATCGGCACAGGCGCCGCAGCCAATGCATTCGTACTGCAGGCCCTTGCGGATGTCGATGCCCGTCGGGCAGACCTGCACGCACAGGGTGCAGTCCACGCAGGCACCCAGCCCCCGGGAGGCCGGATCGACCTTCTTGCCACGCGAGCCGCGCGGCTCACCGCGGGCGGCGTCGTAGGTCACGATCAGGGTGTCCTTGTCGAACATGGCACTTTGGAAGCGCGCATACGGGCACATGTACTTGCACACCTGCTCGCGCATGAAGCCGGCGAAACCGTAGGTGGCAAAGCTGTAGAAGAAGATCCAGAAGGTTTGCCAGGGACCCAGCGCCCCGGCCACCACCTCGACACCCAGCGTCCGGATGGGCGTGAAATAGCCGACGAAGGTAAAGCCCGTCCACAGCGCGACCAGCAACCACAGCGCGTGCTTGCCGACCTTGCGTCCGAGCTTGGCCGCCGACATGGGTGCCGCGTCCAGCCGCATGCGCGCGGCACGGTCACCTTCGACCAGCTTCTCGATCCACATGAAGATCTCGGTGTAAACCGTCTGCGGGCACGCATAGCCGCACCACAGGCGCCCAGCCACCGCCGTGAACAGGAACAGCGACAGCGCCGACATCACCAGCAGACCGGTCAGGTAGATGAAATCCTGCGGATACAGCACCAGGCCGCCCAGGTAGAAGCGGCGCGAGAGCAGATCGAACAGCACCGCCTGACGACCATTCCAGTTCAGCCACGGCAGTCCGTAGTAGACGATCTGCGTCAACCACACCAGGGCCCAGCGCCAGTGGGCGAAGAACCCGTGCACGGCCTTCGGGTAGAGCTTCTTGCGCGACTCGTACAGCGGGATGGTCACCACATCGGGCGCATCCGGGGAAACGGCAGACGGGACCGCTGACGGGGTCGGGATCGGGGACGTCATGGCATTGCTCCTATCGTGTCGCCCGGTTTCTTCAAGTTTCATGCCACCCGTCATGTGCCGGAAAAAACCAAGTCTGACAAGCAGTTGCAGACCATGTCGGCCGGCTGCACAGGATGTGATGTCATGACAATTGCACCCATTGACCGCCAAAACGTGACACTTCTGACATATTCATCCACCAGACCGTCGCGTCCTGCCGGGTCGGTCAATCCGAGCAGGGCAACGGCCCGCTCAGGGAAATGAAAGCATGGAACCATTTCATTAGCACTCGATCACAGAGAGTGCTAACATCAATACAATAGGAGGGTTCTCACATGTCCATGACGCTTGCCAACCCCAGCACACCCACCACCGGTGGTCTTGCCCTGGCGCACGGCTGGGCGGGGCGCTCGCTCACCCTGCCGCCGCTGGGCCATCTGGACGCGTACATCTCGGCGGTCAACCGGCTTCCCATGCTGACGCTCGAAGAAGAGCAGGACGCCGCACGCCGCCTGCGCGACCACAACGATCTGGAGGCCGCCAGCCGGCTGGTGATGTCGCATCTGCGGCTGGTGGTGTCGATCTCGCGCCAGTACCTGGGCTACGGGCTGCCTCACGGCGACCTGATCCAGGAGGGCAACGTCGGCCTGATGAAGGCCGTCAAACGCTTCGACCCCGACCAGGGCGTGCGTCTGGTCAGCTATGCCATGCATTGGATCAAGGCCGAGATCCATGAGTACATCCTCAAGAACTGGCGCATGGTGAAGATGGCCACCACCAAGGCGCAGCGCAAGCTGTTTTTCAACCTGCGCAGCATGAAGCAGGGTTTCCGCGCCGGATCGGTCGACGGCGACACCCACCGCGAGGCACTGTCGGATGGCGAGATCGACGTGGTGGCACGCGACCTCAATGTCAAGCCCGAGGAAGTGCGCGAGATGGAAACCCGGATGGCCGGGGGCGACGTGGTGCTCGACCCGGCGCCGGCCGGTGATGGCGAGGAGGCCTTCGGCCCCATCGCTTACCTGGCCGACACCAGCCACGAGCCGACCACGGTCCTGGAATCGGCCCAGCGGGACCACCTGGCCACCGAGGGCATCGCCCGGGCGCTGGGTGAGCTGGACGAGCGCTCGCGCCGCATCGTGACCGAGCGCTGGCTCCAGGTCAACGACGATGGTTCGGGTGGCAAGACGCTGCACCAACTGGCCGCCGAGTACGGCGTGAGCGCCGAGCGCATCCGCCAGATCGAGGTGGCCGCGATGAAGAAGATGCGCAAGGCCCTGGCCAGCTTCGCCTGAACGCCCAGGCGCCGCCGGCCACTGTCGCGTCGGCGCCGCAGACGGGGCCGTCACCCCTGGCCGATGGGCCAAAAAGGCACCGACAGTGGTGCCCATGCCCACCGCTCCCGCCACCCAAGGAGACTCGCCTGCCTGGCTGGCCGCCTTGGCGGGATGGCGGGTCGCACTGGGAGCTGGAGCTGGCCAGAACCGGTGCCGACCGCGCCGACCTGTACTACCGGGACCCGCAGGGGCAGTGGCAACACCAGCAGGGCGGTGACCGCCTGCCGGTCGAGCAGTGGCATGCGCGCGACCGCTTTCCGGTGTCATACTGGCCGGCGGGCTGTGCCCGTCCCCCCGGTTGCCGGCTGGCGTGACGCTGCGCTACAAGATCGTGATCGCGCTGCTGCCCGACCCGGCCGCCGAGCTGCCGCTGGACGCGCAGCAACTCCTGGCCTGGCTGCTCGACGAAGCCGACGAGCTGCACTGGAACAAACAGCGCAACATCGCCACCATCAACTTCTGACCGGCGGCGTGCGCCTAGGCCTCCCGTCGCAACGCCGGGAACAGGATCACGTCGCGGATGCTGGGGCTGTCGGTGAGCAGCATCATGAGGCGGTCGATGCCGATACCGCAGCCACCGGCCGGCGGCATGCCGTATTCGAGCGCGCGCACGTAGTCGGCGTCGTAGTACATGGCCTCGTCATCACCGGCGTCCTTGTTGGCCACCTGGGCCTGGAAGCGCGCGGCCTGGTCTTCCGCATCGTTGAGCTCGGAGAACGCGTTGCCGAACTCGCGGCCGGTGATGTAGAGCTCGAAACGCTCGGTCACCTCGGGGCGTTCGTCGCTGGCGCGCGCCAGCGGCGAGATCTCGGTCGGGTGCTCCATGATGAAGGTCGGGTTCCACAGCTGTTCCTCGACCTTCTCCTCGAAGTACATCACCTGCAGGCCGGCCAGGCTGCGGTCCGACAGCCTGTCCTTCTCCTCGCTCATGCCCAGCTTCTTCAGCTCGCCACGCAGCCAATCGGCGTCGTCCGCGCGTTCGCCGGCGTCGGTGTACTTCTGGATCGCCTCACGGATGGTCAGGCGCTCGAAGGGTGCACCCAGGTCGACGGTGCGGCCCTGGTATTGCAGGCTGGTGGTGCCGCACACGCGCTGGGCCACGGTGCGGATCAGGCGCTCGGTGAAGTCCATCAGGTCGCGGTAGTTCCACCACGCCGCGTAGAACTCCATCATCGTGAATTCGGGGTTGTGGCGGACGCTGATGCCTTCGTTGCGGAAGTTGCGGTTGATCTCGAACACCTTGTCGAAGCCGCCCACCAGCAGGCGCTTGAGGTACAGCTCGGGCGCGATGCGCAGGAACATCTGCTGATCCAGCGCGTTGTGGTGCGTTTCAAAGGGTTTGGCGTTCGCACCGCCGGGGATCGGGTGAAGCATGGGCGTCTCGACCTCGAGGAAACCCTCGGCCACCATGAATTCACGGATCGTCGCCAGGGCCTGGCTGCGCGCGACGAAACGGCGCCGCGTGGCCTCGTCGGTCATCAGGTCGACATAGCGCTGGCGGTACTTGACCTCCTGGTCCTGGATGCCGTGGAACTTGTCGGGCAGCGGGCGCAGGCTCTTGGTGATCAGGCGCAGATGATCGGCGTGGATCGTGAGTTCGCCCGTTCGCGTGCGGATCAGCGTGCCCTCGGCGGCGATGATGTCGCCCAGGTCCCAGTGCTTGAAGGCTTCCAGCGTTTTCTCGCCGACGCTGTCCTTGTTCAGGTAGATCTGGATGCGGCCCGAGCTGGGGCCGAAGGAGGCGTCCTGCAGCGTCGCAAAACAGGCCTTGCCCATGACGCGCTTGAGCATCATGCGGCCGGCCACACTGGCGCGCGCCGGCTCCGCCTCGAGCGCTTCCTTGGTCGTCTCTCCGTAGCGGGCGAAAATGGACTCGGCGCTGTCCTTGGGCTTGAAATCGTTCGGAAAGGCCACGCCCTCGCCACGCTGCTGCGCCTCCCGCAGCGCCTTGAGTTTTTCGCGGCGCTCGGCGATCAGTTGGTTCTCGTCGGAGGCGGCTGCGGCTGCTGGGGCTTGTTCTGTGGTCATGATCGGAAGAAAAAACGGGCTGCGCCCGGACAGGCGCAACCCGTTATTGTAATTTTTCTTCCAGAACGCCCCGCAACGCTGCAGGCACCTCGAAACCGGGGGCGCCGCGTCAGCGGCGCACAGGGGTGCTCTCCATCAATGCCCCAGATAGGCTTCACGCACCTTCGGATCGACCAGCAGTTCCTTGCCGGTGCCGGTCATGGTGATCTCGCCGGAGTCCATGACATAGCCGCGGTCGGCGATCTGCAGCGCGCGCTGGGCGTTCTGCTCGACCAGCAAAATGGTCACGCCCTGGGCCGACACGTCGCGCACCACCTCGAAGATCTTGTCCACCATGATCGGCGACAGGCCCATGGATGGCTCATCGAGCAGCAGCACCTTGGGCTGGCTCATCAGTGCGCGGGCCATGGCCAGCATCTGCTGCTCGCCGCCCGACATGGTGCCGGCGAGCTGGTCCTTGCGCTCCTTCAGGCGCGGGAAAATGCCGAACATCTTCTCGATGTCATCGTCGATGCCCTTCTTGTCCGAGCGGATGTACGCCCCCATCAGCAGGTTTTCGGTGATCGTCATGCGGGTGAAGATGCCACGGCCCTCGGGCACCATCGCCAGACCCTGCCGGACCAGATCCCAGGCCCCCTTGCCCCGGGTGTCCCGGCCCAGGTACTCGATGCGGCCACCTTCAATGCCCAGCGAACCGGTGATCGCCTTCATGGTCGTGGTCTTGCCGGCGCCGTTGGAGCCGATGAGGGAAATCAGTTCGCCCTCGCGCACCTCCATATCGATGCCCTTGACCGCCTTGATGCCGCCGTAGGACACCTTCAGGCCCGAGACTTTGAGAAGTGTGTTTGCCATGATGTCGTGTCCGTGCTCGCTCAGTTTCCGCCCGTGCCCAGGTAGGCCTCGATGACCTTGGGGTCCTTCTGCACCTCGGCAGGTGTACCCGAGGACAGTTGCTTGCCGTAGTCGAGCACCGTCACCTGGTCGCACAGGCCCATCACCAGCTTGACATCGTGCTCGATGAGCAAAATGGTGCGGTTGTCGTTGCGGATCTGGTCGATCAGCTCGCGCAACTGGACCTTCTCGGTGGCGTTCATGCCGGCGGCAGGCTCATCCAGCGCGATCAGTTGCGGGTCGGTGGCCAGCGCGCGGGCAATCTCCAGGCGGCGCTGGTCGCCGTAACTGAGCGTGCGCGACTTGTAGTCGGCAAAGCGCGCGATGCCCACGTAGTCCAGCAGCTCCATCGAGCGCTCCCGGATGGCCGCCTCCTCGCGCTTGAAACCCGGCGTGCGGAGGATGGCGCCCACGAGACCGGAGTGGGTGCGCACATGGCGCCCGACCATCACGTTCTCCAGCGCCGTCATTTCGGGGAACAGACGGATGTTCTGGAAGGTGCGTGCGATGCCGGCCTTGGCCACCTCGTGCACCGCCGTGGGCGTGTAGGGCTGGCCACCCAGCTCGAAACTGCCGCTGTCGGGCGTGTACAGGCCCGTCAGGACATTGAAGAAGGTGGTCTTGCCGGCGCCGTTGGGACCGATGAGGCCGTAGACCTGGCCGCGCTGGATCTCGATGCCCACATCGCTCAGCGCCTGCAGGCCGCCGAAGCGCTTGGACACGTTCGCTACTTTGAGAATGATGTCGCTCATGGTGATGGTGTCCTCGTGCTCACTTGGCCAGGGATTTGCCGTGCTCCGGCGCGGGCCACAGCCCCTTCGGACGCAGCAGCATCACCACCACCATGGCCAGCGCGATCAGCAACTGGCGCAGGATTTCCGGGCCCAGACGGCCACCGGTCATCTCGGTCAGCGGGCCGGCCACGTGGCGAAGCACTTCCGGCAGGCCTGCCAGCATCAACGCCCCCAGGATCACGCCCGGGATATGGCCGATGCCGCCGAGCACGACCATCGCCACCACCATCACCGATTCCATCAGCGCGAAGGATTCGGGCGAGACGAAACGCTGGAACGAAGAGAACAGCACGCCGGAGATACCGCCGAACGAGGCACCCATGCCGAAAGCCAGCAGTTTGAGGTTGCGCGTGTTCAGACCCATGGCCTTGGCGGCGATCTCGTCCTCACGCACCGCCATCCAGGCGCGGCCGATGCGCGAATCCTGCAGACGGTAGGAGATGACGACCGTCAGGAGGACGAAGAACAGGAACAGGTAGTAGTAGAGCGTGACCGGCTGGATGGTGTAGCTCCAGTCACCGATCTCCAGCGTGTGCCGCTTGCCCATGTTGAAGCCGAAGACGGACAGCGCGTCGATCTGGCTCAGCCCCTTGGGACCGTTGGTGATGTTGATCGGACGATCGAGGTTGAGCAGGAAGATGCGGATGATCTCGCCGAAACCCAGCGTGACGATGGCCAGGTAGTCGCCGCGCAGCTTGAGCGTGGGTGCACCCAGAATCATGCCGACAATGCCCGCCAGCGCCGCCGCCACGATCATCACCAGCCAGATGTTGATGTGCAGCCCGTTGGGGAACAACGCCTTGACGGCAGGAAAGGTGTCGGCCAGGTGCGGCGACGCCAGCAGACCGTAGAGGTAGGCGCCGACCGCGAAGAACGCGATGTAGCCCAGGTCGAGCAGGCCGGCGTAGCCGACCACGATGTTCAGGCCCAGGGCCAGCAGCACGTACAGCAGCGCGATGTCGACGATGCGCGCCCACGAGTTGCTGCCGGTGGCCTGCAGGAGGATGGGCAGTGCCAGCAGCGCGATGGCGACGACGACGAAGGTCGCCAGCTTGGCGGGTTTGATGTTGCTCAGCATGGTGTGTCTCTCCCGCAAGTATCAGGCGCGGTCGGCCACGCGTTCGCCCAGCAGGCCCGACGGCCGCAGCGTCAGCACCAGCGCCAGCACCACGAAGGCGAAAATGTCCACGTACTGACTGCCCAGGAAGCCGCCGGTCAGGGCGCCCAGGTAGCCCGCGCCCAGCGCCTCGATCAGCCCCAGGGCGACGCCACCCACCACGGCACCGGCCAGGTTGCCGATGCCGCCCATGACGGCGGCCACGAAGGCCTTGAGCCCCGGCATGAAGCCCATGGCGTGCTGCACGGTACCGTAGTTGGACGCCCACATCACGCCAGCGATGGCGGCGAGCATGGCACCGATGATGAACGTGGCCGAGATGACCACGTCGGGCTTGATGCCCATCAGGGCCGCCACGCGCGGGTTCTCCGCCGTGGCCCGCATCGCGCGCCCCAGGTTGGTGCGGTTGACCAGCCACATCAGCAAGGCCAGCGTGATCACGGTCGTCGCCAGGATGGTGATCTGCGTCACCGAGATGACCGCACCACCGATGTGGATCGGCTCGCGCGAGAGCATCGACGGGTAGGGCTTGGGGTTGGGTGCCCAGATGATCATGGCCAGCGTCTGCAACAGCAGCGACATGCCGATGGCGGTGATCAGTGGCGCCAGCCGCGGCGAATTGCGCAGCGGCCGGTAGGCGAGTTTCTCAATCGTGAAGTTGAGCGCCGCGCACACCACCATCGCAATCAGGGTGGCGAGCGCCAGTATTGCCCAGCCCGGCATGCCCACCGAGGCATCGAGCATCCAGCGGATGATGGTCCAACTCGTCAGCGCACCGACCATGAGCACTTCGCCATGGGCGAAATTGATCAGCCCGATGATGCCGTACACCATGGTGTATCCCAGCGCCACCAACGCATACATGCTGCCCAGGACCAGACCGTTGATGATCTGCTGTAGCAAGACGTCCATGATGTTTCTCCGTGTTTGTGACAGGCCGGGACTCAGCACAGGCTCCACTCCCTGACCCTGGTGCGGCCGGCAGCCCCGATTTCGTACCCGTTGGACCTAGCAATAATCCCGCCAGGTTGATCCTGATCCCGTGGGAACCTGGCGGGGTGGTGGCGGATTTTAGCCAACGCCTTTTGTCCACCCGATGCGTGCAAGCCCTTAATTGGCGCGGGTTTACCCTTGATTGACCCCCCCGAAAAACCCTACATCAGCGGGACAATCTGATTATTAGTTCTTCTGATTATTTAATTCCCTCAGCTCTCTCAGCTTATCGCCGATGCGGATTTCCAATCCGCGCGGCACCGGCCGGTAAAACGGCGTATCCGGCATGCCGTCGGGCAGATAACGTTCACCCGCGGCAAATCCGCCCTCCTCGTCGTGCGCGTAGCGGTAGCCCTTGCCGTAGTCGAGCGACTTCATGAGCTGGGTGGGGGCATTGCGCAGGCGCAGGGGGACCGGGCGGCTGCCATCCTTTTTCACGAAGGCCTTGGCCTGGTTGAAGGCCTTGTACACCGCGTTGGACTTGGGCGCGACCGCCAGGTAGACCACGCACTCGGCCAGCGCCAGCTCGCCTTCGGGCGACCCCAGGCGCTCGTACACCTCGGCCGCATCGAGCGCCAGCCGCAAGGCACGGGGGTCGGCCAGGCCGATGTCTTCGGTGGCCATGCGGATGAGGCGCCGCGCCAGGTACCTCGGATCGGCGCCGCCATCGAGCATGCGCACGAACCAGTACAGGGCGGCATCCGGGTCGGAACCGCGCACGCTTTTGTGCAGCGCGCTGATGGTGTCATAGAACTGTTCGCCGCCCTTGTCGTAGCGCCGCATCCGCTCGCCCAGCACCTTGAGCACCCAGACATCGGTCACCTCGGCCAGTTTCTCCCGGCCGGCGGCGACACTCAGCGTTTCCAGCGTGTTGAGCAGACGCCGCGCGTCGCCGTCGGCGTAGGCGATGAGTCGGTCCATGGCGGCCTGCTCGACGGCCGGCACCGCGCCGATGGCCTGCGCACGACCCGCCAGCTGGCGCAGATCGTCCTCGCCCAGCGGCTGCAGCACGTACACCGCCGCACGCGAGAGCAAGGCCGAATTGACCTCGAACGAAGGGTTCTCGGTGGTGGCGCCAATGAAGGTGAACAGGCCGCTCTCGACGTGCGGCAGGAAGGCGTCCTGCTGGCTCTTGTTGAAGCGATGCACCTCATCGACGAAGACGATGGTGCGCTGGGCATGCAGACCATCGCGCGCCAGCAGAGCCTGCTCCACCGCCTCGCGGATGTCCTTGACGCCGCCGAGCACGGCGCTGATGGTGATGAACTGCGCATCGAAGGCGTCGGCCATCAGGCGCGCGATCGTGGTTTTGCCCACCCCCGGCGGTCCCCAGAGGATGCAACTGTGCGGCTGACCCGACTCGAATGCCAGGCGCAAGGCCATGCCCTCGCCCAGCAGGTGCTGCTGGCCGATCACCTCGCCCAGCGTGCGCGGCCGCAGGCGTTCGGCCAGCGGCTGGTGGTGTGCGGCCGCCGCGGCGGCAGAAGCGGAAAAGGAAGTTGCCATGCGGCGGTTATAGCCCAGCGCGCCCGGCCCGTTCAGCCCACCGATCCGAGCACCGCGCCGGCGGACACCGTCTGACCGGCGGCCACCGCATGCTGCAGCACGCCAGCCACGGGTGCCGTCATCGTCGTCTCCATCTTCATGGCTTCCATCACGGCCACGACGTCGCCCGCCTGCACGGTGTCGCCCGCCGCCACGCGCCAGGCGAGCAGCGAACCGGCGATCGGTGCCACGATGTGGTTGGTTCCCGGCTGCGCCGCCGCCGCGACCGGGGCCGGGGCGTGCGGCACCAGGGCAGGCACGAGAGCGGCGCCCGGCGAGGCCGCCAGCAGCGAGGCGGGCAAGCCAAGCGACACCCGCCGGCCATCGACCTCGATGAAGCTGCGCACCAGCGGCACGTCCTGCGCGGGCGCCGGGCGCGGCGCGATGGGCATGCGCTGCGCGAAGACGGTCTCGATCCAGCGCGTGTGGACATGGAAACCCTCCTCGCCCGAGAAATCGCGGTCCTGCAAGACAGCGCGGTGGAACGGCAGCACCGAGGCCACGCCCTCGATGCGGAACTCGGCCAGGGCGCGACGTGCACGCGCCAGCGCCTGCTCGCGCGTGGCGCCGGTGACCACCAGCTTGGCCAGCATGGAGTCGAACAGCCCCGACACGCTGGCGCCGGCACACACCCCGCTGTCCACACGCACGCCGGGGCCGCCGGGCACCTCGAACGCCGCGATGGTGCCGGGCGTGGGCAGGTAGCCCCGCCCCGGGTCCTCGGCGTTGATCCGGAACTCGATGCTGTGACCACGCGGCGCAGGCGTCTCGCGCAATGTCAATGGCAGGCCATCGGCGATGCGCAGTTGCTCCACCACCAGGTCGATGCCGGTCGTCTCCTCGGTCACGGGATGCTCGACCTGCAGGCGGGTGTTCACCTCCAGGAAGGAGATCTGGCCATCGCGCGCGAGCAGAAACTCCACCGTGCCGGCGCCGACGTAGCCAGCCTCGGCGCAGATGGCGCGCGCCGCCTCATGGATACGCTGGCGCTGCGCCTCCTCCAGAAAGGGCGCGGGCGCCTCTTCCACGAGCTTCTGGTTGCGGCGCTGCAGGGAACAATCGCGCGTGCCCAGCACGACGACATGGCCCTGCGTGTCGGCCAGCACCTGCGCCTCCACGTGCCGCGGGCGGTCCAGGAACTGCTCGACGAAGCACTCGCCACGGCCGAAGGCCGCCGTCGCCTCGCGCACCGCCGACTCGTACAGCTCGGCCACCTCGTCCATGCGCCAGGCCACCTTCAGACCTCGGCCACCGCCGCCGAACGCGGCCTTGATCGCGATCGGCAGCCCGTGTTGCTCGGCAAAGGCCAGCACCTCGGCTGCGTCCTTCACCGGCTCGGGCGTGCCCGCCACCAGGGGGGCACCCACCTGCTGGGCGATCCGGCGCGCAGCCACCTTGTCGCCCAGCGCCTCGATGGTCTCGGGCCTGGGCCCGATCCAGACCAGGCCGGCCTCGATCACGGCGCGCGCGAACTCGGCCCGCTCCGACAGGAAGCCGTAACCTGGGTGTACCGCATCGGCACCACTGCGGCGCGCGATGTCGAGCAGCTTGTCGATGCGCAGGTACGTGTCCGCCGCCCGCTCGCCCTGCAGGCCCCAGGCCTCGTCGGCCATGCGCACGTGCAGGGCGTCGGCGTCGCCGTCGGCATAGACGGCCACGGATTTCACGCCGTAGTCGGCGCAGGCGCGCGCGATGCGCACGGCGATTTCGCCACGGTTGGCGATCAGGACTTTGGTGATCATGCGATACCTTCTTCGGTCAGGGTGTTTCCGTGAACGCCGATGGACGCAAAGGAGCCGGCGGCGCGAAACCGCAGGCGCGCGCCAACCGGGACCTGCGCGGCCCGATCAAGGTGGTGGCCGGCCACCGCCGCGATGACGGGGTAACCGCCGGTCAGGGGATGGTCGGCCAGGAACAGCACGGGCTGGCCATTGGCAGGCACCTGGATGGCCCCCAGCACGGTGCCCTCACTGGGCAGCTCGCCGGCGTGCGCGCGCTCAAGCGGAACATCGCCTTCCAGGCGCATGCCAACCCGGTCGGACCGCGGCGTCACCCGCCACGCCTGCCCGAGCAGGGTCTGCACGGCAGCGGGCGTGAACCAGTCGGTGCGCGGCCCGAGCACCACATCCAGCGTGACCACGCTCTCGGCCGTGGGCAGGTCCGGTGGGGGTATCTCGTCGTGCGTCACGGCACCCAGGCGCTCGCTCGCGACGGCCGCGCCCACCACCAGCGCCTGGCCGGCCACCAGCGGTGGCGGGCCCACGCGGGCCAGCGTATCGGTGGCGCAACTGCCCAGCACGGGTTCGACGTCGAAGCCGCCGCGCGCGGCCACATAGCAGCGCACGCCGGCGACCGGTGCCCCGATGGCCAGCACATCGCCATCGTCCAGCGCCAGCGGGCGATCCATGGCCGCGGGCAACGGGCGCCCCGTGGCATCGGTCAAGGTCAGCGGCACCCGCGCCCCGGTCACGGCCAGCATCGCGTGGCCCTGGCAGCGCAGGCGCAGTCCGCCGAGCAGGCTCTCCAGCGCCGGCGTGTCGCTGGGGTTGCCCACGATGCGGTTGGCGCGGCGCAAGGCGCCCCTATCCAGCGCGCCCGAGGCCGACACGCCCATGCCCGTGTGGCCGGGACGACCCAGGTCCTGGAACAGCGTCTGCAACCCGGCCGACTCGACCCACAGTCCGTGGCCATCCGGGTTCACGGCCGTCGCATCGCCGGACGCCACGGGAGACGACGCCACAGACGGCAGGCTGTACCTGGCCCCCGGGCGGTCCATGTCGATGAAGCGGACACGCTGACCCGGCTGCACCAGGGCCGGCTCGGCACGCTGCAGGTCCCACATGCGGCAGGGCGTGACGCCGAGCAACTGCCATCCGCCCGGACTGTCGGCCGGGTACACGGCGCTGAAGTCGCCCGCCACCGCCACCGAGCCCGCCGGCACACGGGTGCGGGGCGTGGAGCGGCGCGGAATCTGGAAGCTGGGATGGCCACCGGCCAGATAGACGAAACCCGGCGCGAAACCTGCGAACGCGGCCAGGTACTCGCTTCCCGTGTGACGCTCGATCACCTCGGGCACACCGATCCCCAGCAACTCGGCCACGGCTTCCAGATCCTCGCCGTGGTAGCGGACGGGAAGTTCGACGAGCCGACCCGCCGGCGCGGAGTCACCGCTCGCCTGTCGCGCCAGCGTTCCGTACAGCCGCCAGGCATGGCCCGCCACCTGCGCGACCCCGACCGCCGATGGCCGGAACGACACCAGCAGGGTACGCGCGGCGGGCACGATCTCCTCCACGCCCGGCAGAGGGGACCGCTGCCAGGCCTGGAAGAGCGCCAGCGTCTGGCGCAGGTCGTCCAGCTCCACGAGCACAGCCTGGTCACCGGCCGGCAGGATACGCATCACGGGCGCGCCCTTTCCGTCGCTGGTGCAAAGGGCTGGAGCGCGATGCCCGCCGCCTGCAGACGTTCGCGCAGCCGGCGCGCCATGGCCACCGCGCCCGGGCTGTCACCGTGCACACAGATGGAGTCTGCCTCCAGTCGCACGCGCTTGCCCGAGACCGCCTCGATCTCGCCCGTCTCCACCAGACGCAGCATGCGCTCGGCCACCAGCTCCGGGTCGTGCAGCACCGCGCCTTCGAGCCGGCGCGACAACAGCGCGCCGTCGTCGGTATAGGCGCGGTCCGCGAAGGCCTCCGACGCCGTGCGCAGCCCGCGCTCCTGGGCACGGCGCAGCAGCGGCGAGCCGGCCAGTCCCATCAACACCAGCCCCGGATCCACCTCGAGGATCGCGGTGATGACGTCCTGCCCCTGCCGCTCGTCGTGCGCGATGGTGTTGTACAGGGCGCCGTGCGGTTTCACATAGCTCACCCGTGTGCCGGCCGCGGCGGCCAGTCCCTGCAGGGCACCGATCTGGTAGATCACGTCGGCCACCAGCTCGCGGCTGGTCGGGTCCATGTTGCGCCGCCCGAAACCCACGAGGTCGGGATAGGCGACATGCGCGCCCACGGCCACGCCGTTGGCGGCCGCGTCGCGCAGGGTCTTCAGGATGCCCGCCGGATCACCGGCATGGAAGCCACAGGCCACGTTCGCACTGGTGACGATGGCCAGCATCGCCGCGTCATCGCCCATCGTCCAGGCACCGTAGCTCTCGCCCAGGTCGCTGTTCAAATCCATGTCCGCTCCTTATGATTCAAAAGTCCATCGCTGATTGTTGAGCAATTGCCCCGGACCGCGACACCACCTTCCGTTCATCACCACATGCCAGCCCGCCACTTTCCCGTTCCCGCCAGCTCGCCGAGCCTGACCGACGCCGTCGCCGAAACCATCCGGCAGCGGCTCATCCAGGGACAGCTTCGGGCTGGCCAGCACCTGTCGGAAGCCGCGATGAGCGAACAGCTCAACATCTCCCGCAACACGCTGCGCGAGGTGTTCCGCATCCTCATCAAGGAAGGGCTGCTGCGCCACGAACCCAACCGCGGGGTCTCGGTGGTGGTGCCCAGCATGGCCGACATCATCGACATCTACCGCGTGCGCCGCCTGATCGAATGCCAGGCGCTGGCACAGGCCTGGCCCCGGCACCCGGCGCACCAGCGCATGAAGGCCGCGCTCGACAAGGCCGTGCAGGCACGCGACGCGGGCGACTGGCTGCAGGTGGGCTCGGCCAACATGGCGTTCCACGCGGGCATCGTCGCGCTGGCCGACAGCCCCCGGCTGTCCGCCATGTTCTCGGACATCGTGGCCGAGCTCCGCCTGGCCTTCGGCCTGGTGGACGACCCCGAGTACCTGCACGCGCCCTACATCGATCAAAACGCTCACCTGCTGCAACTGTTCACCGACGGCAAGACCGCCGAGGCCGCCAAGACGCTGGAGGACTACCTGATCCACTCCGAGCGCATGGTGCTGGCCGTGTACGCCCGTCACGTGGGCTGAGGCCTGGTCAGTCCAGAGTGGCCGCACCGGTAGCTTCTCCATGCATGCGACGCTCATATTGTTCAACAAATAAGATCATATAAACACACAAAACAAAATTAACTCAACCACAAAACATGAACATTGTTGGTTTCACCTATTTTCGTTGTTGACCAACGGTGTTAATGTCCGGCACGGCTGTTGCTCAGCCGACGACGCCCCGACGCCTTTCGGTCACCCGGGCGCCCCTTTGTTTCATCCGCATCAGGAGTTCGCCATGCAACGTCGCACCTTCGTCGCCGCCGCCACGCTGGCCACCGGCCTCAGCCTTGCCGCCGGCGCGCAGGCCCAGGCCAAGTGGGATTTGCCCTCGGCCTACCCGGCCTTCAACTTCCACTCGCAAAACATTGCCCAGTTCGCCAAGGACGTGGAAGCCGCCACGGGTGGGGCCCTGAAGATCACCGCCCACCCCGGTGCATCGCTGTTCAAGGCTCCCGAGATCAAGCGCGCCGTGCAGGGCGGCCAGGCGCAGGCCGGCGAATTTTTCATGGTCAGCTTCCAGAACGAGTGGCCGCTGTTCGGCCTGGACGGCCTGCCCTTCCTGGTCAACAGCTATGACGAGGCCTTCAAGCTGTACCAGGCACAGAAGCCGGCCCTGGAAAAGAAGCTCGACCAGCAGGGGCTGGTGCTGCTGTACGCCGTGGCCTGGCCGCCGCAGGGCATCTACACCAACAAGCCCGTGAACTCGGCCGCCGACCTCAAGGGCATGAAGTGGCGCGTCTACAGCCCCACCACCGCCCGCATCGGTGAGCTGGTCGGCGCCCAGCCGGTCACCGTGCAGGAGGCCGAACTGTCGCAGGCGCTGGCCACCGGCGTCATCGAGGGCCTGATCACCTCCAGCGCCACCGGTGCCGACAACAAGCTGTTCGAGACCATGAAGTACTACTACAACGTGCAGGCGTGGATCCCGAAGAACGCGGTCGTGGCCAACAAGCGCGCCTTCAGCCGCCTGGACAAGGCCCAGCAGGAGGCCGTCCTCAAGGCCGCGGCCGCCGCCGAGGAACGCGGCTGGAAGGCTTCGCGCGAGGTGGACGATCAGTCCATCGCCAAGCTCAAGGCCGGCGGCATGACGGTCGAGCCGGGCTCCACGCAGCTCAAGGCCGACCTGGCCAAGGTGGGCGAGACGGTGCTCAAGGAATGGATGGAGAAGGCCGGCGCCGAAGGCCAGTCCGTGATGGACGCCTTCAAGGCCGCCAAGTAAGGCCCGGGAGCATGGGCACGCATCGCGCTGCCCGGGTGGCGGCGCGATGGCTGCCCATGCCGACGACACGCATTTCCGAGAACGCCACACCATGCGTAAATTGCTCGACGGACTCTATGCGGCCAGCGGGTGGCTGGCCGGTCTGTGCATGATCGGCGTGCTGCTGATGGTCCTGCTGTCCATCATCAGCCGCAACTTCGGTTTCTCCGCCCCGGGAACCGATGCGTATG
>Ga0265293_10006185_pt1 | contig 19337 bp, 14 predicted proteins | sample Munlanlewell138R_FD_192505 | JGI IMG/M metagenome (GOLD analysis project Ga0265293, IMG submission 192505) | Leachate microbial communities from a municipal landfill in Southern Ontario, Canada - Leachate well 138R | ecosystem: Engineered > Solid waste > Landfill > Unclassified | place: Canada... | reverse complement strand
AGTATAAACTCTTTTGTCATCTTGATAGATTCCTTTTGAGTTACAAACTAATATGTTTTGAGTCCACTCAACTAATGCGGTAGTTGATTGAACAATTTTAGGATCATATTCTTTCATAATGTTTGATAATTTAATTAAGGTTTGGCTTTTTTCTTTCGAGGTTAATTTATCATGAGGAATTTTAATGTTTGAAACATAAGGTTTTTTATCTCCTAGTGGGGTTACTTTGTTAGGGGATGCGTTAAATGATGCTCTTAAGTTAACCATTAAATTATAAATTGATTCATATGATACATCATTAGTGTATCCATATACTTCATCAATTCCTTTTAATAATCTAACCCCAACACCGTATAAATTACCTTCAGAAATATTAGTAACCTCTCCATTGTTAACTCTAATATTTCTTGACAAAGTATCTTCTAAAAATATTTCTGAAAAATCAGCACCGGTTTCTAATCCTACCTGTAATAATTTTTCTAGTTCTAACTTTTTTAGCATAATGTTTTTTTCCTTTTTTTAATTTTCGTATTGTAATTGATATAAATGGTAATAATGACCTTTATTTCTTAATAAGTCTTGGTGATTTCCTTCTTCAATAATCTCACCCTTACTCATGACAATTATTTTATCACTATCTTGAATTGTTGATAGCCGGTGAGCAACGATTAACATCGTTGAAATATTCATCATCTTCTTTAGTGATTCTTGGATGATTGCCTCAGCTTCTGAATCAATATTAGCGGTCGCTTCATCAAGAATCATTAAACTAGGATTATAGACAACAGCTCTCGCAAATGAGATTAATTGTCTCTCTCCTGCTGAGAAATTGCCACCACGCTCTTTTACTTCATGCATAATTCCTTCTGGTAGTCTTTTTAATAAATAATCAAGTCCAATATAATCAACCGCTTCACTAATTGATTTATCAGTAATTGTTTCATCATTTAAAGTAATATTATCTTTAATTGTTCCCGAGAATAAAAAGACATCTTGCAGCATTTGACCGACATGTTTTCTAAGTGATGATCTTTTAATATCATTAATATTGATTCCATCAATTAGGATTTCACCTTTTTGAACTTCATAATTTCTAACAATTAATTGAAGAATAGTTGTTTTACCTGAACCGGTTGCTCCTACAAAAGCAACCGTTTCATTTGGGTTTACTTTAAATGAAATATCTTTTAAAACCCATTCATCAGGAATATATTGAAACCAAACATTTTTAAATTCAATTTCTCCGGTAAATTCTTCTAATTCAATTGCATCTTCTTTATCAGTAATTGAAGGTTTAGTATCAAGAACTTCAAATATTTTCTCTGCACTTGAAAAACCATTTTGTAAACTGTTAAATTGTTCCGCAATTTGTTGAATCGGTTGGAAAAATTGGCCAACATATGTATAAAATGAAACAAATAATCCAATTGTTAAAAGTCCGGCAAAAATACTTTGCATGCCGATATAGATTGTTAATACGGTTGCTAAAGTAGCGACTAACCAAACTAAAGGTCGGTAAATCCCAAAGATATTAATTTCTTTTAAATAACTTTTTCTTAATTTATTATTTATTTCTTTAAATTCATCAATCTTTTTATCTTCTTGATTGAAAACTTGGGTAATTTTCATTCCTGATAAATTTTCCGATAAATAACTATTAATACTAGTAATATTATTTCTAACTACCCGGTATGTTTTTCTGGCATATTTTCTAAAAAAGTATGATAAAACAAAAATAACTGGTAAAAATAGGTAGGCAATCAGTGCCATTTTCCATTCGATAACAAATAAAATAACCCCGATTCCAATAATTAATAAAATATTTTTTACTAAGTTAACAATTGTATTAGTAAACATATTAGAAATACTATCTGGGTCATTTGTTATTCTAGTAACTAACCTACCAACTGGAATTAAGTTTAATTGTCCTTGAGATAAGGTTTGGATATGATCATATACTTCTTTTCTAATAGTGTTTGTTACTTCTTGTCCAATATTTTGTAAAATAATACTTTGGTAATAACTAATTACAACAGATATTAACATAATAAGTAAAATAGTTGCTGCCCCTAAAAATAAGATAAACATTTTATCATTAAAGCTATATGAATCATTAGACATATAATCAATTGAAAATCCAATCGCAAGTGGCATTACTAAATTAGCGAGGGTTGTAATTGTCATTAAAATAAAAGCAACCACAAACTTACCACGGTGCGGAATCAAATATTTTAATAGTCTTTTAATTAAGGTAAAGTCACTTACTTTACGTTCAAATTGTTCTATTTCTCTCATTAGATTTCTTCTCCCACTAAAGTTTTTAATTCTTGGAGTTTAACCATCTTTTGATATTCAATATTATCTTTTAATAAATTATCATGACTATCAAAACCAATTACTTTACCATCTTCTAATAAAATAATTTTATCTAATTTTTTAACGGTTGAAATTCTATGAGCAATAATAATAGTCGTTTTATTTTTACGAATATTTCTTAAATTATTAATAATCTTTTCTTCGGTATCGTAGTCAACAGCAGAAACACTATCATCTAAAATTAAAATTGTAGGATCAAGGGCAAGAGCTCTTGCGATAGAGATTCTTTGTTTCTGGCCTCCAGAAACAGTCGTTCCTCTTTCACCTAAGATAGTATCATATTGTTCTTTAAACTCTATTACATTATCATGGATATCAGAAAGCTTCGCAATTTCTTCTAAATAATTATCATCTATTTCTTCTAAACCAAATCCGATATTATTTTTTATTGTATCACTATATAAAAAGTTATCTTGAGGTACATAGCCGATATGTTTTCTTAAGCCATGAATTGATATATTTCTAATATCATATTCATCAAAGAAAATCATTCCAGGTTTAACGCTATAAACATGTAATAATAACTCAACTAATGTTGACTTCCCACTTCCAGTTTTACCTAAAATACCAACCATCTCACCGCTTTTAATTGTTAATGAAATATCTTTTAGGGTTGGTTCTTTATTATCTTTATATTTAAAGGTTAAATCATTTAAGGTTATTTCACCAGTTAAATTAGGATCTTTAATAACATTTTCATGATCTTTTATCGTAGGTTTAGTTTCTAAAAATTTATAAATTCTTTTAGCTGATGCTTGAGCTTGTCCATTTAAATTTAAAAACATCGCAATCGCTGTAACTGGCCATAGTAATGTAAAGAAATAAGTAATATACTCAGTTAAATCACCAGCATCTAATTCACTTTTAGCAATTAAAAATGAACTATATACTAAAATAGATAATACAACTAAACTAATCATCGTTTCAACTATAATATTAACCAAAACTACATACTTAACATGAGCCATAGTTTTGTCTTTAACATCATCAGCTCTTTTTTTAAAAGTAAATGATTCTTTTATTTCTCTAACATAAGCTTTAATGACACTAATACCTGTCAGTGATTCTTGAGTAAAATGACTCATTGATTGAAATGATTCTTGACGTTCTTTAAATTTATATTCCATTTTCTTATTTAAAATAAACACTAAAATAGCCATTAATAAAATTGGAATAAAAGCGTATAAGGTCATTAAATAATTTAAACCAAACATTCTAATTAAAACCATTATTCCTAAAGTAAGACCATCAACTAACATTAATAATCCAAAACCATATATTTCTCTAATTGCGTTTAAATCATTAATAAAATAACTCATTAATCCACCAATATTTTCATCACCATAAAAATCTTGAGATAAAGTTGTTGCATGGGTTAACATATGTAGTCTAATATCTGTCTCTATTTTACGGCTACTTCCTAAAAGTAAGAAACGCCATAAAAACCTTCCTAAGGCAATGGTTAATACTAAGGTGATTATATAAGTAATAAGGGGCATAAAATCCCCTGTTGTTACAAATTCACCCTTATCAACCCCGGTGATAATTGCATTTAGTGTTCTAGGAATTTCAAGTTGAAAATAATCAACTAAAACTAATAATGAAAGTCCTAGAACATATGCAATTCCATATTTAATGTAATAATGTCTAAAGTTTTTAAGTAGTATCATAATTCTCCCTCAAAGTACATTTTATCAAAAATTTAAGTTTTTAGTTTGAAATTAGTAAATAATAATTATCTCGTTAATATATTTTCTTATTCAACCACAATTAATACCTTTTCTCCATCATCTGTTTCAACATTAATTAATTCACCCGCTAACCCTTCATTAATTGATTTAATTAAATCATCAACATCAATCCCGTATTTACTTAAATCAACATTCGCAAACCTACCTAACTTTAATAATTTTATAAATTCTAGGGGGATTTTTAAATTAACTTTATCTTTACCACGGTCATCAATTAATATTTTTAAATGTTTAAAATTATTTCTATTAGTCTTTTTTGGTTCACTTCCCTTTAATGCATAAATTAATTCTAAAGCATCATTTAAAGATATTTCATCTTCTTTATATAGTAATAACACTTTTTCTATTTCATTTCTTAAATCCATTATTTTTCTCCCTTAATTTTCTTTATCGCATCATCGACAGTTAAAACACCTTTTTTAATTTTATCGATAATACTTTCTTCTAATTTTATGTCTTCTTTAAAAATGTCTTCTGAATCATTTACTTTATAACCTAAAGCATGAATCGCTTCATTTAAATATTTATTAACAGTTGGATAACTAATATCCATTTCTTTTTCCACTTGTTTAATGCTACCTCTGTTTTTAATAAATATTTCCATAAAATATAATACTTCAGGATCGATATAATTAAATTTAGAAAATCTAAATTTACCATTAATTTTAGTTTCACAATTTAAACAACTTAACTCAGTAATAATTAAATCATCACTACAAACCGGACATTTGGTTATTACTTGATTAATTTTATTCATTTTTATCTCCTTTTTTATTAATAATATTAATTTTATAATTAATTATATTAAATAAATTGATAAAAAGCAAGGAAAAAGTTAACTTTATCAATAATAGAATAAAATCTTTGTATAAAACATAAATATTTTGTATAATAAATTTATGAAAAGAGGTTATTATGCAAACATTAATAGATAGATTTATAAGATATGCAAAAATTGAGACGACATCTGATCCAAATAGTCATAAAACACCATCGACTAATAGTCAACTTAATTTAAGTCGACTATTAGTTGATGAATTAAAAGAATTTGGATTAGATGCTTATTTAGATGATAAAGGATATGTTTATACTAAAATAAATAGCAATATCAATAAAAAAGTTAAAAGCATTGGCTTTATAGCTCATGTTGATACATCAAGTGATGCGCCAGGTTTAAATGTATCACCTAAAATTATTAATAATTATGATGGAAAAACAATTAAGTTAAACGACCGCTATAGTTTAGATCCTAATGAGTTTAGTGATTTAAAAGATATGATGGGTGATGACTTAATTACCACAGATGGTAATACATTATTAGGAGCTGATAATAAAGCTGGGGTTTCAATTATTATGGAAATGGCTAAAATACTAACTTCAAACGAAGACATTAAACACGGTGATATTTATATTTGTTTTACTCCTGATGAAGAAATCGGTAGAGGGGCTGATCATTTTAATTATGATTACTTTAAAGCTGACTTCGCCTATACTGTTGATGGCGGGAAGGCAGGAAGCATTGAATATGAAAACTTTAACGCCTCAACTGCTAAAGTTACTTTTAAAGGAGTTTCCATTCATCCGGGAAGTGCTAAAAATAAACTAATCAATTCAGTCCATTTATTTCATGAATTTCATCAAATGCTTCCTAAGTTTTTAGATCCTAGTAATACTTCAGGATATGAAGGATTTAACCATTTAGTTGGTATTAAGGGTTCGGTTGAAGAAACTAATGCTACTTATATTATTAGAAATCATGACTATAAGTTATTTAAGGATCAAGAAAACGAATTTAATAAAATTAAAGATTATTTAAATGATAAGTATAAATATAATGCTGTTGATTTATTAATTACTGAATCATATTTAAATATGAATGAAATAATTAAAGATCATCCAGAAGTGATAGAAATTGCTAAAAAAGCTATTGTAAATGTAGGACTAAAACCAATTAGTGAACCTATTAGAGGTGGAACTGATGGAGCAAGATTAACTTATGGCGGTTTAATTTGTCCAAATCTTGGAACTGGTGGATATAACTTTCACGGTAGGTTAGAGTATTTAAATATTAATGAATTTATTAAATCACTTGAAGTTGTTTTAGAAATTATAAATTTAGTTAAAAACTAAAAGGAGGTTTTAATATGTATGTTCCAAATAAAGACCGTTATCAAAAGATGATTTATAGAAGATTAGGTAATAGTGGATTAAAATTACCGGTCTTATCCTTTGGCCTTTGGCAAAACTTTGGCATTGATAATGATTATAATAAAGCCCGGGAAATGATTCTTAAAGCTTTTGATAATGGAATTACTCATTTTGATTTAGCCAATAACTACGGCCCACCCCCAGGGCATGCCGAAGAATTATTTGGCAAAATAATGAAAAATGATTTAAGTCCTTACCGTGATGAATTAATTATCTCAACTAAAGCTGGATATAAAATGCTTGATGGTCCCTATCAAGATGGTGGTTCTAGAAAATATTTAATTTCCTCTTTAGATCAATCATTAAAAAGATTAAATTTAAGTTATGTAGATATCTTTTATCACCACCGTTATGATCCTGAAACAAATCTTTATGAAACAATGCTTGCCCTAAGAGATATTGTTTTATCTGGTAAAGCATTATATATTGGTCTTTCAAATTATAATCCTAAAGAGTTAAAGGAAGCTGAGAAAATCTTAAAAGAATTAAAAGTACCGTTTGTTATTTTACAAAACAGTTATTCGATGTTAAATCGAAAACTTGAAGAAGATGATATTTTAAATCTTCAAAACAGTTTTGGCGGTGGTGTAATTTGTTATAGCGCATTATCCCAAGGAATGTTAACCAATAAGTATATTGGAAAAATTCCTAAAGATGCGAGAGTTTATAAAAAATCTTCTTTTTGGTTAAAAGAAGATGATATTACTGATGAGCTAAAAGATAAATTAAAACAATTAGATAAAATAGCTCAAAAAAGAAACCAAAGTATCGCCCAAATGGCATTATCTTGGGTCTTAAGAAATCCTTTAATGACTTCTTCATTAATTTCAACTTCTAAAATAAGTCAATTAGAAGAAAATTTAAAAGTTATTGATAAGCTAAATTTTACATCAGGTGAATTAAAAGAAATAGATAATATATTAAAATAATCTAGATGAAAGCGAGTTTAATACTCGCTTTTTGTTAGTTAAAATGCTTATCACTTAATATTTAATATTTATCATATATAATTATTATGGTGATTAAATGATAAAGTTAGAAAATATTACTCATAAAATAAATAACCAAACCATTTTAAATGATATCTCTTTAAAAATTGAAAAAGGAGATACTTTTGGTATATTAGGCGCCAGTGGAGCTGGTAAGACAACTCTTTTAAAGTTATTATCATTAAGAAGTTTCCCAACATCAGGTAATCTATATTTATTTAATAATTTAATCGATAAAAGTAATTTATCTTTAAATAAAAAATATTTAAATGATTTTGGTTATGTTTTTCAAGAATTTTCTCTTTTAAATAATTTAACTGTCATTGATAATATTTCACTACCTTTAAAATTACGAAAGATTGATAAAAGATCCCGTCATCAAAAGGCATTAGAGTTATTAGAATTAACTCAAATGAAAGACTTAAAAGATAAATACCCTAACACCTTATCAGGTGGTGAAGCTCAAAGAGTTTCTATTTTAAGGGCTTTAATTAATAACCCTAAAATATTATTATGTGATGAGCCCACTAGTCAATTAGATGATGAAACTACTTTAGAGGTTCTTAATTTAATTAAAATGGCTTCAAATAAGTATAATTTAACAACTATTATTATTTCTCATGATATTAGAGTTATAAAATACTTATGTAATAAAGCTTTAATCTTAGAAAAAGGAAAGGTATCAAAATACGGTAAGGTTAATCCTGACTTAAATAGTTTTAATGAAAATGATTTAAACTGGAGTAGTAATAATGTTTAGCCCATTAATTGTTTCAAAGGTTTTAATTGCTTTATTAGAAACCTTAAATCTTTTATTAATTAGTAGTCTTATTTCAATTCCTATTGGTTTTATCTTTGGGCTTATTATTACTTTAAATAAAAAAGGAAACATTTTTATTAAAATCCTTTCAGGATTTATTAGTATAATTAGATCCATACCCTTTATTTTAATTATGATTTTAATTACACCAATCTCATATTATTTATTTAAAACAAGTATTGGTTATCTTCCTTCAATTATTTCTTTAAGTATCATTGGAATTTCAACCTTTACAAGATTAGTTGAACAAACTTTAATTGATTTAAATCCATTTATTTATGATTTAGCTTATATTTTAAATGCAACTAAAATAAAGTTAGTAACTAACTTTATTTTAGTTGAAGCAAGATCATCATTAATTCTCGCAATTACCAATACTTTAGTTAGTTTACTAGCTTATTCTACAGTCTTATATATTATCGGTGGTGGTGGTTTAGGTTATACTGCTATTCAAGTTGGATATTATTCACCAGTTGGTAAAAATATTATGTGGTTATCAGTGATTGTTATGATATTATTAGTTCAAGTTATTCAAATTACCGGCAATCTTCTTGCCAAAAAATTAAACAAAAAGGAAGTCACTCAATGAAAAAAATTGTTAATTTATTTATCTTTTTGCTACTTATTTTATTAAGTAGTTGTAGCGAAGATGAAAACACCTTAAAAGTAGGCGTTGATTTTTATCCAATGCCTGAGTTAATGGAGTTAATTACTCCTAAAATTAAAGAAGACGGATATAATGTGAAATTAGTACATATGGATTATAATGTTTTAAATACTCCACTATTTCAAAAAGAAATTGATGCTAATTTAATCCAGCACGAACATTTTATGAACTTCTTTAATCAGTCAAACCAAGCAAACCTCGTAGTAGCTACTCCAATTTATCATTCGATTTTTGCAATTTATTCAAATGTTTTTAAATCGCTTGATGAAATACCTAATAATGAAACCATCTACCTACCTGAGGATGTTGTTAACTTACCAAGAGCCTTAATGCTTCTTGAAAGTGCTAATTTAATTACTTTAAACGGAAAAACATTTGATGCAACCTTAGATGATATTACCGATAATCCTAAAAATTTAAACTTTAAATTAGAAACTCTAATGACAACCCCACTTGCATATAAAGATAATGGTAAAAGGCTTGCTGTTATGTATCCTAGTTATGCTCACTTACAAATAGGCTTAACAGATGATAGTGAATTTTTATTTAAAGAAACATTAAATGATTTAACTAAAACATATGCTATCTCTATGGTTGTTAGAGAAGATATGTTAGATAATCCTAAAATATTATCTTTAATAAATCACTTAACTAGTGATTTAGTGAAAGATTATATTACCCAAGAATATGGATGGGCTGCAATTCCAGCATTTTAAAAGGTGATTAAAATCACCTTTTTTTATGGTAAATATTTATTTTAATTATTCGACCATGTATTATTATAATCATTTAATCCCCATAAATCATCACTATCAATTGTCTCTTTAACAACTACATGAAAGTATCTAGTTCGTGTAATTGAACTAGTATTAATGTAATAAAAATATCCTGGATATCCTTCTATTTTAGAATTGAAAGTAGGCAATAAGTTTTCTTCTTCATTATAGTCATTTAAATATATTCTATAAGAATAATTCTTAGGCAGGGATAACTTAAAGTGGTAATAACCACTTAAGTTATTTCCTAACTGATAAATATAATCATCTTTAGTTTCATCATTTATATAATAAAACATACTAACTTTTGATTCTATTTTATTGATTTTATCAAAATTGATTTGATCAAACTCATTTAGTTCATAAATGGTCTCATCATCTAATAATACATTATTAGACTCCACTAAATAATTATAAATATTCAAAACGAATATTTTTTCATTTAAACTTGTTTCATTTTCAATTCTTTTTACTGAAGTCCCATCGTCAAACCAATAATTAAAGATTGCTAAAAATGTAAAATCTACGTCAACAACTGAGATAAAATAAGTAATGCCGTTTTGATCATTAGTATCTTTATACAATTCATTTTCAGGAACGACCATATATTCAATATAAACTAATTCACCGGTCCATTCACCAGTTTTAGGATCTATAGTAAAATCAGTGTTTAAGGCCGCTGCTATTTCTGATTCAGTATTATTTTTATCAACTAACTCACTCCAAACCGGATTGCCAAATTCATCATATGTTTTTCTTTTAATTTTAGATCCAATTGGTAGAAAATCAACTATATCAACTGGCGAATAATCATTTAGTGGTATTCTGGCAACTGTACCATCAATTCTAAAATATTTCTTTGAATCACGGTCAGAATCATTATAGTCAATCCCATTATAATAAATATTCATATTATAATTAGAATCAATACTAGCATCACTATTATCACTACCAACTACATTAAGGTTTGAATACTCATTACCAACAACAAATCTTGAAAATTTGATGTTACTTAAATAACCACTTGTACCCTCTAACTTAGTCACCGTAATAAGACCAGCATTTACAATATATGAGTCCCTTAAATAAGTAATTTCAATTGTATATTCACCAGGAGGAGCTTCATTTGTTAAATAAATGTTTAAGTTATTATTAAATGTTTCAAATGAATAATCATCGTCACTATATTCTACATTATTAAGTTTATAAGTAATTTCAAAATCATTGGGATTATAAAAGGCATTATCCAAACGATAATCAACCGTGAAAATGGTTGTTATGGCTTCTCTTTTTGCGGTTGTTGTCGTGACATTAGTATTTAATGTTTGATCAAAAGTAAAAGGAATACTACTTCCATCTTTATAATAAATTGGAGCTAATTCTCTTTCCTTAACATATTTAGTTGTTACAAGACTATTATTTAATCTAAATTCAAATTCATGAGTTATATAACCATTTTGATCGGTAGACAATGAATGATTTATAGTATCAAATTCAAAGAAGTCGGACATAATAAAGTTTTCTAAAAAGTAAATATCATAATTATAATAATCTTTATTATAAATAGGAACATTTGAATTTATCTCACGATTAAATAAATCATTATCTATGTTAGCTAATAAATCATAATCAAACATATAATCAGCCGTTGTTCCATCAAAGGTTTGACTAGTAAAAGGTTTGAATTCTAAAAAGTCATAAATCCTATTAGGTGTATAATTAATATTTAAATTACTATATGTATCATTTTCAAAGAATTTATATCTTATTTGATAATTGCCATGTCTTAGATTATTAGATAAATGAATTCTTGTTTGAAAATCTCTACCATTTTTAGGAATACTTATAATTTGATAATAACTTTTATCTACTAATTCACTGATTCCACCTTCGGTATAATAAAGTTGGATATAATCATTAATAATAAAACCATTTTGTAATAAATGTTGATTAATATTTGTACTATTTTCTCTAAACTCTAAACCAATATTTTCAGTAATTGTATGAGTCCCACCAATTGATTGCGTAAAGGCATTATTATCTAAACTAACTCGATATAAAGATGGTTTGGTTCGGTTTATGTTTTCAATTTCTAATTTAACAGTATATTCAGTTTTATATAATGAGATAAAGTTAGCATTATTAATTGCTGCTTCTGAATAAGAAGTAAAGGTACCTACTGTAATTGTTTGTCCTAAAATGTTATTTCGGTTACTAACATAATAACTTAGGTCTGGTGCTAATGTGTTAGTCGCGACCAAACTACTAGGATTATTATTTCTAAAGTTTTCTAAATCACTTTGATCTGCATTATCTTTAGCAATTAAAGCTCCTTCCGGTAAAACTGCATTTAATATTTCAAAATCAAAAGTAAAACTAGAGTTTTGATTAATTAAGTTTTGATTAACTTTAAAAATAATTTCATATCCAACAAATGAAATATTATAATAAAATAAATTAGTATTATAATTATTATCTTTCATATTAATAGATTGATTATCCTTTAATAAAGCCGATTTTTCGTTGAATTCCGTTTGATATAAATCTTTATACTCATTTAATAATAAATTAAATGATGGGTCATAATCATCAACTAAATAATTCGAGGAAACATTGTTATAATCTAAATTATTAGGTACATTATCATTACCCATTTTCTTAAGAATAACTAAGTCAAAGTTTTTAGGTAAAACAGAACCATAGTTTGACCCACTTGAACTAGATAATACATACATCCCATTTGGTCTAGTTTGTTTAAAATGGGGAGCTAATAATGAGTGAGGAGCATAATAAATATATGATGTAATTGGCTCACCATTATCTAACAAGGTCGTATCTTTACGCATTTCAAAATCATCGTCATATACATAGAAAACATCATCGGTTGCTTGTTGTTCATTTTCAGTAATAACAGGAACATTTTTGGAAATTGTTCCAGATTGATAAGAACCTAAATCAATCGTGGTATTTAAATTTGAAAAGTTTTCACTTTGAACATTAGCATTAAATTGAGCTCTTGTAATCGATTGATCAGAAAAAAAGTAAGAAACAGGAGCTGAGTGCGTTAGATTTGATATATAGTTATCAATTTTATTTTTACCGCCTTGATGTAAAGTACCAGTAAACATTTCTTTAATAGATGTTGCTGTATTTATGTTTATTGTAACATCTCTATAATAAGAATAATTAAATAATGACCCTGTTCTGCGATAATTACTATATACATAACTACCACTAGCCCCTTCAATTTCAATTTGATTATTTATGCCATTTCTAAATTCACCTGTGAAAACAGTTTGTGTATTATCATCTGTTTTAGCTGAATAGTATTTAGCATTAATAAAAATAAAATAATTTAATGAACTTGTATAATTTTGAACTTGGTCAAGGCGCCCAATTAAATCAACATTAGGATCCATATTTACAACAAAGTCAAAACTACCATTAACTCCATCTGAACTCATATATCTACTTCTGGCTCTTTGTAGTCGTCCAAAAACACCACCAAAGCCTCTTTTTTGAGCGGGTGTTCTTCTTAGGGTAGTTCGATTAAGATTTGGGGTTATCCATGTTGAATTAACCGGATAAAATTCGTTGTTAGTTGCTTTTTTATTATTATAGACAGTATTATAATTAGAATTATTGATTGCTCTTATTGATCCATAATTAATTGCTGTATTAATGTTAACTGTAACCGTTGCTCCTGATGCTGAAGCATAAGCCATTGTTGCTCCAACAACGCCTCCCGCAACATCGGTAGATGATATGTTTCCGTGGTTTATCATATTTTTCATAATCGTTAGTCCATAACCAATTACTCCACCAGCTGAGGCATTAATTCCTGGCCGCTCTTCAGTAGCGGTGTTATTATTTGATGAATAAGATGCAACTAACTGAGTAGCTGCTTGTACATCACCATAATTAATCCCATTTGATACTATCGCGTTACTAATAAATTGATTATTATTGTCATTAGTAATATTTGAAAAATGATTACTTGAGATACCAGAAATATTTATACTTGTATTAGATGCTCTAACTATTTCATATAATAAGGCACTCGCTAAAATACCACCACTTCTTACAAATGCTCTAGAAATACCAATGATTTCACCATTATTTGATGTATCATAAATCCTTGATAATCCATTAGTTATCGTACTAACAACACCTCCAACAACAATTCCACCACTATAAGAATCAACAACACCACCAGTGTTATCATCTTCTGAGAATTCAGCAAAGGCTTGATTCGAACTATTTCTTGCTGTTATATTGCCGGTATTAACGGCATCTTGAATTGTGCCACCATTAGGTCCACCAATTAGTGAAACTAATCCACCAATAAAAGAGTTTGATGTAGTCGTTGTTAAAACATCAATATCAGCTAAATTGATACTATTTAATAAACCTAATGTTGCTTTTGGTCTAATGTTATTATCTTGTGAATGTAAATCACCAGATAAATTTCGGTTTAATATTCCTGAAACATATAAATTTCCGCTAGAACTATGAGTGATTTTTATATCACCTTCATTAATACTGTTTTTAATGTAATATCCTGAATTTAATACTTTTAATAATCCACTTACCCATAATTCGCCACTACCACTTGTTGTTGATATGTCAATGTCTCCTCCATAAACAACGTTTAAAAGATTTGTATTTTCATGGAGAGTAATCCCTGAAATGCTTAATTCAGAATTAATACTATTATTAAAAGTGATATTATTATAAACTTCAACATAATTAAGTTGTAAAGTTGGATTGTTATTTAATAAATAAATAGCTATTCCAGCACTTTTATTATTAGTAATATTATAATTACCCATAGAGATTGCTTGTGAGATAGTAAGATTAGAGCTTGATAAATGGTTTACCAAAGTAGATACTGCTTGGTAATTGTTATTATTTATTAAATCATTATTGTTTTTTATTTGAACGAATTCAATATTTTCATTATGATTACTATTTAAAATACCAGCAATATATGAATTAGTAACATTTAAGTTTTGATAATTAAATGATCCATTATTAATCCATTTACCATAATTTGAATTAAAGATATAATTAGCGCCAGAACTATAACCAATTACTCCTGCTAGATAATAATTAATATTTCGATTACTATTTATCGCATTAGCCGTTATAGAACCATCATTACTTATTAAACCTAATTCATGTTTTGTTGCCTGAGTGTTATTTATATAGCCTATAACTCCACCTAAATAATAATTGACATCATTTGAATTATTTAATGTTGCGTTTAATGAAGTTATTGATCCTTTATTATATATATTATAAAGTTTTAATTTATTATTACCGGATTTACCAATAATTCCACCCATATAAAAATTATTTTTTATATTTGAGTTTGCATAATTTTGACTACCGCCATTAATTAAACTATTTCCATCAAATAAGATATTTTCAATATTACCACTTGCTTCACCAGCTAAAGAACCAAGTGAAAATGCTCCGACATTAGTATTATCTAAATTAATCTCACCATTAATAAATAAATTATTAGCTTCAGCATTGATCAATTTACCGGAAATAATTCCAATAAAATAATTAGAATTTGTATAATTTTCTATTAATGATTTATTCGGAGTTATTTTGGCATTATAAAATGCTAAGTTTGAAATGGTTCCACTAAACTTTGAAAATAAACCAAAATAAACTTCATCACCTTCAATGATTCCTGTGTTTATTGTTAAATCATTTATTTGAGAATATTGGTTATTTATATCGACTTCACCTTTAAAAGTTCCTTTAAACTCTAAATTAGGTGTTTTATATGCCCCTCTGGCTACATCTTTTAAATTAATATCATTAGTTATTAAATAATGAGATTCACTAAATGGAATATTATTTTTAATAGTAATTAATGAAACTAATTTAGAAAAATATACTAAATCCAAACTATCTTTTATAATATAATTATTATTATCTAATTCTAAGCCAAACAGTTTAGGATAACCATCGGCTTGATAAAAATTCCAATTATCATCTAAATAATTAGATGATATTTTTAAATTTGATTCAACATTTCCATTATTTGAACTATATAAATAAATATTTGCATATGAAACTTTATCTATTAAACCATTATTTAAATAAATAATAGGTTCACTGAAAAATAAATTTTCATAAGCAAGGTTAACAACTGATTCACCAGCAAAATATGAGTTTCTTAATATCCCATTAGTAGTATTAGTATGAATAATTCCTGAGGCACTTTTCATATTATCAATGTTTACTTTTGAAACCTTCGCTCTAATTCCACCATTAGCTTCACCTCTGGTATCCTCTACATAAACATTTTCAACTAATCCATTATTTTCACCAACTAAATAAGAGAAAAACCTTAACTCCGGGTGCTCATTTTCAAGATCTATAATAGGATCAATTAAACCCATATTACTAATTTCACCCTCATTATAACTAAACATACTAAAGTAAAAGCTAGGGGTTTTGGATTGATCTTCTTCATCAATATAATAATATTCATCGAAAACTACTAAATATAAGTTTTTAATTTCAAAACCTCTTCCATCAAGAGTTCCTGAAAACTTTAAAGTGTCACCTAAAATACTATAACCTACTGGCATAAATCTTTGAGACTTCATTACAGAATAATCAATATCTTGACCTAATACGTAATCTAGGCTTGCTAATTCATTCTTTTTTGCAGTAGTTAAATTATTATTTTTATAACTTAAATCTCTCGACCAATTATATAAATCATTTGCAGTTTCAAACATAACTTTTTTACCATTTAATAGTAAATTAAAATTAGTTTGATTAGTAATATTTGGCCTTAAATCACTATAAAATATATAGTTTTCAGGGTCAACTGTCTTATAAGTATAGTCTAAGTTATGGTGCCAATCTTTGTTGTTAGAAAAAGTTTTATTACTAAAGAAAAAGGGAATAGTTAAAAGAATCAGTGATAAACTTAATAAAATGATAGATATTTTCTTTTTCATTACCATTCTCCTCCCCATGGTGGTTCATTTAAACCCCAGTTATTGATAGGTCCTAAGTACGCTTGAACCGCTTCAATCTGAATAGCAAATTGTATTTGATATTCTTTAGGCATTAAGTTATATTCAAGTCCAGCATGAATAAAAGATACAATTTCATTTTTAGTAACTTGTTTAAAATAGAACCAATCATTTATCTCATCGTAATACCAATCATCAATTAGATCAATTTCATATTCAATTAATTCTGTGGTTGGTAATACAAGCTCTGCTGTAGATCCATCAGCTCTTATATATTTGATGGTAGTTGAATCAAATAATCTTATTCTAAAATAAGTATCCACATTGCTTAATACATCAAAATCAACTCTTAAATTATTTATATGATAATCACTCTCTAAATCTGATATATTTACGTAATATACATCTTTTAAATGAGGATAAATGGTTTCAACTTTACTAGGAGGTATTGCTGCATTATTTTTTTCAAAATAAACAATAGAATTTACAACAACTTTTCCAACAGTAACATTTTCATTACTAGTATCAAAAAATAATAAATAAGCATTAATTGCCCCTATGACAAAAAATAATGATGTAGCTATAAAATATATAAATGGCTTTATTAGCTGTTTTTTGTTCATAAGTTATCCTTTATTATTTATATTTGTATTTGGTCTAAGGTTATTTCTAAGTTATCTATTTTAACAATTTCATTTTTAAAATCATTACCTACATCTTCGGTAATAATAATTTTAAAAATGAATGTATATGTATTATTTTTTTCTAATAATATTTCATCAAATAATAACATTTTATCTTTTAAATTTGTTGAGATGTTATTAGGTTCTTCATATTCTATTAAAAATAAATCTTTTAAATTAGAGTTGGTTACGTTAGTATCTAAATTTAAATTCACCTTTAAATTCCCATTAATTGTTCCTTCGTTTTTCATTACTAATTTAAAAGTATATATTTGACCTGGAGTCACTCTTTCAAAGATAATCGGTTCAATTATTTCAGTTGTATCATCATAATCTAAGTTAATTCCATCAAAGTTAAGATCATGAACTAAATAAAGGTTAGCTTCTACTTTTAAGTTACCGGTTGTAAAAATAATGTTATCAGTTTTTTCAGTTAATGTCATCCATGCGAAAATCGCTGATGTTAGAAAAGCTATCAGCGTAAATAAGAATAATATTAACCTAGTTACAATAACTTTTCTCAAACCTAACTCTCCTTATGTTTTAGTTCCTTATAAAGCATTTGACCTAATTTATAAACTCCAATTAATGCCGCTATTACGATAATTGTTAAAGGATTTAAGATTAATCCAAAAAATGGTAATTTAAATAAATATCTACCATGAACTTGGTTAATTGAAATTGGATCATCATTTACACTATTATTATCACCTTTGGTAGTAATAACATCATCAGTTATATCAACGATTCTATGAATAACTAAAGTATTACCAAGAGTAAATGATATAATTTCCCCTTCTTTTAAATCATCAATTGAAGGATTTTTATATTTCATAATATATATAAAATCATTTACTCTTAGTTTATTAGCCATTGAATCACTTTTAACAACATATGTTTCAATACCAAATAATCTTACAATTAAAGTAAGAAAAACAAATAATAGCGAAATAAAGATTAAGCTATCTTTTATCCTTTTAAAAATCATTTTTTATTATGGGGTTTGTTCCAACCCGGTTCCAAAGTCTATATTTGCTGTTCCTAGTTGTTCCCATGTGACAAATTCAGCTTGTTTAGCTTCAAACTTTAAAGTTATGGTAAACTCAACATTTCTAAAGTCATTACCAACTTTTGATCCATCTAATATTAAGCTATCTAAAACATCAAAATCAGTAGGTGTTTCTTCAGGTTCTATTTTTTCATTACCATTAGGTTTATAGTAATAATAATCACCATCTTTATCCCAGTCGTTTGCAAGGGCGAAATTATCAAATAAATCGATTGCATCAACTTCTGGGTCTCCATAAGTAATGGTAATTTTAACTCTTAATTCGGATGAAACATTCGAAGTGTTTTTCAATTTATAAGAAGTTTCTATAATTTCTTGCCCTGGAACTATAAAATCATCTTCTAATGTCCCTTCTGTCCATACATAAGATACTTCACCTACAGTGAAAGTTTTACTGTTAGTTGTATCAGTATCAGTTAACCAAGCGATAATGCCACCGGTTGCTACTCCTAATAAGATAACAATTCCTAATATAAGTAAATATAATTTTTTGTTTTTCATTTTATTTTTCTTCCTTTTTTTAATTTAAATATACAAAGATAGCATTTATTAATAAAGTACTACCTTCATAATTTGGATGTGAGGTGTTTTGATCATACTTAAGTGTATACAATAATGTAAGGTTATTATTTGGTTCTAAATTATAATTATCTAGTAATAATAAGTTATCATTACTATCTAAGATGTTACTTAATCTAAATAGATTAAGGGTTTGTTCATAAGGAGTATCCTCATGAACAATTAAAGGATCATTACTAATTGGATTTAAGGTATTAATAAGATCTGCTTCATTAGTAAAATCATAATCATTTTCTTTATTGATAAATAAATTAATTAAACCATCTTTAATAAAGTAAACATCAAACATATCAAAATCATTATTATTGTTAGTTCTTTCAATGTTTCTAATTACTACTTTAGTATCTAAGTTTGTGTTTCCTTTATTTTCAATTCTTATTTTAAAGTGGAATTCATCGTTAGGAATTAT
>Ga0265293_10006183_pt1 | contig 19338 bp, 16 predicted proteins | sample Munlanlewell138R_FD_192505 | JGI IMG/M metagenome (GOLD analysis project Ga0265293, IMG submission 192505) | Leachate microbial communities from a municipal landfill in Southern Ontario, Canada - Leachate well 138R | ecosystem: Engineered > Solid waste > Landfill > Unclassified | place: Canada... | reverse complement strand
GGGCGTGGTACAAACGGTTCATTAGTTGACGATCATTGATGCGAATCTGGAACATTTCTGGATCCGCTCCAAAGTTTAAAAGAATTTGGTAACCCAAAGCAATCATTTCGATGTCGGCCGTATAATCATCGGTACCGAAAATGTCACAATTTAATTGCCAGTGTTCTCTGAGCCGACCTCTCTGTGCTCTTTCGTAACGAAAAAGATTGGGGATAGAATACCAACGGATAGGGAATGATAATTCTTTCGCTTTGCCGGCCACCATACGGGCTACAGTAGGGGTCATTTCTGGCCGGAGAGTAACCTCACGTTCTCCACGATCTGTAAAGGTGTAGGTCTGTTCGTTCACCATCTCGGTGTTTTCGGCACCCTTAGCTTTATATAATTCAGCAGGTTCTAGTACTGAGGCATCATATCGCTCGAATCCGAAACTTTCTGCTGTCTGGCTCCAGACATCAAAAATGTACTGTTGAATAGCCATATCTTCAGGATAGAAGTCGCGAACACCTTTATAGGCCTGGGTTGGTAGTTTGTCTTGCATAATGGGTTATTTGTTTAATATATTTGTTTATTGGTTATATTTCAAGTGTTTCTTTGGTCGTGTTGATTTTGTACCTTAAAGCGATTGTCGGTGGCTTCAAGAATAGTAGATTTTAGAGAACGAGGATGGGGCATATAATCAGTTCTAAATTCGTCTTGACTACCACTGGCGGTCTGTAATTCTATTGTTCCGTAATGCAATAATGTGGCTAGGATACCATTGATGTATATATTGACATCTTGTAGCCTTTCTAGTCTAAAACTACCAGTGCTGCGATTAAAGAGAGATACTTGTTCTACAGCAATTATGCGTCGATCAGTGATGGTCCAAACATCTAGATAATAATCAGTCCAGATATAAACTATCGCTATCCAACAATAGAGAATCCATAGAGCAAACAAATAAACAAAGTGACCAAAATAATCAGCTGTATTTATATGTAGGCTATTGAGGTTAGCGTCTTGATAACTGATAAACCACCAAACTAACAACGGTAATAAAGCAGAAACCAAAACATAAAAAGTACGGATAACTAAGATAAACCAGTGCTTCCTCACTATTTTTATTATTTTCTCTCCTTCTTCAAGATGAATTTTTTCAAATAACATAACGCAAACTTAAAAAAGCGGTACCAATAATTACCAAACTAACTCCCATATAGACCAGTAATATTGATAAAGCGGTTGATTGTTTCTCACTGTAGTTAAACCAGTGGTACATGAAAGACAGCGTATAAAATCCGAAAATAACGAGAGTTAAATAAAAAATACTATCTAGTCCCAAGTCTATGTAATTGCTGGTGTTCACTAGATCATTCATACAGAAAATTATAACATCGAAATTACCAGTCTTTATCTTTTTAGAATAGAGTATCTTTCTATTTCATATTGGTCCGGATGGGTTTTTATCTTGAAGTCATGGGTGCGAGCATTTTTTTGTAAAAGAGGGGTTTGTTCTGGTTCATGCTCAATCCAGAGCTGACCATTTTCGGTGAGGTGTGAACCGGCCTGGCCAATAATATTTTCAATAATTTCCATTCCTTTTACACCTCCGTACAGGGCAAGGTGAGGTTCGTATTCTTTAACAGAAATTTCTGCCCGATCAATTGAAGGATCAATGTACGGTGGGTTAGTTAGGATAAAGTCAAAGACACCATCGACATCCGTAAATAGATTGCTGGTCAAATACTCCAATCGATTGGAGTATTCCGGTATATTTTTCTCCACGTTCATTTTTATAGTTTTAATGTGATTGTAGTCTATTTCGCCAAAGGAAACTTCCACTTCTGGCAAAGCTTTTGCTACAGCAACACCAATAGCGCCAGACCCAGCACAAAGATCTAATACTCTGACCACAGGATATTTTTTTTCATTAGACAGTGATTTTTGAGTAATCAGATACTGATTGATTTCTTTGATAGCTTTTTCAGTCCAAAACTCTGTTTCTGGTCGGGGAATAAGTGGTCGTGAGTTAAGGTAAATAGTGCAACCTAAAAAGGGGACTGAGCCGATGAGGTAAGCCAGAGGAACTCCTTTAGAAAGGAGTTCTAAGTCGGCGTGGAAAGCTGCGCTTTCCACGCCATTATATTTCTCTTTAAGCAACCACTTTTTTTCTAAATCCATTGTCAGCCACTATGCTTTTAAACTTAATAAATTGCAAGCGGTCAATTTCGTACAAGAAATATGAAAGACTCATTTCTACCTACAGAATGAATACTTTGTTATACTTCTTTTTATGTCTAATATTATGCTGGAGGTTAAAAACTTAGTAAAAATTTACGGCACCGGAAAAAAGGCTAAATTAGCTGTAAATAATGTTTCCCTCTCCATTCCTAAGGGAAGTTTTTATGGGTTGTTGGGTCCAAATGGAGCTGGTAAGAGTACAACTATCCACTGTATAACTGGTATTGCTCAGCCAACCTCTGGTCAGATTTTGATAGACGGGGTAGATGTTGTGGAAGACTACAAACTAGCTCGGACTAAAGTCGGTTTATCGCCTCAAGAATTTAACGTAGATATTTTTTCTACCCCAGAACAACTAATGGATTATATCGGTGGTTATTATGGCATTCCTTATAAGGAGCGAATGGAAAGAGTAAACAAGCTTATAAAGCGGTTTGATCTAGAAGAGTATCGTAATATAAAATTTCAAAAACTTTCTGGTGGCCTTAAGCGTCGAGCAATGCTTGGTCGTGCTTTGGTTCATACTCCGGATTTACTTATCCTGGACGAACCAACCGCTGGAGTCGATGTCGAACAAAGGCATGATCTGTGGCAGTACTTAAAAGAAATGAATGAAGACGGAAAAACTATTATCTTGACCTCACATTATTTGGAAGAAATTCAGTATTTATGTAATGAGATAGCTATTATTGATAACGGGCAAATAGTAGCCGAAGGTACGAAAGAGGAGTTTATGAAAGAAGGTAAGTCAGTGGAGCAGACTTATCTAGAAATTACTCGTAAGGCTAACGAAAAAAAATAATATGAATTGGATAGGTTTGTTTACAATGTTTAGGCGTGAGATAAAACGTACTTTTCGAGTTGTTACCCAGACCCTTATAGCTCCGATTGTATCAGCCGCTCTGTTCATATTTATCTTTGGAACGGTGATTGGGGGAAGAATAACTGATTTTGCAGGTATTCCTTATATATCGTTTGTCTTTCCAGGCGTTTTATTAATGACGGTAATTAACGCTTCTTTTGCCAGTGCTTCTTCAGCTTTATATTTTATGCGCTTTTCACGTAGTATTGAGGAGATGTTGGTAACTCCATTTTCTTACTTTGAAATGTTGTTAGGTCTAGTAGGTAGTTCAATCATTCGCACCCTAATGGTGGCCGCTATGACTTTGTTGGTTGGTTTGTTATTTGGGGCAGTGCAACTAGTTAATCCTCTAGGTTTTATTTTCTATGTCACTACCGTGGCAGCAATTTTTGCCATGCTAGGTATCTTGGTAGCTTTATGGGCTGAAAGTTTTGAGCAGTTGCAGGTCTTGAATACTTTCATAATCACACCACTGACATACTTGGGTGGTATTTTTTACTCAGTAACTTTTTTGCCTCCTTTGGCTGCGACTATTACACAATTTAATCCTTTCTTTTATTTTGCTAATGGTTTACGACACAGCATGATTGGCTACAGTGAAGGAGACTTGACGATAGGATTATTTGTTATGGTGGGCTTGACGGTGGGTCTTGGTCTGCTGATTACACATTTGTTCCGTAAGGGTTGGAAGATACGTTATTAATAATTGAACTAATTTCCGATCTGATTGTATGCATATGCACAAAGAGTGCGGGCCTTTGGCCCGCGCTCTTGTTAGAATTAAACTATGAATAAGGAAAATCTTTATAGTATAGCGTCTGCTTTAGTAGCTCCTCATAAGGGCATTTTAGCAGCCGACCAAAGTGTAAAAACTATGGATAAGCAACTCCAAGCAATTGGAGTAACACCAGACGCAGAAGTACGAAGACAGTATCGTCAATTGTTAATGACAACAGAGGGGCTTGAAGATTATGTTACAGGAGTGATTTTATACGATAGTACCATTAGAAATAAAACAGACGATGGTGTTCCGTTTGCAGATATTTTAGTATCTAAAGGCATTGTTCCAATTATAAAAGTAGATAGAAGTACTACTCCACATATCAATTTTCCTGGCGAGGTAATTACGCAAGGTCTGGATAACCTAGCTGACCATTTGGCTGAATATTATGATATGGGTGCAAGGGCAACAAAGTGGCGAGCCGTTTTTAACATTGGTGAAAATATACCGAGTAAACAGAATATTAAAGTTGATACCGTTGCTCTAGCCCTATATGCTGCTATGGCTCAAAATGCCGGTCTGGTACCGATTGTAGAGCCAGAAGTGATATATAGTGGTAGCCACGATTTAAAGCGTGCAGAACAGGTTACAACGCAAGTTCTGCAGGCTTTGTTTAGTGAACTTGTAGAGCAGAAAGTCGACTTAAAAGGAGTTATTTTAAAAAGCAGTATGGTATTAGCTGGTAGCACTAACGAGAATCAGTCTACTCCAGAAGAGGTAGCCGAGGCGACAATAAGAACATTCAAGAATTCCGTACCAGAAGAGGTACCGGGTATCGTTTTTCTCTCGGGTGGGCAGACTCCGAAACAAGCCACTAGTAACCTAAATGCTATCGCTAAATTAGAAAAAAGTGAAGGTAATCTACCATGGCAATTTGCATTCTCATTCTCTCGAGCTCTGGAAGAACCAGCCCAAAGAGTGTGGCAAGGAAAGTTAGAAAATATTCCAGCGGCTCAGGCTATTCTTTTAGAAAGACTCAGATTGAATTGTTTAGCTGATCAAGGAGTGTACGAACCGAACATGGAAACTGATCAATAACTAAGTTTCAGACATCGTCAGTACTAGTTTAATAAAGAAACAAAAAACTGCTTCTATTATGAAGCAGTTTTTTGTTTATTTATTTCTTCTGGACGTACTCAGTGTGAGTTTGGGCGATCGGATTGAATTTTCTTTCTGTGTGTTTCTTGCTTGGGTCCTTCTTGTTTTTATTATTGAAAACAGTGTAATAAACGTGGCCTTTGCCAACGCCTTTTTCGTCTCCTTTAGAAACCAGTTTAATTAGTCTTTCTTGTGACATAGTGGCCAAAATCTTACCAGAACCAACCCTTTGAGTCAATATGGTTGAGACCAGGTCTCGTACTTGGGCAAGTACGAGACCTGGTCTCGATAGGGAGCTTGTTTAGTCTTGGCTAGTCATATTTTTTCTGCCAGAAGCCAAATTTGCCTAGAATAGGCCGGTATTTGCCTATCTTGGTGCGGTGTATGGAGTAAGCTAGGCCAGTTGTATCTAGTTCCTTAGCTATGGTGCTAGCTAAGGTCCGCATATAGGTGCCGGAAGTAACAATAGTTCGAAAAGTAGCGATTTGGTAGTCTGAGTTAGTCTGGGCTTTAGCGAATGATTGCCAAGAGGCTCGAATATCATCGCGACGGAAATCGTTTCCAATTGCTTTTCTAAGTTCGGTCACGGGCGGTATGGTCTCTATCTTTTCAGTAGCGTATTTATAAACCTCATCATGACTGATTGTTTCTAAGTTTATTAAACTCAAAGTGTATATAGTGGACTGTTTAGTTGGTATTTCTATATCATCTAATCTACCTTCGATAGTCCAAGTGTGGAGAGGTTTACCCTGAACAGTTTTAGAAGAAAATTTTGGATAGGGTAAGTTGATGGAGCCAATCATTCCTTTGATTACTGACCGTATGTCTTTTTCATTATAGGTTTTTACAGGTGTCGCAGAAATATTACCCAGAACATCACCACTATCTGAATTTACTCCAAGCAGAATTGAGAATTCATATTCTTTATCTAGGTTATGGTAGGCTTTTTGATTTTTACATTCCTCACCAATAAGTACCAACAACTTACCAGAGGCCATGGGGTCCAGTCGGCCAGCATAGGAAAGAGGAACCGTCTGGTAGATGCCTGTTTGTTGTTCACGCCATTTTTCTACACAAGCCAAGGGGGTTTCTCCTACTTGTTTATCTAAAACTATATTTTTTCTCATATTTTATTATCTGCAAGATAACACAGAACACATTATGAATCTTGTTGTCTCATTAGCGAGAGAGACCGACTTTTTTAGAACATGCCCAGTCTTTAGTTCCATTTACTTTAAATAATATTAGAGCATATCTAAGGTTGTCCGAAAAAGTGGTGACATCTAAATCTTCTGGACTAAGGTTTGTGCCCGACATCGAGTTGTAGCGTTTGAGAATTTTAGGGTCTGGGTGAACTGAGGTAAGAATCTGAGCTATACCAACAGCACTTGAGCCTTCCATATTAACTAAAACATTACCGTCCTTATCATAGTGTCGAAAATGTGATTCACAAAGAATGATCGGAATCATCATCTCTGCATCATTATCTTCAAAGAAGTGTGTAGTGAGCGTCTTGATATAGAAATTAGGATCATCAATTACTGGGTTAACTGTTGAATATAAATATGCTGTACCAAAATATGTTACACCCACCCCAGTAAAGACAAACAGCAAAATAAGAGCAAAAATCATTATCGGCTTACGATAAAAATGTTCTCTAGCTTTTTGATTCTTTCTTTTTCGACGAGCCATTTTGATATAAGTATACAACAATAATTAGTTATTAAAGTTCAGTAAAGTCAAAAACTAAATCTTCGAAATCAATAATTTTATTGTTTTTGTCTAAGAATATCTCTTCTTTAGCGTACATTTTAATACGTTCCTCTTTGTTTGCTTCCGGTAACCAAACTTTTCCGTTAGCATAAACAATTCGGTGCCAGGGTATAGCTTTGCTGTTAGGATATTTACTTAAAATAGCTGTGACACTACGAGCAGCTAAAGGACCCGCTCCAGCGGCTTTCGCTAACTGTCCATAAGTAGTTACCCGACCAGGGGGAATACTTAGAGCCAAATCTAGTAATCGTTCACTAAAAGTCATTTTCCAAAGCCGTTAATTTAGCATAGATAATTAGATTATGATTATAACGTTGATTCAATCGATCGAATGATCCTGTGCAGGTAATTAATCTCAAACCAGCATAATTGATGGTTGAGTCATAAACTCGATTAGTTGGAAAGTTTTCTTCAGCAGCTGTTTCGATTTCGGTAACTGTAAAGATGGCCGAGGTACCATCTGACCGATCTATAAAGATTTGGTCTCCGATATCTACCTTACGAAGGTCATAGAAAACCGCTGGACCCTTAAAAGAATCTACATGACCAAGAATAACAGCCGGTCCTAGTTCGCCAGGAGTCGGTCCGTATTTATACCAACCCACTTCTGAATAATTATCTGGTACTTCAACTGTTCCATCCTGGTTTAGACCCAGTTCTCCTGTGAAGCTGGTGTTTAGGTTGATGGCTGGGATACTCAAGGTAAGAGGAGAGGCTTTTTCTAAAATCAGACCAGTGGAAGTTGCGATAGGAGTGCTAGCTTCAAAAATTGGAGTTTGATCAGCGATAAACAGGGGGGAAGTTAACAGAAGATGAGTTACAAAAGCACCAATAAGTACCCCCGCTATAGTAGTCAGACCATAGCGTAACAATGAATAGGAATTGATTACTGGAAACCTCATATTTTTATAGGTAACCAGATTAAGTTAGCGAATCTTAATGGTTACCTTTTTGGCGTTTGAGAATTCTCGCAAGAGTATTAAAGCAAATACAAGATAAATCACAGCTGGTAGGTCTTTAGTAGCGCTTCCTCCTGCTCCAGTAGCGGGAGCGCCGACTGGTACTATGGTAATACTTTCACCCAACACTTCTGGGGTCGGGTCCGGACTTGTTGATCGCTTAGTGTAGCCACCGCCACCGCCTCTACCTCCTCCACCACTACTATCACCACCGCCACCGACTCCTCCACCAAAGACATTACCAAAGTTAAAGTCATTATTAATGATAATGGTCTCGGCATGGGCTATCGAGATAAATAAGTTAAAAGGGAAGCGAAGATTAGATGCTAACTCCATTTCTTCCGGTACGATTACTTCGTATTTTTTTGGCGTTGGGTGAGTAATTTCCCAGTCAGTCTGTAGAACTTCGGTTAGAATCCAAGTCCCTTCTGATACATGGAAGTAATAAAAACCATTTTGGTCGGTAGTAGTAGAGAGAAGAGTATCGGAACTCGAAGCATATACTGTCCAGCCGGGTAGTGGCTCCTCGCCTTGGTCCCAAACTCCGTCCTTGTTATTGTCGTGCCAAACATAGCCCTGAAGACGATAATCATCGTCACCAGTATTGCCACCACCGTTGGAGATATAGGTGTTTGTGATAGTACAGGTAGTAGTTGTTCCGGCGGATACATTAATATTATTACAGTTATTGTAAACAGTTTGATAACTAGAGTTAGGTACTTCGGTTATCGAATAAGTTCCAGTAGCGAAGTTGTTTAAGGTATTAATACCAGTACTGTTGAAGGTAGTAGTGGCTGTGCCGTTGATAAGGAAACTAAAAGCATCAGCGCCTAGATTGCCACCAATTACAACTTTTTTCACTACTAAAGTACCCTTTTCGGCATCGGGAGGGGTACTTGTGCCATTGCCCACCCAGGTGTTGGTAATGGTACAGGTTATACTGCCTCCTTGTTCGACAGTCCCGCTACATCCATTACTATAGTTGGTAGTGTAATTTGGATAGTCTTTCTCGATAACTTCGTAATTACCAACAGACAATTTTACCTCTATTCCTCCTGCTTGGAATTGTCCGGAATATACTTCTTCGGCACCTTGCTTAACAACAAAGGAAAAGTCTGACGGGTTAGGGGAAGTGGGAGCGGCAACGAATTTCTTTTCAACGGTCAACTTTCCAGGTCGCCATTGGTTGTCAGCTCGGCAGACATTTCTTGTTTGGTCGTTAGTTACGGTAAGAGTTGTAGAGAGAGAGGGTCCGTTGATGTTCTGGCAACCGGAGCCTGACCACTGAACTGTCCATTGCCCTGGTGTAAAACCAGCTGGCCCTACTTCATCAATGCTATAGGAGCCAATGGGTAGAGTTATGTCAGCAGTGGCTGTGGTGTCATCATAGTGAGTTAAAGAAATATTTCTACTTACAGGTGTTCCAGAAGCCGATGTTCCTGTTACCGTAAAACTAAACATACTAGCTGTGTAGTCCGGGTGATGTTCACTGAATTTAAGCATGAGACTAACTGTGTAAGTAGGCTCTGGCTCACCACCTTCTGCCCGCGCCGTATGATTGGTCACAAAAAGAAAGCTAACAAGTACTCCAATAATCATTAAGCTGGCTAGGGTAAAGGGTGATTTGAATTGATTTAATAGAGTAGACATATGTGGAAAATTAAATGATGAAATAAATTCTGTTAATAATTCATGGTTGTCACGATCCTGACTCGCTCAGGCGTCTAATTTTTAGGTTTAGACGCTTGGGCAGAGGCTGTTGCGCCGGCCACTTGAGGTTGAGGAGAGAGTAGGTTGTCGCTCGGAGTGGCGAGAGTCAGAGTTGTGATTGCGGGAGGTACTCTGAAAGCATATTCACGGCTCGTAGTAGTATCTGAATTACTTGTTGCATGTGCCCGATAAGCATAACTCTGACCAGGCTTTAGTCCCATGATTATCATTAGGTGTCGGGTTTTAGGGGTAGGGAAACGGAAACTAGCATGGTCATAGCCATAGTTTGGTTTATTTGGATTGTAAGATGTTTCGGGAAGTAGGGGTCCGTATACTAATTGACTAACTGATGAAGAAGAAGTTTCCCATGAAAGGAGAGCAGAGACTTGTCCAAAAGAGCCTGGGAAATAAGCTAGCACACCCACGTTACCAACTGCCAAAGGTACGCCCTTTATCTTTAACTCATACACTGCATCTTTAATCTTCAAAGGATCCTGATTTGCTTTTTTCATTCCTGGTTTAGCATAGGCCACAATACTGGCGGTGTTTGAATAGATACCAGATGGAGTGTTTTGGTCGTATTTGGTAGTGTAGGTGAGTTTTATTTCCTCACCTGCTTTAATGGTTCCCAATTCCCAATCCTGACTATTTAATTTGGCTCCAATTGGGTTTGATAAGACATCGTAAACGGTGGCATCATAGGCTTGTCCGCCCCGATTATTTACCGTGATGACGTAGTCGACTGAATCTCCAGCTTTGATAGTGGATGATTTACCAACCTTAGCTGTCTTAGTGATAGTGATGAGTGGCGGTTTATTAGGATCGACATCAACAGCGTCTCGCTTCATATCAGTCTTAGTGTATTCACTGCTAGAAAAACCACCACCTCCGCCGCCTCCGCCTCCGCCACCACTTGTCACGACAGGATTATTAACTGGGGGAGGAACCACAACATTTTCATCTTCTGGTGTTGTTGAAGCAGTATCGTCGTCAGTTCCTTGATCACCACCAGGGTCTTCGGTAGTGGTTGAGGTAGAATAATGAAAATCATTCTGAAGGATAAGTACATTATCGTTAAAATCAGTGTCACCTCCGGATTGAGTACGAACAGTAGCGTGAGCAATCACTGAACTAGTTCCGACTTCTAAAGCAGGGTCTATGGTTGCCGAGAATTCTATCTGTCTAGTTCCATGAGGTTCGATATCTCCTACTGATTTATTTTGTTCAGTTTCAGTCCCGTTAGCAAAAGCGTTAATCAAAGTTTGTTCGATTGAAACATCAAGAGCTGGTACGGAACTATTGTTAGTAACAGTGTATTTGTAAGTAAGAGGAGTGCCTGGAGCTAGAGGGTTTGTTTCTGAGGTGACAGAACCAGAGAGACTGAGGTTGGTAGGAGCGGCAAAAGAAATATTACCTTTTAGGTCACCCAGGATATTGACGACTGCATAAGTCCAGTTGGCACCAATCACATTAGTGTTGGCAATATTCATTACATTGGCACTCGCGAAGGCATCACCAGTTTTAATATTCCCATACAGACCAAGTACTTCGTTTTGACCAGTTATGGCGCTTAAATTAAGATTATTTTGTAACGTTACCTCATTACGGTCGGTGATATTGGCGTTGTAAGAATCGATATCATAGCCTAGGTTTGGTGAAGCAGCGATCTCGGCATTCTCATTATAAATACGTATTCCATCATCGGTATATTCCCAACTAAGACCGGCTGGTAAGCCGACAACCTCTCCATCCCAGACACCATGGATACGAATATGAAGCTCAAATATGTCTCCACCGAAAGAGTTCTCATTAATCTTATTAAGGATATTAGATTCTGTATGAGCCATCCCGGTTTGAATATTTGAATCTAGGGAAGTAGTGGCTTCGTTCTTTCCGGTGTCCCCGTATGAGTTTAGATTGTTAGTGACATCGTCAGCGATGTTAGTGTTATTAACAGACAGCTTGGCATCTCTAGCATGCTCTACCTGATTAACTCCATTTGGTTGCGCAAAATAAGCCATAAACAAATCTTCGGTCGGCAAGATTAAGTCTCCGTCGAGGTCACCGATGGCATTGAAAGTCAAAAGTTGATAATTAGAGTCAACTATATTCGTGTTAGCCACATTCATTACGTTAGCTCCAGCAAAAGCGTCACCAGTTTCAATATCAGAAATAGTGTTATAACCATCTGCTAAGTTTTTACCGGTCAATGCTGTTACATCTATATCATTTTTAATGTCAGCAGTATTTTCTTGAGAAAAATTATAAACAATATCTTCAGCTGCACAGGACATTAGGTCACAGACGTTCTTGCCCAACTTGTGTTTTTCTGGATCTGGAAAGAAGTTACTGGTTAGGTCTAGCGATTCACCGCCTTTTAAGATTTTATTACCTAGGTAGATAATACCGTCAGAATTTACTACGCTAGTATTTATTATATTTGCGACGTTAAAGACCGCTACAGCTGCGCCGGTTTTAATCCTCGCTGAATTAGCTGCAATAGCTGTATTTTCTCCGGTTATTGCTTCAGATTTCCCTTTATTTTCTGAAATACCTTCGTTAGTACCGGTGGCGTTAAAAGTATATAAGTCCAAATCCCCGCTAGCAGCTTGAGGAGTTAGCTGGCTGCGGACGTCGTTGGAGTTGGCGTCAGTAAAAAGCTCAGCTTTAGCGGTGGCGGTGGCCGTCTCGATGGTTATATTTCCACCATCTTTAATAACCTCACCAGTATTTTCAGTGTCGTCTTTACCAGGTTCTCCTGGTGCGGTGTCTGTACTGTCTCCAATCAGAGCATCTGAACTTGTTGCCACTGGCTTATAGTTATCTGAAAGATTTTCAGTAATACTCTCAGCAGCCTGACCAGGGGTACCGACAGGTCCTTCAGTACCGTCCGCTCCGTTTTGTGGTCCTGGTAGTTCCTCAGTGGTTGATGTGGCCGTGGTAGAGCTCGTATCATTACTATCATCTTCTGGGTCAGGAGTTACAGAGAACGGTTCGATGTCAGGAGTTGAGCTAGAGGCAGTTGTAGTGCCATTATCATTATCAGTTGTGGAAGCGACGGTTTCTTCTAATACAGTATTTTCAGGTGGGGGAGGAGGAAGTTCTTCTTCAGGTCCATCGTTTGTGTCATCGATGATAATAGGCTCCGTACTAGTAGCCCCGCCATCATCAATTGTATCGGAATTAGCTAAAGCCGAAACAGGCATAAACAGCGGGCTGGACAATAAGGAAATAATCAAAAGACCACCAAATAATTGATTAAGTACTTTTTTAGATTTAAAAAATTTATTTATCATAAGCAAACAGGATTAATTTCCACAATAAATTGTTGTATTGCAGAGGTAAATAATTTGTATCAATTTGGTTGGCCTGATTAGAAACAAACAGAATCAATTTTTTCAGTAAAGGATTATCTCTTGAAGAGAAATCAGGTGCATCAATTAGTGGGCCCGGATCAAATTCTAGATCTTTGTTTACAAATCGGTTTTCCAGATTATCTTCTTTTTGATTTTGCCTCAGCTCAGTGTCTATGGCCTTAGGAGGGACAAGATGATTAGCTTCTGATTGAGATTCTCTAACGTCGAAACTTGAAGATCTAATAGTTCTGATTAATGAATCATCCTCGATAGAGCCAGTATTGGTAATATTAACGCTGGCGCCACTTCGTCCGGTGTTTATGACTGATTCTCCATCTCGTCCTGGTTGCCCGTCTTTTCCTGGCTCACCATCTTTTCCATCTTCTCCCCGGCTGCTTTGGTTGCCTGTGTTATGGCTGGTCATTATTACGTTACTGATAAAAGAAGAGTCATCAGCCAACACTAAAGTCACGTTAGCGGCATTAAATCCAACGGTTACAGTAAACAAGATTATTGAATTTTTAAAAATATTTAATCCCATATTCCCTCAATAAGGTAAGAAACTCATCTTATTCCGACCTTAAGAGAGGGTCTCTCTGTAAAGAGAGAACCTTCCTTAGTTCATTTAACGTCGAACTACTCGAGTAGTGTTGCGGTTCACTACGTTAGTGACATGACTCCAAGAATCAGAGCGTCCAGTGCGGATGTCGCCACCATGTCCGGCAGCTCCACCGTTACCTCCTGATGCTCCTACTCCAGTGTTGCCACCGTCGCCAGCGTTGCCGCTGTCGCCGCCGTCACCACCAGCTCCAGTTGTACCACCCTTTCCTCCGGTACCACCGTTGCCAGCAATTTGGCTACCGTCTACTTCATCGCTACCGGCTGCTGTAGCGCTTCCACCATTACCACCCTTGTTGCCGTCTCCGGCTCCCTGAGTGTCACCTCCAGGTGCGAAGTTGACGCTGGTACCACCATTACCAGCGTTGGTACCACCATTACCACCATCATCACCACTACCACCACGACCGCCGAGAGACTCGTTGTCGCCGGTATTGGCATCAGTAGCTGCCAAATTTAGTAGTGCTACTTCATTATCACTAGTTACTTTGGCTTTTGTTTCGTCAAGATCAGCTTCGCCAGCATCACGAACTACATTAGTGTCGTTGTTGTTGACGTCATTGCTTATTCCTGACTCAGCAAGAGTGGCTCCTGTAGTAATTGTGCCGCCGTTACCTCCAGCTGCACCATCACCACCGTGTCCGCCTGCGCCAGTGTTACCACCGTCGCCGCCAGTACCACTATCACCACCGTCGCCACCTGCGCCAGTGTTACCACCACCACCGCCGTTGCCACCTTGGCCACCTTGTTGGACAGCGTTGTTACCATCTACGTCGCCGTTAGCGTTACCACCGTTGCCGGCAGCTCCACCATTGCCAGCACCCTGAGTATCACCACCGGGAGCGATATTAACACTGTGACCACCGTCGCCAGCATTATTGCCACCATGACCACCGTCTCCACCACGACCACCACGAGCACCACGGGAGGTATTGCCGCCAGTGTTTGATGAGGAAACAGCTACGTTAGCAATAAAGGCACTGTTACTGTTTGAGACAGTGACAGTATCATTTTCGTAAGCCAAGGCCGGGTTTACTAAAAGTGATAGAGCCATTGCAGAGCTGGTAAGTACAGCTGCGGATTGTTTTATAGTTACAATCATAATTTTTATTTTTAATAAGAATAAATTATTATTAATTGACTCATTATCTTTTACTAAATGAAAAGAAAATAAGAAATTTATTCTTTGCTATTAAACTACCTGGGTAGTTTTAACTAACATACCCATTGAAAGCGGTCTCGAGCCGTGAGATGGCCTCGGATGGGTAAATTAAAATTATATTTTCTGAAAGAACAGGGGGGGCCTTTCGCTAATTTTAAAAGCCTCTCACTATAAAATAATAGTAAAAGGCTTTCGATCGATTTCTTCTCTTATTAAGTTGTAATGGGAATAGTGTAATAACATAACAAATATTTCCATTAATTAGGGATTTTCCCCAACCTAATTAATTTAATACAAATGATACTCCTAACATCTATGTCGTCAAATAAATTCGTATGTACGATACAAAAAAAATTAATGTCAACAGTAAAATGTAAGTTTGAGATGAGTGTTAAAAATGAAATATATAATTCTAGTATAAAAGCTCTTCGACTCCCACTGAAACAGTCCCCCGGACTGTTTCCTCGTAAGTCCACAAAATTCGTGAACTAATTTGTGGACCCACGGGGAATATCGAGACTTACAGTTTCAGTACACCTTGTCAGTATTTGTTTCCTTACGTCACAAATACTAGGCAAGGTTTTCGACTCCCACGTAAATATGCTCCCAGCATATTTACTCGTGAGCTCACGAACAGAAAAGGCCTACAAGTAAAACTTGTAGGCTCTTTTCTGTACTCGTGGACCCACGGGGAATCGAACCCCGGACTCATCCATGCCATGGATGCATGTTACCTCTATACCATGGGCCCGATTTGATTATTGTGAGCGATATTATACACAAACAGACGGCAGTTGCGAAGCAACTGCCGTCTGTTTGTACGGTACAATAAACACAATGCATGAAGCTTTAGAAAAATACGTACGGGCTGCCGATTATCTTTCTGCTATTCAGATTTATCTACAGAACAATTATCTTCTTGAAGAAAAATTATCTCCAGACGATATCAAACCACGACTTTTGGGACACTGGGGAACTTGTCCAGGAATCAACTTTGTTTACGCTCATTGTAATCGGGCAATCATCGGCCATGATTTAAATATGATGTTTATTCTTGGTCCAGGACATGGTTTTCCGGCTATTCAAGCCAACCTTTTTTTAGAGGGAACACTATCTAAATACTACCCAGACATACCACGAAATGAAGACGGCATAGCCTATATGGCCAAACAGTTTAGTTGGCCGTATGGTTTTCCTAGTCACAGTAGCCCAACTGCTCCGGGGGTAATTCTGGAAGGTGGGGAATTAGGTTATGCTCTCTCGACTGCCTATGGAGCGATTTTGGATAATCCAGATTTGATAGCGACCGCACTAATTGGTGATGGGGAAGCGGAGACAGGTCCGACAGCTACCGCCTGGCATTTAAACAAACTAGTAGACCCGGCCAGCAACGGTGCTGTTTTACCAATATTACACCTCAATGGTTATAAAATATCCGGACCGACATTCTTTGCCCGAATGTCTGATGAAGAACTAGTTCAACTTTTTTCCGGTTACGGCTACACTCCAGTAATCGTTGATTCTGAAAAAGAAGAAAATATTCATAGTCAGATGATTAGGGTAATGGATGAATGTATAACATCTATTCAAACCACCCAAAAACTAGCCAGAGAAAATCTTTTAGAAAGCCATCCTAAATGGCCTATGATTATCCTGCGAACTCCTAAGGGCTGGAATAGTATTAAAGAATTAGACGGAAAGAAAATAGAAGACAACCACTATTCGCACCAAGTCATAGCCGAAAAGGCCAAAACTGACCAAGAACATCTAGAGGCACTGGAGACCTGGTTGCGCTCATATAATTTTGGAGATTTATTTGCTGGTCAAAAATTTATTGCTGAGATCGAGTCTTTAAAGCCAAGTATGAAACGGTCTATGGGCAATAACTCGCACACAATGGGCGGTTCCCCGCACTATATTTCCCTTAAACTTCCGGCTGTTGGTGAGTACTCTACCCCGGACACTTGTGAAATAAATCGTGACTGTGCTGAACGCTCCAGTATGGAAGCTATTGGTGATTATTTGAGAGATGTTTTTAGTTTAAATGCCGGTAACAGAAATTTTCGGCTCCTATCACCAGACGAAACATATTCTAATAAGCTCCAGGCCGTCTTTGAGGTAACTAAAAGAGCTTTTGTTTGGCCCAGTAAACCGTGGGATAAAGATATGTCTTGGTCTGGTCGAGTGCTGGAGATGTTATCTGAGCATAGTCTACAGGGTTTGATGCAGGGTTATGTTCTCACTGGTCGTCACGCCATGTTCGTATCTTATGAAGCTTTTGTTCAGATCGTGGGTTCGATGGCAGATCAGTATGCAAAATTTTTAAGTATTGCCCGAGAAGTGTCTTGGCGAGGAGATATTCCAAGCCTTAATTATATTCTGACATCCTCTGGTTGGCGACAAGAACACAATGGTTTTTCTCACCAAAACCCTGGCTTTATTGATGGAATGCTACAAAGACAAGATTGTTTTGTGAACATATATTTTCCAGCTGACGCTAATACAGCTCTTGTCGTTACTAAGCGTTGTTTGGAGTCTAAAAAAGAAATGAACGTTATAGTGGCGGGCAAGCGACCAATACCGCTTTGGCGCACTCCAGAAGAAGCAGCCCAAGATATTTCTGAAGGAATTTCCATTTGGGAATTTGCTAGTGATGAAAATCCTGATTTCGTAATGTGCTCAGTAGGGGACTATCTAACCAAAGAGACTCTGGCGGCGGTCAATCTACTACGTACAGAAATTCCTGAAATGAAAATAAGATTTTTAAATATTAGTTCTTTGTCTACTTTAGGAGTCGGACATAACGCCTGTCGAGTATTACCTCATGATTTAGATCGTTATTTTACTGAATCTAAGCCAGTCCTGGTTAATTTTCATGGTTATCCGCAGACTATGAAGCAAATATTATTTAATTATGATTACAACGCTTCTCGTTTTGATATTCGAGGCTACGAAGAAGAAGGCTCCACCACCACACCTTTCGATATGATGGTACGTAATAATGTGGACCGTTATAGTCTAGTAATGAAAGGGATAGCTGTGGCGGAAGTAGCCAGAATAATTAATCCAGTACAAAAAAGAGAACTAACAGATAAATACAAACAAAAACTAATTGACCACCGGGATTATATAGTAGAATTTGGTAAAGACCCGGACGAAATAGAAAATTGGATATGGGAACGACACTAATCATAAACCCAGGCTCTTCTTCAAAAAAGTATGCCTTTTATAAAGACGGGAAACAGGTACTAACAGTTGTGTACGAAAAGACAACTGAGGGTTTTGCGGCTTGTGTTAGAAAGAATACAGAACAGCAAAAATGTGAAAATGTACCGGATATAAAGTACACAGAGACCACAAAATCCGTCATTGCTTCGGCTAAGGAACTTTCGATAATAAGTGATGAGGCTGAGATTGATAGGGTGGGAATACGGGTGGTGGCGCCAGGGGAGTATTTTTTTAAACATCGCATTATCGACGAAGATTTTATAAAACAGCTTAGAGACGCTCAAACCAAAGCACCTTTACATATTCCAGCCGTCTTAGAAGAAATAGGAATCTTTCGTGATTTGCTACCACACGCTTTGCCAGTAGCTGTTTCAGATAGTGCTTTTCACAACACTGTATCTAGTTGGAAGAGACAGTATAGTCTTAAAGGAGCGGAAGATTTAGGGGTCAGAAAATATGGCTACCATGGATTATCAATAGCTTCAGTCTCGAGACATTATGCACAGGTAGGAGTGAGAGATGATGCTAAGGCGGTGGTGGTTCATGTAGGAAATGGAGTTAGTGTAGTTGGTTTAGATAAAGGAGAAAGTCAATATACCTCTATGGGCTATACTCCAGTCAGTGGCATGATGATGGGTTCTAGAGCTGGCGATATTGACCCCGGTGGTCTTATTGCTGTGCTAGAAGAGAAAGGATTAAGTGGATCTTCTGCTCAAGAATTTATCCAGACTGAAGGCGGATTTAACGGAATGATTGGAGTGAAAGATCTGCGCAGTGTTTTGCATTTGGTTGCTAATAAAGATATAGAAGCGATTGCTGCTTTTAATAAATTTTCCTTAGAGGTAGCAGAGCAGATAGTCAAAGCAGCGGTCGCTATCGGTGGTCTGGATGCAATCTTATTGACCGGAACAGCAGTAGAGAGAAATCCGGATCTCAGGCTGAAAATTCTTGATCATTTAAAATGGCTGGGTGTGTCGATAGATATTGATATTAATGACAGTACGCATTCGACCAACCGGGTTATTTCAGCCACAGATAGCAAGCTTTTGGTGGCCTTAGTACCAACCAATGAGATGGAAGAAATGGAAATAGTGTGCCAAACATTCCCAGTTTCTTCTATTGAAAACTAATAAAAATTCTGTACAATACCCGTACCTAATTAATTTGGGTATAAGATGTATGACATAGTGATTTTTTCAAAATCCTTAATATGTACAGGACCTGTAAGTAAACTTGCTAATCCTGCATTCGAAACAAGAATACAAAAATAAACTTTTATATTCGTTTCTCGTTTGCATTAGTAAGGACGTTGACCTAGTTCAACTGCCTTTAGACATCGCTCTTAAATTTGGGTAAAAAACACAATTAAATATTCCGACGTAGCTCAGCGGTAGAGCAGTTGACTGTTAATCAATTGGCCGCAGGTTCGAATCCTGCCGTCGGAGCAGATTATTTTGGTGAAAGCGACCTGTTCGCGTCCAGATTTTATTCAATAAAATCAATGCTTTATGACAGGGATAGGGCGCTAAAGAATTCGTGTCCTATCAACCACCAGAGATAGGATTAGA
>Ga0265293_10006182_pt1 | contig 19343 bp, 15 predicted proteins | sample Munlanlewell138R_FD_192505 | JGI IMG/M metagenome (GOLD analysis project Ga0265293, IMG submission 192505) | Leachate microbial communities from a municipal landfill in Southern Ontario, Canada - Leachate well 138R | ecosystem: Engineered > Solid waste > Landfill > Unclassified | place: Canada... | reverse complement strand
CAAGCCCCCCAAAAAAAGTAAAACTTGCTGTTCACCTTGCAAAAACGTGGAGTTTCGCATAAACTTGCGCAGGGGGGAGGATAAACGGGAAAAAAGGCGTAGAAATGGCGATTTGTCCGCGATGTAAGGAGACAGGCGAGCTAGCTGAACGATGCGAACGGGATGGTTACCACTTCGTAGACGAGCTTGAATTGGCACGCACTGGTACGGGGCACTTGCTGGGGGCGGCGGTGGCTGGAAAATACGTAGCTCTAAGCGTGATTGGCGAAGGAGGGATGGGGGTCATTTATCGGGCGCGCCAAAAAATGGTAGGAAGAGAGGTTGCGCTTAAGGTTTTAAAAAAACAGTTCATGGAGGATGAGACCATACGCGACCGCTTCATTCGTGAAGCAGAGGTGGTAGCGAAGCTAAGTCACCGCAACATCGTAACGCTTTACGATGCGGGCATTGATGAAAAGATTGGCATGATGTATATGGCAATCGAGCTGCTCAAGGGTGAGACGCTTTACCAACGCTATAAGGGCAAGGGTTTGCCGCCCCAGGAAATGATTTCAGTGTTTTTGGGCATGTCGAGTGCATTGGCCGAGGCACATAAGTTGGGTATTTATCATCGCGATCTAAAGCCAGAGAATGTTTTTTTGATTTTGGATGAAGAGGGGGGAGAGATTCCAAAGATATTGGATTTCGGTTTTGCGAGACTGCAAGGCGCCTCAAAAAAACTAACCATGGCGGGGATAGCCTTTGGCACGCCGCATTACATGAGTCCTGAGCAGGCGACTGGTTCAGAGATCATTACGCCCGCCTGTGATATATATGCGATGGGTGTAATGATGTACGAAGCCGTGACGGGGGCGGTGCCTTTTGATGGAAAGACGCCGATGGAAGTGATGCAAAAGCAGGTGTATTCTCCTGTGCCGCCGATAGTTGAGCGAGCGGGTTACGTGGTTTCTAAGCGTCTTAAGGATTGCATAGAGCGTTGCATGCAAAAAGAGCCAGAGGCGCGTTATGCTGACGGGGCGGCTTTGTATGCGGAGCTGCAAGCCATTCAGAGCGAAGCCTTCCAGCTTACTGTAAAGAATGTGAGTGTAAGCTTGGACAATGACGAGCCGCAAAAGAAGGAAGCGCGCAGTTTACTTAAATCCACGGGGTTTTTGATTATTGTTTTTGTAAGCTTGTTGCTACTTTTGGTTTTTTTATTATGGCTAACGTTCTTTGCTTGAGACGATTTAGGGGCAAGAGCGTAGCTTAATTATAATTTAGTTTTATGCAGGGAGATGAGTTATGAGAGTATTTCGAGGAGTTTTTCGTCACAAGCTAATCCTTTGTTTGTGTATAATGGCGCTCTTTGCATGGGCCTGTGAGAGCGACGTCAGCATAGAGCCAATTGTTTATAAACAATCGGATGCACCATATCTTGATTTACCAGATGATCCTAATCCTGATCCTGATCCTGATCCCAATCCCGATCCTGACCCCGATCCTGATCCCGATATAGAAGAACGACTCGCTGCATGTGAGGGAAAAACGCAAGATTCTGACGGCGATGGGCTCCCAGATTGTATTGAGGAGATCATCGGCACCAAAGTATTGCATGCAGATAGTGATTTAGACGGTTTGTGCGACGGTTCAAACGATGTCGAAGGCGTCTGTGTTGGCGGGGAAGATCTGAATAACAATGGCATTATTGACAGTGGCGAAACCGATCCACGAAACGCCGACACTGATGAAGACGGGCTGCTAGACGGCTTAGAGAAGTTGCATAGCTGTACCGATCCGCTAAATCCAGATACGGACGGCGACACCATTCTAGATGGCATAGAAGATTTTAACGCCAATGGCATTTACGAAGCTGAGTATGAAACTAATCCTTGTGACGTTGACAGCGATAAGGACACCATTCCAGACGGTTGCGAAGACCGAAACCAAAACGGCTTTATAGACCCAGGAGAGTCCGACCCACGCAAAGCCGACAGTGATGGCGACACGATTCCTGATGGGGAGGAGTGTAGCGGCTACTATACAGATTGTCCCGACTACGATAATGCCGACCATTGTCCCACTAATCCGGCAATGCTTGATACCGACAACGACACCATTCCCGATAATATTGAGCTGAGTAGCAATTATAAGAATGGAGCAACGGACCCCAGAAATCCTGATACTGATGGCGACACCATATTGGATGGTTTAGAGGATCTTAATCGCAACGGGCGTTTTGATGAAGGCGAACTCGACCCTACGACCGATATGACTTACGAAGGCAAGTACGACAAAGATAACCCCATTGCCGTTGCCTGTGTTAAAGACGAAATCAAGGACAGCACGCGTATCGAAGATGATGATGGCGACATCGTCTATTTGATCGAAAAGGCATATGCACATCAAAGCATTACGCTGGGAAGCTTAAGCAAAAACAATAAGGCGTACGTAATCGAGGCAACGGACAAGCCGCTGCTTGCCTTTATTATCTCGAAACCCTCAGAGAGTTCGGATAACGCGAACGCTGAACAAGAGATGGCTTCGATTAGCCATAAAATCGGTATAAACGCTGAACTTCCGCGTAGCTTCAACACTTGGGATGGATTCACTGCCGTTTATGCAAGCTTTGATTTAACAGGCTATGATAACGTATCGGCGGCGAGAAATGATATTATTGCCAAGATTTTTGGATTGCCGCTCAGCGATTTAGGAAATCTGCCTGAAGAAAAAGCTGCGGAGAGTACGGCGAGCGACTACGATATGATCCTCTCTATAGTGTACAGGACGAATAAACGTACGCTGTTGATGGGCGTTGTAACGCCTGTAGCTAACACTGAAATAGAAGAACACGAAATATCGGATCTCTACAACACCTCTGCGCTTGCACAGGTGAAGGACGAAATCGATGATACCTGTGATCTTATCACTATTACCGAAATTCCAAAGGTTGACTTCCTCTTTGTTATCGATGACTCCGCGTCGATGAACGATGAGCAAGATGCTGTCAACGAAACAGCAGACTACTTCTTTGCGAAGGTTCATGATTCATTCTTAGATGCGCGCTGGGCGGTAACTTCAGTCGAATACGAGGGGGCTTCGGGCGTTAGCAAAGACAACGTTTGTGGTCTAACGCGCGGAAGAATATCGGGCTCAGTGTGGAACAGTTTTGAGCTTGAGATGACCGAGAGCTTTAAACAAAAAGTCAACGACCCTGCCAGCATCGAAGCGCCAGGCCCCAAAAACTCGCTCGTGTACTTCGGTGAGAACGAATACGGGCTTCGTTGTGCAAAACTCGCCATCGACTACATCCAAGGCAAGAATACTGCGGCTGGCAAGGCGCTATCCTACGATCGACAAAGGCTTGGCTCTGCCCTTATCACCGTCATTTTAACCGACGAAGATGATAACGAAGTGGATCTCGGAACGGGTGCAGTGGGCAAAAAACCGCTTCAAACGCTTATCAGCGAGTACCAAGAGTATTTCGATGCTATGAAGGATAGCTCAGGGGAATACGGTTCAGTGACACCATTTGCTATCATCACTTTGGAACCCAAAACGCCAGAGGAAAAAATGCCGCTCTTTGAAGCGCTCTTTAAACTCGGCTCGCCATATAAGGCTGTAAACGCGGTACCCGCCGATATCGGAAATGCAGAGTCGATCCAAACTGCCATCAACGCGGTTATCGACAGAGCTGGTGGCATCGCGTCTAACTATAGACCTAAGTATAACCCCATCACGCTTAGCTTTAAGCTAAAAATTCGACGCCTCAACGAGGGCTTGGTCGATATGCCTAGAAGCAAGATCAGCGGTTGGTCTTACGATTCGGCGACAAACTCCTTGTCCTTCGCCGGTCAATGGCGCCCTCAGCGCCTCGACGACGTGGCGTTGACGTACCAATACTTTATTAAGAAGTGTTTCAACCCCGATGGTTGCCAAGGCGTAAACTAGCCTAAAAGGGCGCAAAAAAGCGACGTTATCAAAGCGTCGCTTTTTTTTGAAGCATGGACAAAAACACGTAAACGAGGGTGCACAAAACTAGTATTAGTGTTATAATATAGCCACGTAAACGTTGGATGCGCACTTGCACCTACGAAGTCGAGGAAATTATGCCATTTAAAATGCAACAACAACTTGTCATGAAACAACAGTTGCGTATGACGCAGCAGTTGCAGCAAGCGATTAAACTCTTACAACTCACACGTCTTGAGCTGGTCGATAAAATCCAAGAAGAATTGACCGAAAACCCCGCGCTAGAAGAGATTAGTACAAGCGAGAGCATACATAATCGCATAGAGGATGGCGAGCCACCACAAGACCCCACCGAAACACCAGATCTCACCAGCAGCCTGCGCGATCTCGATGATTCTATTGCAAAGAGCGAGAACATCGACTGGGAAGCCTACCTCAATCAATACCAAACGCATACTCCACAACCCGAGTCTTCCTACAAAGGGCTTCGCGGCGAAGACCTACCAAGCTACGAGGCGACACTATCGGCGCCCCTCACCTTGGTGGAGCATCTACAAAGACAGGTTCGCTTCTCATCCTTCGACAATCTGCAGCGAAGATTAGCCGACGAAATCATCGGCAACCTCAACGAAGATGGTTACCTCATCGGTGTAAGCCTCGAAGAAATCGCGGCTGAACTCGGCGCCGATATGGACACGGCGCTCTACGTTATCGAAACTATACAAGAGATGGACCCTATCGGGGTTGCGGCAAGAAGCCTTGAAGAGTGCCTTATGATTCAAGCCGAAATCTTATGCCCCAATAATATTATTGTGCGAAATATCATTGAACAGTGCATCCCCATGCTAGAGCGAAAAAACTACGACGCCATCGCTAAGCATCTTAAAATCTCGCAACAAGCTGTTATCCATGCGGCCAAAATCATAACCTCATTTAACCCAAAACCTGGCGTGAGCTACGGAGCAGAGCGTCCGCACTACATTACGCCAGACGTATTTGTCGAAAAAATTAACGACAATTACCACGTTGTCATTAACGACGACGGTTTGCCAAAATTACGCGTCGCCTCATACTTCGCCGACCTCGTTAAAGATAGCGCTTCCCCTGAAGCGTCCAACTACGTACGTGAAAAAATGACATCGGCTCGCTGGTTTCTACGCTCCATTCAACAGAGAGAGCGAACGATCTATCGCGTAACTCAAGCGATTATTGAAAGACAGCGCGAGTTTTTTGACAAAGGCGTTAAGTACCTCAAACCCATGGTGCTCAAAGATATCGCCGACGACACAGAGCTCAGCGAATCCACGATTAGTCGCGTTACCAATAAAAAATACCTCCACTGCCCACAAGGAACCTACGAACTCAAGTTCTTCTTTACCTCGGGATTATCACGTAGTGACGCCTACAGCGACGATATCGCCTCCGAAAGCGTAAAAGCCAAAATTCGACAAATCGTTGCAAACGAAGACCCCAAAAAACCATACTCCGATCAAAAAATCGCAGACCTGCTAGCCAAAGAAAATATCGAAATCGCTAGACGAACCGTCGCAAAATACCGCGAAATGCTCGGAATCCTCTCATCCTCACAGCGAAAATCTATGTTCTAAAATATCCAAAACCACGAAATATACGTGAAAATCTATGCAAAATAGTGCAATGCCAACTATTCAGCCCTATGCCGAATTGAGTTTCAGCCCTGTGCCGAATTGAGTTGTTTTTGACCATAATTCGTGTATACAACACGATGTTGCACGAAACAACGACTTCAACACTAATGAGGGCTTATGAGACGCAACGATGAGCATGATTTGTACAAACGCCTTGAAGAAGCGCTGGAGCGGATTTCCTTCCTAGAGAGAGAGTTTGAAGAGTAGCGCCGGCGAACCAAACAAGAGTTATTGGAGTGTCACGCGCGGATAGCTGAGCTTGAAGAGGTAGCGCAAAAGGACGCGAGTATTCTCAAATTGCAAACAGATAATGAGCGCCTCAAGCGGATTGTGAACAATGATAGTGGCAATTCTTCCCTTCCCCCCTCTAGCGATCAGAAACCTTCAAGCAGATCGTTAAAAAGACGGAAAACGAAGCCCAAAAAGTAAAAAATGGACAATTTTTGAGCTTCCCCCCCGCGCAAAGCCCAAACGAAATACGTAATGCTTAAAAATAAAAAAAAGTACTGGACAAAGCCAGAGATATAGTGTAGCTTACACGTGCTTGCGACGGAGTTCGGCAACGCTGGACACTGAAGCAGTCAATACTCCGTGATCGTCTAATGGTAGGACATCGGCTTTTGGTGCCGAGTATCTAGGTTCGAATCCTGGTCGCGGAACTTTTAAGCGGCGTTTACCAAACGCCGCTTTTTTTTTACCCCTAACCCGACCATAAACCCTATGAACGAGTGCAGAATTCAACTCCTAGACCCTGCGCTTTGCAGCCAAATCGCTGCGGGAGAAGTCCTTGAGAGAGCATCCAGTGCAGTCAAAGAACTTGTTGAAAATGCGATAGATGCGGACTCAAGCCGAATAGAAATCGAAATTGAAGAAGGAGGTCGAAAGTTAATTCGTGTCTCCGACAACGGATGCGGCATGAGCGAAGAAGAAGCCAAGCTCTCTATCCTGCGCCACGCCACTTCAAAAATACGCTCCGTCCACGATCTCGAAGCTATCGCTAGTCTCGGCTTTCGCGGGGAGGCACTCGCATCGATGGCGGCAGTCTCGCGCATGCAGATCATAAGCCAAAAATCTGAAGAAAGCGTCGGCATAAAACTCGAAATCGAAGGTGCACACATCGTCGATTCTACCCCCATCGCCGTTGCACATGGCACACAAATCTGCATGGCCGACATGTTCTTTAACACGCCTGCAAGGCTAAAATTTCTAAAAACAAACGCCACCGAAAATCGACGCGTCTACGAAATTGTCGAACAACTAGCGCTCGCAAACCCCAATATCCACTTCCAGTTGAGCATCGATGGACGTATAAAATTAGATGCGCCACCGAACGACACCCTCAAAGAGCGCGCATTATCCATACTTGGGCGAAATTTATTCGAAAAACTATACCAAATCAAAGATTTTACACTCGGCCCGCTCAAACTACACGGCCTCTTCTCATCGCCCGACTTCAGCGTTAACGATCGCGCTCGCATCTACACCTTCGTCAATAAACGCGCCGTCAAAGACCGAACCATCAACGCCGCCGTACTCGCCGCCTACAAGGAATTTCTACACGGAAAATATCCCTGCGTTATCATTAATATAGAGATCCCCCACGATCTAGTCGACGTAAACGTCCACCCCGCCAAAACCGAATTGCGCTTCGAGGACCAAGACCTCGTATTTCGTAGCGTTTACCGAAGCCTGCGCCAATCACTTTCCGAAACGCCCTGGATCGCGCGCTCTAGCGCCGACTTCCCCGCGCACGCCCCCCACGACCTGAACTTCTCTACCCTCCCCTCCCACGCATTCTCCTCCCCCGAGCAGCTCTCACCCACAGCCCCACGCTTTGGCTTCTCTCCACAAAACGCGCCAGCTTCCCCGCTTGCCGACTTCCACGCGCCCCTCAGCCCACCCTTCGAACTCGACGAAATCCCACTCGCCGAGCAAGCCACCCAAGCACCCATCTTTAAGCAAGAGCCAAACGCCTACTTCTCCTCCCTCCAATACCTAGGTCAACTCTCCAACACCTACCTACTCGCCATCGACCACAACGCCCTCGTCGTCATTGACCAACACGCCGCCCACGAACGCATCAACTACGAACGCCTCAAAGCTATCACCGAAGGCGCAAGCACCGACGTCCAAAACCTCCTATTCCCACTCATCGTTGAACTCGACGCACGACTCGCCCAAACCCTCGAAGAATACCACGACTTTTTCGACGAACTGGGCATACAAATCGACGCCATCGCCGAAAATAACTACGCCCTCAAAGCCGTTCCCAACTTCCTCATCGGCTACGACTACGACGCCATGCTACGCGCCGCCCTCACCGACCTCGCCGCCGCTGGCAGGAGCACCCAATTCCAAGACATCATCGACGATATACTCGCCACCATGGCATGCCACCGCTCCGTCCGCGCCGGCCTCCCCCTCTCACATGCCGAAGCTCGCGAACTTTTCCGCCAAATGGACGCCTCCCTTTTCAAATCCAATTGCCCCCACGGTCGCCCCGTCCACTTTGTCCTCACACACGACGAAATTGAAAAACGCTTCCAACGGCGTTAGTCTTTTTTTGGCGGGGGGCTCAAAGCCCCCCTACGCGCAAGCTTCCCAAAAAATTCGCTAACTGCCGCTTTATTTTATGCGGCGTTTTCGCTAAACGCTCAACCACCGCATAAAATGCGGCACTAAGCGAATTTTTTGGGCGATCTTGCGCTACCCCCCTTCATTCGTTGTAGGAGCGCCACTTGCGTGTCGCCCAAAATCAACCGTTTTACGCCAGCCAACGTCTGAGCAAGACTGCATCACGCGATATGAGCAAGCAAGCCGATAGCCGAAAAAACCTACTACTCCCCCATATCACTCGTTGGGAGCCCTCACAGGGCTATATCGCATCGCTCACGGATGTGCACAAAGCCTTTGGCAACAAGGTCGTTTTGGATGGCATCAACTTGAACATCGAAGTGGGCAAAACCACCGTCATTATCGGACAATCGGGGAGCGGAAAATCAGTGCTCATAAAGCACCTAAACGCGCTTTTACACCCCGATAGCGGCACAGTTACACTCTTTGGTGAAGATTGCGCTAAGCTCAAAACCCCACAACTCTACGCCCTGCGCATGCGCACTGGCATGATCCTGCAAGACTACGCACTGATGGACTCCATGAGCGTGTTTGAAAACATCGCTTTCCCCATCGAGGAGAACTCTCGCATGAGCCGCAAACAACAGCGAGAGTTGGTTCGAGAAATATTAACACCGCTCGATCTCGTCGATGCCATGGACAAGTTCCCCTCCGAGTTGTCGGGCGGGATGAAAAAGCGAGTTTCCTTCGCAAGGGCGCTGATCCATCAGCCCGAACTTGTACTATTCGATGAACCCACTACAGGGCTAGACCCGCTGATGATCGTGTTTGTGGACGAACTCATTAAGGAGCTGCGGCGTAAGTACGCTTTGAGCTCCGTGATTATTAGCCACGATATCCAGAGCATATTCCGCTTGGCCGATCGCGTTGCCTACCTACACGAAGGAAAAATAATATTCGAAGGAACGCCGAATGAAGCGTTGATCTCACCGCTTGAACCCTTACAACGCTTCTTTAATGCGGAAAACCTCGTTGAACGCGAAACACCTGCCGACTCGCATAAAAATGCCGTTATCCGCGTGAAGGACTTGCACAAATCCTTTGGAGAAAAAGCCGTACTCAAGGGAATCGATCTCGAAATACCCGAAAAAAAGATCACCGTCATTATCGGCGGCTCTGGTTCGGGAAAATCGGTTTTGCTCAAACACGTTTTGGGACTTTTTGTAGCAGATTCGGGGGAACTATGGGTTGAGGGGCTAGAGCTTTCTAAAACCAATGAAAAGGAACGCGTCATGCTGCGCACGCGTATGGGTATGCTCTTTCAAGGGGCAGCGCTTTTTGACTCCATGACGATAGCCCAAAACATCGCTTTTCCACTGCGTGAACGCGTCGACTCGCTGAGTAGCAAAGAAGCGCAAAAGCGCGTAAACGAAATGCTTGAACAGCTCAAAATAGAAGACATCGCACACGCCTTCCCCTCCGAAATATCCGCTGGACAACGCAAACGCGTCGGCCTTGCCCGCGCTATCATTACAAAACCCAAAATCATGATCTACGATGAGCCCACAACGGGACAAGATCCCATCATGATCCGATACGTCGACGATATGATACTTGAGGCTCACAAAACCTTTGGCCTCACTAGCATCGTGATCAGCCACGATATGACTTCAACCTTTCGCATCGCCGATCAGATCGCCATGGTCTACGAAGGCAAAATTGCTCAAGTCGGCACTCCCGCCAAATTTTTAACGAGCCAAAATCCAGAGGTACAACGCTTTATACGCGCTGGAGGAATCGCGTCGTAAGAAGACACGCAAACTCGCTAAGAAAAGCCTCATTGTTCTTTGAAATTGCAATGCGCCTCAAAACCCCGCTTTTTTTCTGGGGCGCTGCACCACGCACAGCTAAATCGCTTTTTTCATGCCATTGACTGTAGCCAAACTGCGTATAGTTTAGATCGGTGTAGGGGCCGATTTTCGAGGCCAACGATTCATTTCGATACATAATATAGGGTTAACGATGACCAAGCAGAACAAAGCCAATAAAGAGCACGAGAATCAGACTGTAAAACCCGATCAGGGTGAAAAGGAGACGAGTGAAATACTGAATAATGCCGAAATTGCCGAAGAAATGAATGGAGAAGTTGAGGAAGTCGAAATTAATGAAGCGGAACTAGTGGATCTTGACGAAGAAGAGAAAACGAGCAAAGAGCCCGATTGGAAGGATGCCTACGCGAGGTTAGCCGCCGACTTTGACAACTACAGGAAGCGGAGTAACGCCGAGTTTGATGCGGCGAAACGCCGAGAGCGCGAGCGCGTTATGAACGCGTGGCTTGACGTATATGACGCGGCAGAGCGCGCTATTGCTGCACTTCCCGAAAAATGCGGGCCTTGGTACGATGGTTTTATTACCCTAATAAAGCAAATGAACCAAAGTCTTGCGGTATTTAAAATTAAGCCCATGGATAGCTTGGGAGAAGTATTTGATCCCATGTACCATGAGGCTATTGCGATCATGCCACAAGCAGGGGCTGAGCATAACACGATCATACATGTTGAAAAGCGCGGGTTTTTGTACGAAAGTGGAGAGGTCATGCGCGTAGCAAGCGTTGTGGTGGCTAAAAACGACTAGATGCGCAAAAAATTTCGTAGAACGGGGCTTTGGGGGGAGCGCGAGATCACCCAAAAAAGGCGCTTAGAGACGCATTTTGTGCGGTGGCTCGGCGAATAGACGAGACGCTGCACAAAATAAAGCGGCTCTTGGCGCATTTTGCGGGAAGCTTGCGCGCGGGGGGCTCTAGCCCCCCGAGCCAAAAATGACGCATGCTTAAAGGGCAAAGCGATGGAATATAAGGATTATTACAAAATTTTAGGCGTAGAGCGAAAGGCAAGTGCGGACGAAATTTCCAAGGCCTACAGGCAGCTCGCGCGCAAGTACCACCCCGATTTGAACGCTGGCGACAAGGCGGCGGAGGAGAAGTTTAAGGACATCGGGGAGGCGTATGAGGTCTTGAAGGATGAGCAAAAGCGGGCGCAGTATGATGCGTTGGGCTCATCTTGGAAGGATGGGCAGCGTTTTTCACCGCCCCCAGGTTGGCAAAACATGAACTTCGGCGGCGGAGGCGTCAATTTTAACGTCGGTGGCATGGGAGACGTGAGCGACTTTTTCCAGGCGTTGTTTGGAGGAGGCGCAAACATGGGCTTTGGCGGCGCAGATTTCGGCGGCGGTTTCGGGAGTTCGAGGCGACAAACGAGAGCGCCAGCAACGACCTTAGAACTAACACTCAGCTTAGCGGAGCTGCTTGATGAGTCGCCCAAAAGCCTGCAAATCGATACAGGACAAGGCTCGCGCGAAATAAAAGTGAAAATCCCTGCGGGAGTAAAAGACAAATCGGTATTTAGGCTAAGGGGACAAGGACCGCAAGGCGGCGACCTAAGAGTGCGCTTGAATCTAAGATTGCCAGAAGACATCGAACTCAATGATTACGACATTATACAACGCGTTAAACTAAGCCCTTGGGAGGCGGTTTTGGGGGCGCAAGTGGAGGTGCAAACGCCCGCGGGGGGCATAAAACTAAGCGTTCCAGCGGGGGTACAGCAAGGGACAAAAATGCGCGTCGCTGGGAAGGGAATCCGCAAGAAACAAGGAGCTGGCGACATTTTGCTAGAAGTGCAAATCGCAATCCCCAAAGACCTTAGCCCGAGCGAACGCGAAGTCTGGGAAGAGATCGCAAAGCGCTCAAACTTTAAACCGCGAGATTGATGACGGATTTTGTACAGATAGAAACGGCGCGAACCGCGTATTTACTTGACGCGAACGCGCCTTTGTACGCGGGTTGCCAGGCGGCGGGGCTCTTTGAAGCGCTCGTGGCTAAACACGTGTATGTGGTGGGGCGTGCCGATTTTAAAGATGGCCTAAAGCGTATTGTCTCCGAGAAGTATAAGAATCTTGTACTCTGTGGCTGCGACGACAGCTTAGGCTTGCTCATCAATACCCTACGCGAACTGCAACCTAATCCTTCGCGGCGACTCAATATTCTTCTTGTACCTCTTACACATTCCACGCGCTTTGTTAAAAAATATGGTCTAGGAGTGCAGCGTAATTTTTTGGGAATGCTGGAACAATTACGTTATGAGGTAAAAGTCATGAAGTTCCTCGAAATTGAAGGAACTTTGGCACCCTATATTCGTGCAGGTGTGCACTGGAGAGCATTGAGTAATTTGGATAAGATTAAGCTGTCGTTTAATGCGTCGCGTCTTGGTACGCTTTTTGCGCAGTCTTGGCCCAGTTCCTACGCTAGCCTTTGCATTAACGAGGCGCCGCGTGCCTTTAGAACAAAAAAACACTTCATTTTAGAAAGCATAGAACAGGAACAAGTGCTACTTTCAGCTCAAGTTTTCTCGCTCATGGCCTCGCCGGCAACCGTGCAGGCAGAAACAAAACAGCGCGGTGCAACCCCCAGCGATATGTTCCAACTTCATTTTAATATGCGCCCTAGCCTCCAATTTTCATTACACGCGCTCAAAATCCCAAGCGAAGAGTTTCTATGCCAACGTGTTCGTATCGAGTTTAGCCCCCATATTCCTATTCATGTCCCAGGCTACCCCAGCATGATGCGGCGACAACTGCTTCTAACGAGTTCACAGCGAGAATTCAAATTTTTAGCCGCGATTGTGTAGAAGATGCGATCTTTTTCTAATTATCGAAATTTTATTTTTATATTGGCGCAACTTTTCATTAAATTTTAAGTTAAACATTGTCTGGCTATATTTTGCGCATAACGCCGTATAAAGAAGGCGACGCCATTGCAAGGCTATATGACGACAAACACGGCAAGTGTAGTGTCTATTTGCACCGCTATAAGCGAAGCAGCGCAAAGTTCCCCTCTCCTATTCAATACTTTACGCGCTACGACTTTGAGCTAAAAGCCTCTGGTGGTGAATTTTATAAGCTAGGGAGTGCATATATTGAGGATAGCCACCCCAAAATCAGCGAACTTATCGAGCGCTACGCCGCCGCAAGCAGCGCACTTGAGTTATTAGATGCACTGCTTCCCGATGAGCATGCGGTCGATGGTTTGGGGGAAATCCTCGGCGATTTTTATGCCATTTTGGAGCGTACAGAGCGCCCGCTGCTCATCGCGCTTGCGCTCACGGATTTTGAATGTAGATTGCAAAACGCACTCGAGATTCTGCCAAACCTAGAATATTGCTATCTTTGTTCCAAAAAACTCGGAAAACATGCATTTTATAAGCCTGGCTATAGTTTTTCTTGTGAACAGTGCACAGCCGCAGAGCGCGTACGAAGCGAATACCCCTACGCGTCAAGAGCCATGCAGCGTTTGTTGTCGCAGACGCCAGCCCAAGTTTTGTCTAACGCAAGATCCTCCAACGAGAGCGCGTTGCGAGTAAGCATCTGTGCAATGCGCGATATTCTTCATGATAACGCGCTAAACCACTGCCATCGGCGCCACTTTAAAGCACGCGATTTTTTTGAGAATCTTTTTAACGCGATCTAGCTACGCGTGACTGATAATTTTTGGCCAACTTTGACGTATTTGGGAAGAAGTATGCGCTTTTCTTGCTTTTACAAACAGTGGGTCTTTGCTATGTATAGCTGAGGGCTTTTCGCTACTGGGATAACTATGCTTGAGCGAAAGTTTTGGTCTTACTACTTCGAGTTTTCGAGATTTTGAGGTGAATAATGATAGATGAAAAGAGTGCTGCCTTGCTAAAAGCTTTGAATAATCCTCGCGTTGAGGCGCTCGTCGATGCGTATGTGCAGCTTTGCGCCCCCGCAAAAGTTGTCGTAATCGATGATAGCCCTGAGGCAGTTAGGCATATACGCGAAATTGCCATCGAATCGGGGGAGGAGCATCCACTTGCGATGAAGGGGCACACGTATCACTTCGATGGTCCAAAGGATCAAGCCCGCGATAAGGAGCACACGCGTATACTGCTCTCAAAACCCATCGATTTTGGTTTTCAAACCGAAACCTTAGATAGAAGCGAAGGGATAAGCGAGATTAAAGATTTAATGCGCAATATTATGCGCGACAAAACGATGTATGTGCGATTTTTCTGCCTTGGACCAACGAATTCCGAGTTCGCCATCAAGGCGCTGCAGCTAACGGATTCAGCCTACGTCGCCCACTCCGAGGATTTGCTGTATCGACGAGGTTACGAAGAGTTTAAGCGCTCTTCGAGCCCCGAAGATTTTTTCTTTTTTGTACACAGTGCCGGCGAGCTAGAGAATGGCGTGGTCAAAAACATCGACAAGCGGCGAATCTATATTGATCTTGATGAGGAGTCGGTGTTTACGATTAACAACCAATATGCGGGCAACTCTGTGGGGCTCAAGAAGCTAGCTTTTCGTCTAGCCATCGCGCGTGCGCATAAAGCGGGTTGGTTAGCGGAGCACATGTTTTTACTCGGCGTTAACGGACCCAACGCGCGCAAAAGCTATTTTGCAGGCGCCTTCCCATCAGCTTGCGGCAAGACCTCAACCGCGATGATTCCGGGGCAAAATATGGTTGGCGACGACATCATTTACGCCAAAAAGCGTGACGGCGTTATCTACGCGGTAAACGTGGAAAAGGGTGTTTTCGGCATCATTGAGAACGTCAACGCCGAGGATGATCCCGCTATTTTTAAGGCGCTAACGTCGGAGGGGGAGATTATTTTCTCCAACGTACTGATCTCAAAAGACAAGGTACCCTACTGGCTAGGTTCCCAAGTAGAGCCACCTGCGGAAGGCGGCCTACACTACACTGGTTATTGGAAACCAGGCGATCTTGATGCCAACGCTAAGCCCATCCCCGTCTCGCACAAAAACGCGCGCTACACCGTTGGTATGGAGTCGCTCCCCAACACCGATCCCATGCTCCACAGCCCCGAGGGCGTGCCGCTAAGCGCCATCGTTTACGGCGGTCGCGACTCGGACACGAGCGTTCCCGTACTTGAAGCTTTTTCGTGGGAACACGGCGTGCTACTTGGCGCTTGCGTCGAAAGTGAAACAACAGCCGCTACTTTGGGAAAAGAGGGCGTTAGAGTGCACAACCCCTTCGCAAACCTTGACTTTATCACGCTCCCCCTAGCGAAGTACGTTCAAAATCATCTCGACTTTGCAAAGGATCTCCATCAAATACCCAAGGTTTTTGTAACGAATTATTTCCTCAAAAACGAGGCAGGGAAATTCACCAATCACAAGCTCGATAAAAAAATCTGGATTCTGTGGGCAGAGGGACGGGTTCATGGCGACTACGATGCTATCGAAACGAGCGTTGGCTTTATCCCTAAGCACGAGGATCTCAAAAAACTATTTCTGGAGCATTTAAACAAAGATTATTCGCTAAAAGACTACGAAACACAGTTTAAAATTCGTAGCGATAAGTATCTTCAAAAGTGGCAGCGTATGCAAAAGGCCTTTGCCGACATAGCGATGCCCAAGGCTTTTCGCGATGAACTCAATGCACAACTTTCGCGTTTAACATAGGAATACTGCATGCGCTTGGGAATTATGGGAGCTGGCCGCATGGGCTGGTCGTTAGCAAAATTAGGGCGCCACTTTGGCGATAGCATAGACTTGTGCATAGACATCGACACAGATGCCGCGACTGAGTTTGCGGCTGCCTTTGCTTGCTTGTGGGCTAAGAGCCCAAACGACGCCAAGCTCAAAGCTGCTTTACTTGAGCTTGACGCTATATGCTTGAGTGTGAACGACGAAGCCATTTCGTCCTGCGCAAAGACGTTAGCGGGAAAGCTCTCCAAAGACTGCATCGTTTTTCACACAAGCGGGGTGCTGGGTAGCGACGTACTGCGCGAGGCTTTGAGCGAGAACGCCTGTGCATCGCTACACCCGCTTGCTCCATGTCCCCTTAAAGCCAGCAGCGACAGCGAAAACCTCGACCATTTTAAAGGGCTTTATTACGCTGTTGAAGGTGATGAAGCCGCGCTCATTCTTATGCGAAAATTCGTGCAGCGTCTTGAAGGGAAACTCGTAGCGATGATGCCACAGGATAAGGCAAAGTATCACGCGGCCGCCGTTTTCGCTTCAAACTATCCGCTTGCACTCGTCAACGTAGCAGCTCGCCTATTTCAGGCTTGCGCTTTCGAAAAAAAGGACGCCTACGCGGCGGCAAAATCGCTCTTCCTTCGCGCTTCCCATAACTTAGCGCAAACTAGTCTTGGTGCAGCACTAACGGGACCCGCTAAACGTGGGGATCACGAAACGATTAATCTGCATCTAGAAGCTCTAAGCGAGGATCCATCGCTTGAGCTCTACAACTTGCTCTTGGATGAAAGTTACCAAATGATTGCCGACACTTTAGCATTAGATGAAAAGCTAGAATCGGAACATATAAAATAGAATATTCGTAGTTCTGTTCCGTATTGAATATTATTGGGTGCCTTGTTGGTGTTTTGGTACTTTTTTCGGTGAATCTTGTTTTTTTTGGAGTTAAAAATGAAAACGCGACAGTTTATTTTAGTTCTTATTATTTTATTCGCCTTTCCCTTCGTTGCACAAGCTAAGAATGTATATCTCGAAAAAAATGCCACTGATGCCATCATCGGTCGTATTGCAGATTCTGCTAACAGCTATGATCGTATGATTGGCAAAAGCGCTGCTGACCAAAAACAACGCAACAAACTTTATGATGAGTATGACAAACTTGTTAAAGACATCAATGCAGCGTTCTCGCTCTTTAGGCTAGTACAAAGTTCGGGCAAACTCTTTTACCAAACCGATGATCAAAAAATGTACGACGCACTCACGCGCGTGCTTTCATCCACCAATCGCATGATCACAGCTTGCAACAATGCAAAGAACCTATCCAAAGAGGAGTACCGCAAGTTCTACTCATCCTTGAGCGAGCTCAACAACGATGTACAACGAGCTCAGGCAATGCTCAACATCAAACCTTATTATAACCCACAACCCGACTCAGATGTTTATATACAACCATCCCCAGATTATAACCCGCAACCAAACCCAGGTTATAACCCGCAACCGAACCCAGGTTATAACCCGCAACCAAACCCAGGTTACTACAATCCCCAACCCGATAACCCCTACTACTACTACCCACGGATGGATGAGAACGAATTTAACTCGTTGTTACAAAGTATTAAGCGAGAATCTTTCGACGATTCAAAGTTAATTATTGTTAATTCAGCAGCCGAGTACTCATACTTCTCCGTTTCGCAGGTTGTCGAGATACTCAAGTCATTCACATTCGAGGAAGCCAAGGTAAAGACGGCGATTAAACTATATCCGCGAACCATCGATCCAGGTAACTGGTACAAGGTTTATGGGCTGTTCACCTTTGATAGCACGAAGCAAAGCATACGCAATGGAATTTCTAAGCTGCAGCCAGCCTACCCAAGCAGCGGCTACTACCCCATTTTAAGTAAGTCAGATTTTAAAGATCTACACCGAGCGGTTAGTAGAGAAAACTTTGATAGTTCTAGGCAAATCTTGCTCGAAAATGCGTCACAAAGCATTTATTTTAGGGTAGACCAAGTCGTTGATCTGATGAAAATCTTCAGCTCATCAAAAGGCAAAGTGAACACTGCCATCATGCTCTACCCCCGCGTTATTGATGCTAAGAACTGGTACAAAGTATACAGCGTCTTAAGTTTCGATAGCGACAAAAAAGCCATCCAAAACGGCATTTCCTCTCTACAACCAGCCGCTTATTAGAGCGGTTAAATCCCTACACTCCGGGGGCTAGAATTTAGCCCCCTTTTTTCTATGAGGACAAATCTTGCGATGCATTTCTAAGGTTCGTGCATTCGAGTGGATTTCTGATAAAGTTTCGCCGAAAGCTGGATTTCTACGAATTATTGACCAACTAAAGCTTCCCAACACGCTACAAACCATTGACCTCCATAGTGTCGAAGACGTGGCTCGTGCCATCGAAACGATGCAAGTACGCGGAGCCCCGGCGATTGGCATTGTCGCTGCTTTTGGGATGCTGTATGCTGTACGCGAGCTTGAAGCGACGCGTTCAATTGCAGAACAATTAAATTCGAGCTATGAGCGTTTGGCTTCAACTCGTCCGACGGCAGTGAATTTATTTTGGGCCTTAGATCGGATGAAGCGTGTTTTGTTATCGAGCACAGGCGCGGATCTTGAATCGCTGGCCTACAACGAGGCTATGCGAATTTGGGAAGAGGACGTCCTTATGAACGAGCAAATCGCGGAGCATGGTGCCAACGCTATTGGTGAAGTCAAAAACATTTTGACGCATTGCAATGCGGGGGCATTAGCGACGGGTGGTTTGGGTACGGCGCTTGGTGTTATTCGCTGTATTTCGGCGCGCATGAAGCAAAAATCGAGGTCTTTGCATGTTTGGGTCGATGAAACGCGCCCGTATTTACAGGGTGCGCGTTTAACGGCGTGGGAACTTATGCAAGATGGCATAAATCTGAGTCTTATCGCGGACAATATGGCGGCTTATTTTATGCAACGCGGTGAAGTCGATGCTGTTATTATTGGTGCGGATCGCATTGTGCGTAATGGCGATGTAGCGAACAAGATCGGTAGTTACGCTTTGTCGGTGTTGGCGCGTCATCACGGTATTCCGTTTTACGTTGCAGCGCCGAAGTCGAGCTTTGATACTTCGATGGCGTCGATGAGTGAAATACCGATCGAGGAGCGTTCGAGAGATGAGTTAACGATGATTGCTGCACATAGAATTGCGCCAGAGGGTGTAGGGGTACGACATCCAGCGTTTGATTTAACGCCTGGGGTTTTGATCACGGGTATTATCACGGAGGAAGGTGTGTACAGAGCGCCTTATCATTTTGTGTAGAGTACGGGGTTGCAAGGGGTGCAAACCCCCAAAACATAAGGGGTTCCAAGGGGTGCAAACCCCTTGGCGGGGCGTGGGGCGGAGCCCCACAGAAGGGGTTCCAAGGGGTGCAAACCCCTTGGCGGGGCGTGGGGCGGAGCCCCACAGAAGAAGAAAAGAAAGAAGAAGAGAAGAAGAAAAAGAAAGCCACAAAATAATAAAAGGCTGCTCGTAAAAGAAAGTAAGACATAAGCAGGAAGGGGTTCCAAGGGGTGCAAACCCCTTGGCGGGGCGTGGGGCGGAGCCCCACAGAAGAAGAAAAGAAAGAAGAAGAGAAGAAGAAAAAGAAAGCCACA
>Ga0265293_10006180_pt1 | contig 19344 bp, 15 predicted proteins | sample Munlanlewell138R_FD_192505 | JGI IMG/M metagenome (GOLD analysis project Ga0265293, IMG submission 192505) | Leachate microbial communities from a municipal landfill in Southern Ontario, Canada - Leachate well 138R | ecosystem: Engineered > Solid waste > Landfill > Unclassified | place: Canada... | reverse complement strand
CCAAGGAACTAGAACTGGACTTTTGCAAATATTAGCAGAAAAATTCAAGGTAGGCCTAGATAAAATTCATATTATTGCAGATGTAAACACAAAAATATCTCCACATGACTGGGCGACTGCTGCTAGTAGGGGACTCTTTATGGCTGGCAGAGCAACTATAGAAGCCGCTGATGATGCAATTAACCAAATAAAAGATACAGCCTCACATGTCCTAAGGTGTCCTATAGAGGATATAGAAGTAGCAGGAGATAGGGTATTTATAAGAAATGAGAAGCATATAGGACTACCATTAAAAGACCTGGTATTAGGCTATGTTTATGAAAATGGAAATGCAATAAAGGGTCAAGTAATCGGAAAAGGAAGATATATCTCCAGGAGATTATCTGGTATAGATAAGGAGACTGGAGAAGGACATCCAGCATTAGAATGGACTCTTGGAGCAGAAGGAGTAGAAGTTGAGTTAGATCTAAAGGAGTATAGCTATAAAATACTTAAAGCTGTATGTGTAATGGATGTAGGTAAACTCATAAATCCTGCCATAGCTAGAGGACAAATAGTAGGTGGTATGGCTATGGGACTTAGCTTTGCATCAAATGAAGCCTTTATATTCAATAGTAGAGGTCAGGTGACTAATGACGACTTAAGGTCATTTAAGATTATGAGATATGGTGAAGAACCAGAGTATTTGGTTGACTATGTTGAAACACCTCAAGGTGATGGACCCTTTGGCGCAAGAGGTATAGGAGAGCAATCTATAATCGGTATGCCTAGTGCATTGGCAAATGCTTTATCTAGAGCCTTAGGAGTACAGCTAAAGGCCCTACCACTAACACCTGAAAATCTTTGGAATGCTGAAAAGGAGGTGCAATAATGATAGCTTATGACTTTGAATATTATAGACCTGAATCATATATAGAAGCCATAGAGATATTTGGAGAAAAAGCCAAAGAAGGTAAAGCACCAATATATTATAGCGGTGGAACAGAAACAGTTACCTATGCCAGAAAAAAGTTGATTAATACAGGAACAGTAATAGATTTAAAGGATATACAAGAGTGTTTAATCTTTTCAGAAGAAGGAGATAAAATAATTTACGGTGCGGCTCTAAGTCTAAATGAGATAATTGAAAGAACTAGTTTTGAGCTTATGGCAAATGTAGCTAGAAAAATTGCAGACCATACTGTAAGAAACAGATTGAGTCTAGGTGGAAATATTTGTGGCAGACTTTTTTATAGAGAAGCAATCTTGCCTATACTATTAGCAGAAGGAAAAGCAGTAGTAGCTGGGGAGGAAGGCATCAAAAAGATACCAATACTAGAGTTTTTCAATAAAAGGGTTAACCTAGGAGAAGGTGAAATATTGCTTCAGGTGGAAATTGACAAAAAATACACTGATTTACCATTCTATACTGAGAGAAAAGAAAAACATGGAGAAATAGATTATCCATTATTTCACCTAGGAGCACTTAAAGTAGAAAATAACATTAGATTTGCATTTTCAGGCATATGTGCTTATCCTTTCAGGTCTATTGAAATAGAAAAGCAGCTAAATGATAAATCACAAAGTTATGAGTCAAGAGCCCATCACGCAATAGAGAACCTGCCAAGCAGTGCTAGAAACGATATGTTTGCATCAAGTGATTTTAGAAAGTATTTATTTGAAAATGCAATAATTAACGCTCTTAAGGAACTGGAGGGAGATAAATAATGATAGGTTATAAGGACTATACATCAATTACCTTAAATATTAATGGTGAACTAAGAAAAGTCGTTGTTAAACCTTCAGATACACTTCTTAGAGTACTTAGAGAAAATCTAGGACTAACAGGAGGGAAACCAGGCTGCGAAAATGGAGATTGTGGATCATGTACAGTTCTATTAGATGGAAAACCTGTGAAATCATGTATGATACTTGCTATAGAAGTAGCTAACAAAGAAATAACCACCATAGAAGGTTTAAAAAATACAGAGATTCAGGAAGCATTCATAAAAGAGGGTGGCTTCCAGTGTGGGTATTGTACTTCAGGTTTTTTACTAAATGCCTATGCTCTTTTAGAAGAGAAGCCTGATGCCAATGATGATGAAATGAAAGAGTGGATGCAAAGCAACCTTTGTAGATGCACAGGATATGAAGGCATAAAAAACGCACTACATTCAGCTAAAGCTAAAATAAAAGAAAGATAAAATAAAGCCCTGGTGCCAGGCACCACCACTTAGAAGCCCTGGTGCCAGGCACCACCACTTAAAGGCAAGCAAAGAGCCGGCAGGACTATCCTGCCGGCTCTTTACACTAGCTAACTAAAACTGAACTGACTTCTTAGCAGGTTCTGTTTTAGCAATTAAATTACCTTTAGTGAAGTTATATAAAACTTCTTTTTTCTCATTTAGTGCATTATAGAAGTTATCAGAATTAAGAACTATAAAACTTGCTGGATTTCCTTCTTTTATACCATAGCTGTCACCTAAATGAAGTGTTTTAGCTGCATTGTGAGTAATCAGCTTATAAGAATTTAGAATTTCCTCATATCCCATCATCTGGCATACATGCAATCCCATATGAACAACGTCTCTCATGTTCCCATCACCTAATGGATACCATGGGTCAAATATATCATCATGTCCAAATGAAACGTTAATACCATCTGCTAGTAGCTCTTTAACCCTTGTTATACCTCTACGCTTTGGATAAGTATCAAAGCGACCTTGAAGGTGAGTGTTAACTAATGGGTTACTTACAAAGTTCATCTTGCTCATTCTTAATAGTCTAAACAATTTATAAGTATAAGCATTGTTATAAGAGTGCATAGCAGTTGTATGGCTTGCTGTAACTCTTTCTCCTATTCCGGCTTCATAAGCCCTTGCTGCTAGAGTCTCTACAAATCTTGATTGCTCGTCATCTATTTCATCACAATGAACGTCTACTAGAAGTCCATATTTTTCAGCTAGTTTCATGATGAAGTTTAAGCTTTCAACACCATACTCACGAGTAAATTCAAAATGAGGGATAGCGCCTATAACATCCGCTCCCATTTTAACTGCATTTTCCATTAGTTGTTCACCATTTGGGAAACTCATAATACCGTCCTGTGGGAATGCAACTATTTGGATAGTAACCTCATCTTTTAGCTCATCCTTTAACTCTAACATACCTTCCATAGCTATTAGTGTAGGGTCTGTCACGTCAACATGAGTACGAACATATCCTATACCATTTGCAACTTGCTTTCTAATAGCTTCTCTTGCTCTATCCATAACATCTTGCTTAGATAATTTTTCTTTTCTTTCAGCCCAACAAGCTATACCTTCAAATAATGTACCTGAAAGATTCCATCTTGGGTCACCTGCTGTAAGCGTAGCATCAAGGTGAACGTGAGATTCAATAAATTGAGGTAATACCATGCAGCCATTACAGTCAATAACTTCTTCACCTGGAGCTGGAGTAATATTTGGAGCAATCTTCTCAAATTTACCATCCTTAACTAGTATGTCTGTTTTTTCTGTGCTATTTTCTAGAAATACGTTTTTAATTAACATAGTATTAATCTCCCCTTTTTTAAAAGTTTTTTAAGATATTTAATTATGCATTCTTCTTTTTAATAGATTCAGCAATAAAGAATATTATTGCAGAAACAACAAGTGAGTTAACAGGAGGGATACCCCACTTTACAAATATTCCTGCTAATGCTCCGACTACAACTGCTAATATAGCTCCAGTATTAACTATTGCTGGCTTATATCCTTCTGTTTCATATAGTTTTCTATTCATAAAGAAGTGGATTATTATAACTACTCCAACTGGAGGTATCATTCCACCTAATAAACTTAGGTAAGATACAAAATTATTATATAACCAGATAGCTGCAACAGTTCCTATTCCACCACCTATAAGAACTAAAGGTTTGCTTTGTATTTTAGTTATATTTGCAAGTCCTAATCCTGCTGTATATAGGGCGTTATTATTTGTAGTCCAAATATTTAATCCAAGAACAATAATAGCAGGTATCATTAGGCCTTGAGTTATTAGAATGTCAAATATATCAGGAGTTCCAGTAACTGCTCCACCTACAGCACCAAATATGAACATGATACTATTTCCTGCAAAGAAAGCTAGGATAGTTGCCCATACTGCGATTTTAGGAGTCTTAGAAAAACGGGTAAAGTTTGGAGTACTAGTACCTCCACTGACAAAGCTCCCAATTACTATTGATAGCGCTGCAGCCATAGTAATTGGTGCTGCAGGCATTTCTGCAAATACATTTGCGAATCCATTTACTTGATTTACTCCATAGTTTACAGAGTAAACACCTAATACTGCAATAAGAGGAACGGCTATAGAACCTAGCACTGCAAGAGCCTTGATTCCATAATAAGCTGTTGCTGTCATTAAAATACCTGTTATTATTATTAGAATAGTAGTATTGATACCTAAAAGAGTACCTACAGGTAGAGCAAACATAGCAACACCTACACCAAACCAACCAATTTGAGTAAAGCTAATTAGTATAGAAGACAAATAAGATCCTTTTTCACCAAATGAATAGCGCGCTAACAAATCCATTGTAAGACCTGTAGATTGACCAATGTAAGCTAGAGCTCCAGTATAGATTCCTAAAAATGCATTACCTAGAGTCATAGCTATAAAGAAGTCTCTCATATTAAGTCCAATACCCAGAGAACCTCCAGCTGTCATACTAGGTGAAAAGAATGTAAAGCCCACCATAACAACAAGTACTGCCCAGAATCCTTGCCTGCTACTCTGGCCTACTGCTGATAGTGAGTGTTCTGTGTCAACATTTTGCTTCTTCGTTAAATCTGACATAATAATCCTCCTTTATCATTTTGCAATGTAAGCGGTTACATTTTAACTTAAAAAAATATAGAATATGATGGTTTTTTACATTTGAGTATTTGATTTTGTCGTGATTTGTAAAAATGTAAACGGTTACATTTGCTTAGTATATAAATTAGACGTAAAAATTAAAAGTCCTTCTTTTTTTAAAAATATTTTTTTATATTTTTAATTATGAGATAATATATGGAATTAAATTGTGCCATATAAAGAAAAGAATGATATAATTAAAGAAAAAGAGCATAATTTGGAGTGGTATTATGGCGAATATAAGAAAAATATCTAAATTAGCTGGTGTCTCAGTGGCCACTGTCTCTAGAGTACTAAATCATCCTGAAACCGTTTCACAAGAAACTAGAAATAGGATTCTCATGGTTATGGAAGAGGTAAATTATGTTCCCAATAACCTTGCAAGGAGCTTGACCACAAATAGGACAAGTACAATTGGACTCATAATACCTAACATACTGAACCCCCTTTATCCTAGTATAGCAAAAGGGGTGGAGGATGTTTTCTATAAAAAAGGCTACAATATCCTTCTCAGTAACACTGAAGATGATGCCAAGAGAGAGAAAGCTTCTATTGAAATGTTATTAGGTAAAAAAGTAGACGGATTGATAATATGCTCTAGCATTTTGGGAGAGGACGATTTTAATATTATAGTTAAGCAAGGCGTTCCCTTTGTATTATTAGGTGAATACATGGAGGATTCAGATATTAATATAGTTTACACAGATTATCAGTTGGGAGCATACTTGGCGACAACCCATTTGATTAAGGCAGGATACAAAAAGATAGCTCATATAGCAGGTCCTTTGAATAGAAAAGCAAGTATAGAAAAGCTAGAGGGATATAAAAAAGCTTTATTAGAGGCAAGATTAAAATATAATGAAGAATATGTATTTGAAGGTAACAACCAAATTGATGGCGGACAGCTTGCCTTAAAAAAGATTTTAAAGAAAAAGGGGAAACCGGATGCAATTTTTGTAGCCAATGATTTAATGGCATTAGGTGTCATTGAAGCAATAAAGGTATTGGGCTATAAGGTGCCAGCAGATATTGCAGTAGTCGGATTCGATGATATAGATGTAGCATCTCTTATAGAACCAAAGCTAACTACAGTAACTCATCCAGTATATAGAATGGGACTAACAGCGGCCAGACTTTTGCTTGATAATATTACTAACGAGGAAGAGGATTGTTTTAAACAAAAGATATTTATTCAACCTATGTTAAAAATCAGGAAATCTTGTGGATATGACAATAGAATGGAAGAAATATTTAGTTAAAGGGTGATATTATGAGTCTAGCAGTAGATTTTTTGGGTATGAAGTTAAAGAATCCTATTATTGTAGCAGCTAGTCCTCTCAGTGGCAATGGAAGCATGATAAAAAAAGCCATTGATTCAGGAGCTGGTGCAATAGTAACTCAGACAATAGCCAATGAAGTCAGACAAAATGTCAGACCAAGGATAGCAGCCAATTCTCTTGGAATGCAAAACATTGAACTCTACAGCAATCTAACCCTAGAAGAATGGGAACGAGAGATATACTATGTAAAAGAAAAAGAAGCAACAATTATAGCAAATATATTAGCACACACACCTTCTGAAATGGCATATATTGCAAAAAAAGTAGAACGGTTTGGTGTTGATGCTATTGAACTGGGTATATCTATTCCACATGGAGAGGGAGTAGAACTTCTTATAAGTGATATGGAAAGACTATACAACTTGACGAAAATGGCAGTAGATTCAGTGAATATTCCTGTAATTGTGAAATTCTCTCCAAATGTAAGTAATTTAACTGCTTTAGCTAAAGTTGTAGAGAGAGCAGGAGCATCTGCTATTAGTGCTATTGATACTATTAGATCTATTCTTGGTGTTGATATAGATAAAGCCAAGGTAATGCTTCCCACATATGGCGGATATTCAGGAGAAGGCATAAGACCTATAGCATTAGCAACAGTTGCAGGCATTTCTCAGGCTGTTAAGATACCTGTTTCTGGCATAGGAGGAATAGATAACTATGAGAATGTTTTAGAGTTCATGATGCTGGGAGCAAGCACTGTACAGCTTTGTACATCCTTAATCATGAATGGCTACGGCAGAATAGGTGAGATATTAGCAGACTTAGAAAATTGGCTTGAGGACAAAGGGTATTCATCTATTAATGAAATACGAGGACTGGCACTAGCATCCCTAAAATCCTTTGAAGAAATATCCATAGAGCCATATATTGCAAAAATAAAAGATGTTTGCACAGAAGATGATTGTAGGGAATGTGTAAAGGCTTGTATGTATAATGCTATTTCAGTTAAAGATGGTAAAATTCATATAGATGATTCAAAATGTATGGGCTGTGGCTTATGTGTCAGCCTTTGCAAAAATAAAAAAATATATCTAGATTGGTAATTAGTGTTTTTGGTTATATTATCTAGTAGAGTGGGGTGGTAAAGTGTATAAATATTCGGGGATTACGGTAAAAGATATGATGGAACTTGATATTATGAAGGACTCTAAGATTCTAGCTGGAAAAGATGGGATATATAGAAGAGCAACAAAGATAAACGTAATGGAAGTTCCGGATATAATTAATTGGGTTGAAGAAGGAGAGTTTTTACTTACAACAGCCTATTCAATAAAAGATGACATTACAAGACTGGAAGAGCTAATACCTGAAATGAATAGGAAGGGACTAGCTGGGTTAGGTATCAAGACAAAAAGATATATAGAAGACATTCCCGAGAGTACCATAAAGGTGGCCAATGACCTTGGATTTCCTTTAATAGAAATCCCCTTTGAAGTTTCTTACTCTACTATAATAGCTAACGCTCTAACTGAGATAGTTAATAATCAAACAAACATACTTTATAGAATAGATAATCTTCACAATAGATTAATAAATGTAATGTTAAGTGGTGGTAGCTTAAAAGAAATTGCAAAATCTCTTTATGATAGTATAGATAACAATTCAATGGCAATAAAAGAATATCTTTTTGAATCAAGTGTGATTTTTTGTGATGAGAACAAGAGACAGTTTATTGAATCTGCTATGGAGGAAGATAGTTCGAAAAATAAAAAAGCAGTTATTGGAGCAATCGATAGATTTCTCCATACGAGACAAACAGATATAATAGGCAAAGAAAAGGTAGAAAGATTAACTATACCAATTTTCACAAAGGACAGAGAATATGGTTGTGTGTATATATGGGAAGACAAAAAGCCTATTACTCCAATAGAGCTTACAGTAATAGAAGCATCCTTACCTATTATTGCACTAGACCTTAATAAAAAACTTTCAATTTTTGAAATTGAAAGCAAGCACAAAATAGAGTTTTTTGAAGATTTATTTTCTAGTGATGATAATAGACATCAAAAAGCATTGGAAAGGGCAACATACTTTGATTTTGATAATAATCTTGGTTACTCTGTCATAGTTATTTCTGTAAATGATAGGGAACAAAACAATCTATACAGTCTCGACACCACTAGATATCTGCATCAAATAAATGTGAAACTATTGAGTATAATCAGTAGAATAACTAAAAATAGAAAAGAAAAAACCATATATGGTAATAAAAGCAATAGCATCATAATCCTTTATGGGACAGAACTAGAAACAAAAGACACTAAGATAAAACAAGGCATAAATTCTTTTTGTAATGAGATACTAAGGTATGCAGAGTATGAGCACTTAAATCATATGATTTCCATGGGAGTTGGGCGAAACTATATAAATACCCATGATTTATGGAAGGGTTTTAGGGAAGCTAATAGAGCAGTAGAATGTCAAAAGAAATCCCATGAAAAACAAGTGACTCATTATGACGAGTTGGGAATTTTTAGAATCCTCTCCTATGAAGAACTTCAGCCAGAGCTTCAGCAGTTCTATAAGGAAATATTAGAGCCCTTAGTGAAATATGACAAAGATAAGGGAACAGAGTTAGTTGAAACCCTAAGAAAATATTTTGAGTGTGCCGGAAATCTAAAAAAGATTTCAGAGGAGATGTATACTCATTATAACACTGTAATTTATAGGATACAGAGAATAAAGGAAATAACAGGGGTTGACTTAGAAAGCTATGACGACAGACTAAACTTCCAAATTTCATTAAAGATTCTAGAAATGCAGGAAAATGAGAGAACTAACAATAAACATCCAAGGGCTTCCCAATAATTAAGGAAGTCTCTATTTTCTAGCCCCTATTTATTAACTACTTACAAAGAGGTGGTGTAATATTTAGGAAGACTACATAATGAAAAAAACTTTAGAATAAGATATCATATTAAATGAGGGCAAAAATATAGCTTTAGAAGGATTGGTTCCATGAATGCAAGTGCAATATGCAGTGAGCTATATAAAATCATACATAAGCAACAGCTTATAGGGAGAGTACATTCAGTTTTTGATAGTAGCCTAAATATTTTAGATGAAAATGGCCAGCTGATTACATTTTTAAATCCCAATAAGCCCATGTCTCCAAATGCCATAAAGGTCGAAGAAAATATTTCGTTTTTAGATTTATCAATTAAGCAAGGACAGGAACTTACATTTTCTAAGGAATTTGCAATAGATGAAAAAGGTAAAAGAATAATTTGTTACAATAAAGCCACTTTATGGGATAAGAGTCCGACTTTATTTGAAGGCGGCAATTTGTTTAGAGATACTTTGGAAAACGTTTCTGAGAAACTTAATAATATGGGTATATTTATATTGCGTGAAGGAAAAAAATATGGTATTGTTCCACTTTTAAGAACTCTCGAAAGCAGAATAGAAGGAATAGAATTGCTTTTAGATGAAGATACTGTATTCAGTAAAAAAGAAGAATTTATTAAAGAAAGATTCTTGTCCTTTATTGACAGCTATATAAATGAAGATATTGAAGAGATTTCTCAAGGAGCTAGTAAGATAGTAGGCTATGGAATAGGTCTTACGCCTTCTATGGATGACTTTTTATCAGGAATTATGCTTTCAAGAATATACTTGTCATCTTACTTACATCAAGATATGGACAGAGCTTATGAAATTAACAAGGCTATTATAAAACACATAATAAACAAGACAACTTTAGTTAGCCAGGAAATGATGACTCATTCATCAAGAGGAGACGTAAATGAAGACCTTAGAAACCTGATGTTATCTTTTCTAACAGATAGATATACAGAAGGTTTTAATGAATGCCTAAAAAGAGTTGCTGACTTTGGAGCAACATCAGGGACAGATATGATTTCTGGTATATATGTAGGAAGTTTAATAATGCTATTAAATATTAGGAGGTAGATGTAGATGAGCAGTATAAAGTATGAAATAAGAAAAAATGCCTACTATGATTCAGTTACACTAATGATCATTTCAAAAGAAATTAAGAAAATAGGTGGAGTAGAAGAGGCACTTGTTGGTATGGGAACTGATTTGAACAAGGAATTAGCAGAAAACCTTGGGATAACAAATACCGAAATAAAGGATCTAACACCAAATGATTTCTTTGTAACCGCTCTTGCAGATGATAGCGTTGAAATAGAAACCATTAGTGCAGAAGTAGAGAGATTGCTTAGTGCAAAGAAGAGTAGCAGTGACTCAGATTATATGCCACCAACACTAGAGTCTGCAATAAACCATGATCCAGATTCAAACATAGTAGTTATTTCAGTAGCTGGAGAATATGCAGCAGCAGAAGCAAGAAAAGCTCTAAACAACGATTTACATGTTATGCTATTCAGTGATAACGTAACTGCAGACCAAGAAAAAGAGCTTAAAGAATTAGCTTGCCAAAAAGGTCTATTAATGATGGGACCAGACTGTGGTACAGCAATCATAAACAATGTTCCATTAGCTTTCGCTAACGTTATCAAAAAAGGACATATAGGAATAGTAGGAGCATCAGGAACAGGTACTCAAGAAGTATCAGTTATAGTAGATAAGCTAGGCGAAGGAGTTTCACAAGTAATAGGAACTGGCGGTAGAGACCTAAAATCTGAAATTGGCGGACTTATGATGCTACAAGGTATAGAAGCATTAAAGAACGATCCTCAAACAAAAGTTATAGTATTAGTATCTAAACCACCAGCAGCAGAAGTAGCAGAGAAAGTACTTAAAGCTATTGAAAACTCACCAAAACCAGTAGTAGTTGACTTTATAGGTGGAGATAGAGAATTAATAGAAAAATATGGCGCACATGCATGTCTATCACTAGAAGATGCTGCTAGAAAAGCAGTTGCACTTTTAAGAGGAAAAGAAGCTAAAGACTTTGAAGGATTTGATTTATCAGATGCTGAAATAGAAAAACTAGTAGACGGAGAAGTAGCAAAGTTTGCTCAAGGACAAAAATACCTTAGAGGCTTCTACACAGGTGGAACATTAACAGATGAAGCAATGAAGCTACTTAGCAAAGACTTGGATATATACTCAAATATTCCACTTTCATCTGAGTATCAATTGGAAGATGTAAAAGTAAGCAAAGAACATACATGTATTGACTTTGGTGATGATGAATTTACAAGAGGAAAGCCTCACCCAATGATAGATCCAGTAACTAGAGTAGAACGTCTAACAAAAGAAGAAGACGATGAAGTAGCAGTAGTGCTTATGGACTTTGTCTTAGGATATGGTTCTCATGAAGACCCAGTAGGGGAAATGCTTCCAGCAATAAAGGCAGCAAAAGACAGAATGGCTGCAAAAGGCAAATATCTTTCTGTTGTAGGTTCAATCTGTGGTACAGAAAATGATCCACAAGATCTAGGAGAATCACAAAGAAGATTAGAAGAAGCAGGAGTAATAGTAATGCCTTCAAATGCTCAAGCAGTAAGATTAACAGGACGTATCCTTAACAAAATTAAATAGGTTGGAGGGTTTGGTATGTCAAAAATAAATGAACTTTTTAATAAAGAAGTTAAAGTTATAAATATTGGACTAGAATCATTCTACAATGACTTGAAAAAGCAAAAGGTTTCTGTAACTCATGTAAATTGGAGACCAGCAGCAGGTGGAAATAAAAAACTGGCATCACTTTTATCAAGATTAAAATAGATTAATAAAACTATTATACAAGGAGTGATATGAATGTTAGCTGAGAAAATTGCACAAGCTAATAAGGAAGCAGTAGAACGTTTACAAAATGCTCAACCAACAGTTGTTGGAATAGGAACTGCTGGAGAAAACTTACCAGGAATGACTAAAAAGACTGTACTTCACGCTGGACCACCAGTTACTTGGGAAAAAATGAGTGGACCATTAAGAGGAGCCGTAATAGGTGGACTTATTTATGAAGGTCTAGCATCAAACGAAGAAGAAGCTATTAAATTAGCAGCTTCTGGAGAAATTACTTTTGATCCATGTCATCACCGTGACGCAGTAGGACCAATGGCAGGAGTTGTAACTTACTCAATGCCAGTATGGATAGTACAAAACAAGACTTTTGGAAACTATGCTTACTGTACATTTAATGAAGGTTTAGGAAAAGTTCTTCGTTTTGGAGCATACGGTGAAGAAGTTATCACTAGACTTAAATGGATAGAAAACACATTAGCACCAGTAATAAAAGCAACATTAGAATTAGCTGGTGAAATAGATCTTAAAACAATGATAGCTCAAGTATTACAAATGGGTGATGAAGGTCACAATAGAAATAAAGCAGGAACTTCATTATTAATAAGAGAATTAGCTCCATATGTAGTAAAGACTAACTTCTCTGATGATATTAAAGCAGATGTATTAAGCTTTATGCATAGTAATGACCACTTCTTCTTAAACTTAACTATGCCAGCAGCTAAATGTGCTCTTGAACCAATGAAAGGCATTAAATACAGTACATTAGTATATACAATGGCTAGAAATGGTACAGAATTTGGTATTAGAGTAGCAGGCTTAGGAGATAGATGGTTCACAGCACCAGCAGAATTAATAAATGGACTATACTTCCCAGGATACTCAGAAAAAGATGCTAACCCTGATATCGGTGATAGCGCAATAACAGAAACATCAGGAATTGGTGGATTTGCAATGGCAGCTGCTATGCCAATCGTACAATTCGTTGGTGGTACACCACAAGATGCTATGAACTATTCAAAATCAATGTATGAAATAACTGAAGCAGAAAATAATGCATATAAAATACCAGTTCTTGATTTCAGAGGTTCAGCTACGGGTATAGATATACAGAAGGTTATTGAAACAGGCATACGTCCAATAATCAACACAGGTATTGCACACAAAGATCCAGGAGTAGGCCAAGTAGGAGCAGGATTAGTTAATCCACCTATGAAATGTTTCGAAGACGCACTAGAAGCTTTTGTTGAGCAATTAGAAGCTGCAGGCGAATTATAAAATAACTGGAATAAAAATAAAATAGGCTTTATAATTAATAGTGGAGCCTAAATAATAAAAATCAAGGAGGAATTTATAATGTTAAAAAATTGGGACAAAGTAAAAATGTATGATTTAACTCAAAACACAAGCCATTTAACACCACCATGGCCAACTTATGAGCCTCTACAGGTAAAATTCTTTAAGAGATTATCACCAAATGGTGCTAATGGACAATTAATCACTACATCTAACCACGTAGGAACTCACTTAGATGGACCATTACACTTTGACACAGCAGGAAGAGACATAGCTTCTCTACCACTAGAAAAATTAGTTGGACCTGGAGTTATAGTTGACTTATCAGACATAGCTGAAGACTTTAGCATTTACACTCCACAAGACATTATGGACAGAGTAGAAGTTAAAAAAGGCGATATCCTTATAATTAACACTGGATACCACAAATATGGTTGGAATCAACCAGCAGCTGATGAAAAAAGATATATGTTAAGACATCCAGGACCATCAATGGACTTCGTTGATTGGGTAAAAGAAATGGAAATAGCTTGGATAGGTGTTGACTGTGGTTCTGCTGACCACCCAATGAATACTAAGATTCGTGATTGGGAACCAAAAGAAGCAGAAGCATGTGACAAATATCTACAAGAAAAATACGGAAAAGGCTTAAATGATATTTATCCATGGCCAAACGTATACCAAGCAATGCATATTCAAGTATTCCCAAAACCAGACGAAATAATCCATGCTGAAAACCTTGGTGGAGATATTGATCAAGTACTTAACAAACGTATGATAATTGGATGTTTCCCATGGAAATTTGAAGGTGGAGAATCAGCATTCTGCCGTATAGTAGCATTTGACGCTGAATAATTAGATTTGACATACAAAAAATAACTACCCGCCCTAGGCGGGTAGCTATTTAATTAAGCTGTCATTATGAACCAAGTGAAGAAACTCAAATATAATAGAAAGGGGCGTACCTATGAAGCAAGCCTTAGATAATATAAAAGTACTAGACCTTACAAGAGTATTGGCTGGTCCTTATGCAACAATGATACTAGGTGACTTAGGAGCAGACATAATAAAAATTGAAATGCCTGTAACAGGAGATGACTCAAGAGCTTTTGGCCCTTATATAAAAGATGAAAGTGCTTATTTCATGAGCCTTAATAGAAATAAAAGAAGTATCACACTTAACCTTAAATCAGAAGAAGGAAAAAAAGTTTTCCTAGAGATGGTTAAGAAAGCAGACGTAGTAGTAGAAAACTACAGACCTGGAACAATGGAAAAGCTTGGCTTAGGATATGATTATCTAGCAACAGTAAATCCAAAAATAATATATGCAGCATCATCAGGCTTTGGACACACAGGCCCTTATAGCAAAAGAGCAGCATATGACTCAGTAGTTCAAGCAATGGGTGGTATCATGAGTATAACAGGAGAAGAAGGTGGCAAACCTGTTAGGGTAGGTACATCAATAGCAGACATCAACTCAGGACTATTTACTGCAATAGGTATACTAGCAGCATTAAACAACAGACATGAAACAGGAAAAGGTCAAAAAGTTGACGTAGCTATGCTAGACTCATTAGTAGCTATATTAGAAAATTCAGTAGCACGTTATGTAGTAACAGGTGAAGCACCAAAACCAGGTGGAAACAAGCATCCTTCTATAGTGCCTTTCGAACCATTCGATACATCAAACGGAGAAGTAGTAGTAGCAGCAGGAAACGATGTGCTATGGGCTAAGTTCTGTGAAGTATTAGGCAAAGAAGAGCTAATAAATGATGAAAGATTTGCAACAAATCCACTAAGAAACAAAAACTATCATGAATTAAGACCACTTATAGCAGAACCTATGACCAAGAAAACAACAGAAGAATGGCTTGAAATCTTGGATAAAGTTGGAGTGCCAAACGGTCCAATAAACACCATAGATAAAGTAATGGAAGACCCACAAATAAAAGCTAGAGATATGATTGTAGAAGTAGAACACCCAACAGCAGGGAAGTTCAAAATGCCTGGAGTACCTATAAAACTAAGCGATACACCAGGAAGCGTAAGAACTCCAGCTCCAACTCTAGGTCAGCATACAGAAGAAATTCTAAAAGAATTTTTAGGTTACAATGACGAGCAAATTCAAAAATTAAGAGATAGCAAAGCCCTTTAATAAGTAGGCTCCCCCAATGGAGGAGCCTATATTTGGCTTGATTAAAGAATAGAATTATAAACAAACTTATTGTATAATCTTCTAGGAGGGATACTTATGGAAAAAGTAGTAGTAGCATTAGGAGGAAACGCATTACAAGCAACAGGAAGTGAAGCTACAGCAGAAGCACAACTTGCTGTAGTAAAAGAGACAACAGTGTATTTAGCAGATATAATTGAAGAAGGCTATAATTTAATAGTAGCTCATGGAAATGGACCACAAGTTGGACGTATAGTTATCCAAAACGAAGTGGCAGACAGCGTAACACCAGCAATGCCATTTGACGTATGTGGAGCGATGAGCCAAGGAATGATAGGCTATCATATGCAACAAGCTCTAGGAGATGAGCTTAGAAGCAGAGGAATAGATAAGCCAGTAGCTACTATAGTTACACAAGTAGTAGTAGATAAAGAAGATCAAGCATTCCAAAATCCAACTAAACCAATTGGACCATTCTATACATTAGAAGAATCCGAAAAAATTGCAGCAGAAAAAGGCTATGTAATGGTCGAAGACTCAGGTAGAGGATATAGAAGAGTAGTAGCTTCTCCAAAGCCAGTGAGAATAGTAGAGCTAGAAACAGTAAAAACTCTAGTAAATAACAACAACATAGTAATAACAGTAGGCGGTGGCGGAATCCCAGTAGTAGAAGAAAACGGAAAACTACAAGGCGCTGCAGCAGTTATAGATAAAGACCTAGCATCACAAAGACTAGCAGAAGACACAGATGCCGATATATTAGTTATACTAACAGCAGTACCAAGAGTAGCTATTAACTTCGGAAAACCAGACCAAAAAGAATTGGATAAAGTGTCTACAGAAGAAATGAGACAATACGCAAAAGAAGGACACTTCGCACCTGGAAGTATGCTACCAAAAGTAATGGCAGCAATAGAGTTTGCTGAATCAAGAAAAGGTAGAAAAGCGGTTATAGCATCACTTGATAAGGCTAAAGAAGCATTAAGAGGAGAAAGCGGAACAATAGTAGAGATGTAGGTAAACAAGTAGGGGCGGTCATTGGCCGTCCGCTGTGAAGTTAAGATTATTTTATGGGCTGGCTATCGTGCCAGCCTTTTATAATATCTACAATTTTTTTCCTTCATCAAATATTGTTGAAAGTTGACAAAAAAACAGATAAAAAGCAACAAAAAAGAGGGTTTACAACCATGAAATAGAATACTAATATGTAATGACATAAAAGTCAGGAGTTAATCAGAATTGTTTACATATTTATTGGAGGGGAAAAGATGATTGTAGGGATTGACTTAGGTACGACAAATTCTGCAATAGCATATATTAATACTTATGGAAAACCAGAAATTATCCATAATAGAGATGGCGGAAGAACAACCCCATCTGTTATTTTGTTTGAGGAAAATGAAACTGTGATTATTGGGGAAGAAGCCAAAAGCAACTCTGTGTTAGATCCATTTAACACAATAGATTTTATAAAGTCAGAAATGGGAAATCCTCAATATAAGTTTATTAGTGGTAATACAGCTTTTTCACCAGAAGAACTATCTAGCTTAATACTAAAGAAGCTTATAGAAGATGGTGAAGAAGTTTTAAATACAAAAATTGATAAAGCTGTAGTAACTGTTCCAGCTTACTTTAATGATGCTCAGCGTAAGGCTACCCAAGATTCAGGTAAATTAATTGGAGTAGATATAGTTAAAATCATTAATGAACCAACTGCTGCAGCTCTAGCTTACGGTCTATTGCATAATTCTACTCCCCATAACATTCTAGTATATGATTTAGGTGGAGGCACTTTTGATGCAACTATTGTAAAAGTTAACGGGAAAGAAATCATAGTACAAGCCACAGACGGGATTAGGGACTTAGGCGGCCGGGATTTCGATGATAAAATTATTGAATATGCAATAAAAGTGTTTAATGAAAAGCATGGAATAGATTTAATGGATATAGATTATGTAAAAGAGCTACAGGAACTGAGAAGACGTGGCGAAAATCTAAAGAAGGCTTTAAGCACTAGAACAGAATCTCAGATTTATATTAGCTGTAAGGGAATAAGAGAAACTATTACTATCAGTAGAGAACAGTTCAATGAAATGATAAAACCTCTATACAAAAGAACAGAAATAATTATACAAGATGTACTTCATCAAGCAAATCTAAGTTCAAAAGATATAGATAAAATATTATTAGTTGGTGGTTCAACAAGAATACCTTTTATTTCAGAAGGATTAAAAGAAGCCATTGGATTAACACCCTCAAAAGAGGTAAACCCAGATGAAGTAGTTGCTTTGGGTGCAGCAATACAAGGTAGTATTCTCCAAGATGGTATTAAGGAGATAAAAGATAACAAAATAAAAATTACAGATGTTTCCTCACATAGCATTGGAGTAATATCTATTGACAGTAAAAGTGGTGATAAAATAAACAGTATTATTTTGAATAGAAACAGTCCACTTCCAGCCAAGAGCAGAAGAAGTTTTTACACAATAGAAGATAATCAGGAAGCTATAAAACTTCAGATAACTGAAGGAGAATTAGAAGAAATTGATTACATTACGATTATTGGAGAATTCGAAATAAACTTGCCTGCAAAATTAAAAAAGGATACACAAGTAGATATAGAAATGGTTTTAGATGAAAACCAAATCATCCATGTATTTACTAGTATACCTCAGGTAAGTGACTTTTTTGAAGAAGTTCATATAGCAAGAGAATCAAATTTAAAGTCAGAGGAACTAGAAAAGAAAAAAGATATAGTTTCAAAAATTGAAATTGAATAAATGTAGGAGAGTACATATGGAGAAAATATTTCAAATTAGGGAATATATTCAGAAAGAAGAGTGGATGAAGGCCAAGAATCTAATAGAAGAAAATGATTTGACCATATCTAAAGATAGTGAAATTCTAGAAATGGCGGGGCTTATTTATTTTAAGTTATATCATTTCAATTCTGCAGAAGATATCTTTAATGAATTATTAAAATCAAATTCCAATGAAGTTAGTTATCATGTAAAATTAGCAGAAATTCATATAGCAAAAAAGTTTTATACTAAGGCTATTGACAGTATAAAAAAATCACTAGAATTAGACAAAAATGATTTGCATGCTAACAAGCTATTATATGATGTTCAGCAAAAAACAAGTGCATCCTTTCAGACCTTAAAAAGTCAGTTAGAAAAGATAATTCAAATTGAAGCCTCAGAAGAAGTATATTTTGAGCTGTGTAATTTATTGTATAAGAATGAAAATTACGAAGAATGTGTAAAAGTATGTGGCGAAATTTTGAGAAGATATAGACGTGGTGAGATCGTTCAGAAAACTAGAGAATTATATAACAATGCTAAAAATCATGCAGAAGCCATAAAAGTAAAAGAAGAAAAACAAAAAATCATATCAAATAAGATAGATAAATTAGAGAGGCAAGAAATTAAACTACCTGAGGAGCTGAAACCTCTTGAAAAGTTTACAGGCATGGAGGATATTAAGAAGCAGGTTTTTCAAATTTACAATATGATTAAATTTGAAGAAAAAAGGAAACAGCAGCTTGGCGTAAAAAATACTTTGAATCAAGGAAATCATTTTATTATTACAGGCAACCCTGGGACAGGGAAAACAACTGTAGCCAGAGCTTTGGCTGAAATATTTGCTAATATAGGATTAATTAAAGAAAATAAACTAATAGAGGCAGATCGAAAAACCTTAGTAGGTCAACATATAGGGGCAACCGAAAAGAATACACAGGCTAAAATAGAAGAAGCATTGGGAGGAGTTCTATTCATAGACGAAGCCTATACATTATATAGAGCTGATAGCCCTAGAGATTTTGGTAAGGAAGCAATAGAAGTACTATTAAGTGAAATGGAGAATAAGCGTGGAGAATTTGTGGTAATAGTAGCAGGCTATAAAAAAGAGATGGATATCTTTTTTGAAAGCAACCCGGGACTTAAAGGACGATTTAATTATAATATTCATATTCCTGAT
>Ga0265293_10006179_pt1 | contig 19347 bp, 15 predicted proteins | sample Munlanlewell138R_FD_192505 | JGI IMG/M metagenome (GOLD analysis project Ga0265293, IMG submission 192505) | Leachate microbial communities from a municipal landfill in Southern Ontario, Canada - Leachate well 138R | ecosystem: Engineered > Solid waste > Landfill > Unclassified | place: Canada... | reverse complement strand
GCCTTTGCGTTTGTTCGATTGTTCACCGGTCTCTGATGGGGCTGCAGCCGTTTTGCTGGTCAGTGAAGAGCTGGCTGCAAAGTATACTGACACACCGATTTTTGTGATCGGTTCCGGACAGGCCAGCGATGGCGCCCTGGCAGAGCGTGAATCTCTCAGTAATATTCCAGCTGCTGTGGAAGCAGCCAGGCAAGCATACGAAATGGCAGGAATCGGACCCGACGACATCGATTTTGCGGAAGTGCACGACTGCTTTACCATCGCTGAAATCATGGCAAGCGAAGACCTGGGTTTCTTTCCTCATGGAGAAGGCTGGAAAGCAGCCATGGAAGGGCGAACGGCGCGCGACGGCAGCCATCCAATCAACCCCAGTGGCGGTTTGAAGGCCAAAGGTCACCCGGTTGGCGCTTCTGGTGTGGGCCAGGTTGTGGAAGTTTGGAAGCAATTGAACGGCATTGCCGGTGAAAGGCAGCTGAGGGGAAACCTGAAGTACGGGTTAGCTCACAACGTCGGCGGCACCGGTCAGACCTGCAGCGTGCATATCTTCGAGAAGAGGAACTGAAATGACAGAACACGGTCTGTATTCCAGAGAGTTTGACCAGGCTATCGCCCAGGATTTGTTGATCGGATCCCGCTGTCTCGATTGTGGTCACATATCGGTTCCCCAACGTCAAATCTGCCCCCGCTGTCATTCTGACGAAGCGGAACGCATTGAACTGTCAGGCAGAGGGACACTGGCGGCTTTTACCGTCATATACATTCCGCCAACCAGCATGGCTGAGGCAGGTTATAACGCCAAAAATCCTTATTGTGTCGGTATTGTCAGCCTGGAGGAAGGCCCTAGAATTAGCGCTCAAATTGTTGGTTTGGACTTGAGCGATCCTTCCGCGATAAAAATCAATTTACCCCTCAAGCAAGCTTCTATTGTCAGAGGTGAGGGAGATGCTGCCAGGAAGTTCCTGGCATTTGAACCAGCACAGAGAGAAAATTGAGATGCCGCGAATAGCTGTAAACGATATCAACCTGTACTACGAACTTCACGGTCCTGAAGGGGGGGAAGTTATTGTGCTTTCCAATGGGATCATGATGAGCACTGCCAGCTGGATCTTCCAGACGCAGGCGCTTTCCAGGCATTTCAAGGTATTGCTTTACGATTGCCGGGGAATGTGGCAATCCGACAGTCCTGAGGGACCCTTCTCAATGGAATTGCACGCAGACGATCTGGCAGCCTTGTTGGACGCCCTGGGAATCGAAAAAGCCCATATCGCCGGAATATCGTATGGCTCAGAAGTCAGCATGATGTTTGCCCTGCGTTACCCTGAAAAAACGAAGAGTCTGATCGTTATTGACGGCGTTTCCGAAGTCTCGACCTTGCTGAGATTACAATCTTACCCGTGGAAATTGGCGGGAGAGCGCAATGATGCCGCTCTGTTATTCCACACTTCAGTATTCCTAAATTTCAGTGAGGAATACCTGATCCGGAATGAAAAGCTGTTGCCAGCTGCCCAAGCAAACTTTGAAAAACTGGATCTAACTTCTTTCGTGAAATTGATGGATGCCTTTACGTCGTATAATATTACAGAACAACTGGGGCAGATCAATTGCCCAACTTTGATTGTGGTGGGGCAGGAAGACCCGATCAAAGGACCCAAAATGGCTCAAATAATGGTGGACCGTATTCCTCAGGCGGAGTACGTTGTCGTCCCAGGCGCTGGACATGCATTGTGTCTGGATAAACCTGAACCACTGAACACGCTTCTGCTGGGCTTTGTGCTGAAGCACAGTGATCAGGTGTAACAATTGTGACCAACTGACAATTGTCAGAGGTAAATAGAAAGCAAAAAAAGACAGGAGAAAGAATGAAAAAGTCGATATTTTTTGTAGTCGCCATGCTGCTCATTGCGAGTATGGTATTGGGTGCTTGCGCCCAAGCCACTGAAGCTCCGGTAGTACCCGAAGTTCCCGTGGAAACTGAAGCCCCGGTGGAAACCGAAGAACCAGTAGAAGAACCTGTTGTCACCGAAGAACCGGTGGAAACTGAAGAACCTGCCGCTGGCTTAACCTGTGCCGAACCGATTAAAGTTGGTTTGATCACTGATATCACCGGCCCCTTGGCCATTTACGGTGTTATGATCCAACGCTCATTCATGCTCGGCATGGAATACGCTACCGGCTCAGAAGGTTCAGCTGGTCCCGTTTTTGACTTCACAAAAAACCAGGAAAGCACCTTCAAGATCGACGATTGTGAAATCCAGGTTTTTGTCCGGGACGATGCTGGTTTGCCTGAAAATACAACCACTGTCGCCAATGAATTGATCGACATCCAGGATGTTGACTTCCTCGTAGGTACTGCCTCTTCTGGTGCTACCGCCGTGCTGCAGGGCATCGCCCTCGCAAATGAAGTTCCACTGATTGTTGCACCGGCAGCCGCTAACGATATTACCGGCAAAGATTTCAACGAATTTACCTTCCGCACTGCTCGTAACAACTATCAGGACGCCATCAATGAATGCCAGGCACTGACAGCCAACTACTCCACCTTCATCCAGATCGCTGCTGACTATGCTTTTGGTCACGGTTCTGCTGAAGCTTTCCGCGATGCCTGTACTCTCGGCGGCGGAACATTTGTTGCTGACGACATTTTTGCACCAGCCACCACCACCGACTTCACTCCTTACATGGAGCAAATCGCTGATTCTGGCGCGGAAGCCTATATCGTCTCCTGGGCTGGCGCGGGCTTTATCTCCCTCGTGCAGGCTGCCAAAGACCAGGGTGTCACTGACACCATGGAATTGGGTACAACCTTCATCGATAACGCGCTGACCCCCGTGTTCTACAGCAATGCTGTTGGAACTACCGCTGGTATCCTTTACCATTGGTCTGCCCCCGACAACCCCGCTAACGATTTCCTGGTTGCCGAAGCAAGTGGTCGCTATGGCGTCTATCCTGACCTTTTCGATGCTGACGGCATGAACGCCGCCATCATGATCATTGAAACCCTCAAGAAGACCAACGGCGATGTCACCCCCGCTACTCTGGTAACCGCCATGGAAGGTCTTGAATTTGAAGGCCCCAAGGGCACCATCTATATCCGCCCAGAAGACCACGTTGCCATCCAGGATATGTACATCCTCAAACTCGAGAATGTGACCGATCCTACTGGTGACTACTATTCATTTGTTGATACCACCCGTCCTGAGCCTCCTTGCTTACTTCCGGAAGCTCTCCAGAACCGCTGTGGCGATCTGCCCATCGGAAATCTGACCGGCAAATAATCGCTTTGACTATGTGTCCCTGGATGTCTTGCGAGCTTCCAGGGACACCGCTTTACTCGCTATGATTCGCAAATCAAATAGAATTGAGAAGTCATGACGTCACGAGAAACAATAATTGAAACGCGAAACCTGAGCAAACACTTTGGCGGTTTGGCAGCGGTTGACGATGTCAGTATAAAGATCGAAGCCGGGACGTTGCATTCCATTATCGGCCCCAATGGTGCTGGGAAAACCACCTTCTTTAACCTTTTGAGTGGTAATTTGAAGCCCACCAGCGGCAAAGTCTTTTATAAGGGTGTGGATCTTGTTGGGAAACCCATTCATCAAATGATCCACATGGGAATAGGAAGATCCTTTCAGATCACCAATATATTCCCTAATCTAACCGTTTACGAAAACATCCGCCTGGCTTCCCAGGTCATAGAGAATAAGAATTTCCGATTCCTCATGGATACCACCAAAATGGAACGCGTCGAAGTGCGCACCGCTGAAGTTATCGCCAAGGTCGGCTTGAGCGGTCAGGCTTTGCTGCCTGCCAGGGTGCTCTCTCACGGGGACCAACGCAAATTGGAACTTGGAATGATCCTTGCTCCTGACCCTGAACTGCTCTTGCTGGATGAACCCACTGCTGGCATGGCTACCGACCAGGTGCCAGAACTGATCACATTAATTCAGGAAGTCCAGCAATCTGGCTCAAAAACTGTCATCCTGGTAGAACATAACATGAACGTGGTCATGCAAGTTTCGGACGAGATCACCGTCATGCACCAGGGCAAGGTCCTGGCACAGGGTACGCCCGGTGAAATCGCGGAAAACCACGAGGTGCAAACTGCTTACCTGGGAGGTCTCTATGACCTTCATTTATAGGTTTTCCTGGCAACTTAACTTGAAAATTAAATCGGAATGGGGTTTGGTATGAGCAATATCCTCGAAGTAAAGAACATCCATTCCTTTATCAATCAGTATCATATCCTTCAGGATGTTGATTTTGTAGTACCACAAGGATCGATCACGGTACTGCTAGGGCGCAATGGCGCCGGAAAAACGACCACCCTGAAATCTATTCTTGGACTGGCATCGGTAAGGGAAGGTAAAGTAATTTTTCAGGGCAGAGAAGTACAGGGATTGCAGCCTTTTGAGATCGCGGCGCTCGGCATTGGTTTTGTTCCTGAACACCGTGCCGTCTTCAGAGACTTGTCAGTTGAAGAAAACCTGAAAATCGCTGAACGCAATAAGGGCGACTTTGAAAAGAAACAGGAGTTCATTTTTGAACTTTTCCCCGATTTGGCTAAATTCCTCCATTTGAGAGGCACGGAACTTTCCGGTGGGCAGCAGCAAATGCTGGCAATCGCCCGCGCCCTGGTGGCAGATAACAGCTTGCTCCTGATTGATGAGCCCAGTGAAGGTTTGGCTCCGGTCATCATCGAACGCATGATTGAAGTCATCAACCAGTTATCTCAACAAAGCACGGTTGTGTTGGTGGAGCAAAACTTTCTGGTAGCCAGCAAACTGGCGGAATACTTTGTCATCATTGAAGAAGGAAAATCTGTCCTTACTGGACTGATGAAAGACCTGGAGGCAGACAAAGCCATGATCCAACGTTATCTTGGGGCTGCATAGGCGTTATTATGAAAACTACTATACAAAAAAACTCCAAATCAATTATCGTCCTGATTGTTATCGCCGCCTTCCTCTTCGTGGCGGCCCGCGGTATGTCTGGCAAGGATGTGGTCATCACTATCCTGCGCGGTTTTTCTGTTGGCTCAGTCACCTTTTTGGTGGCAGCTGGCTTTTCACTGATATTTGGTCTGCTGGATGTGCTCAACCTTGCGCAAGGCACTTCGTACATGATAGGAGCTTATGTCGGCTGGACGGTATACGTGCGCCCTGACACCTTTGTAGATGTGCTTACACCGCTCCTGCTGATCCTTGCTGGTTTTTCGTTATCAGCTTTGTGGAAACGGCTGGCCAGTTTTGTTCACCTGGAAACCAAACCCAAGAAGATTGTTGCATGGCTGTTGATCGTTGTTGGTTTGGTGCTGCTTGGATTGCTATTGGCACGCTATCCGATTTCGAGCTGGGACCTGAACAATTATGCTGAGAGTCCGATTTCCTACTCCTATATGGCAGATCAAGGCTTGCGGATTATCCCGCCTGAAGCCACTTTTACTGAAATTTCACCGGAGCTGGCAATCCTGGGAATTTTTGCCACCAGTTCACTGGCGGCATTTGGAATTGCCCTGCTTAATCGCGAAGACAATCAGCAAAATAATGCTGATTGGCGTAAATATGTTGCACCTGCGATTCTCTTCATCTTTGGCATCCTGGTTGCGCTATTTAACACCCAAATCACCAACTGGATGTTTACTTTGAGCACAAACTGGCTCTTCCTGATCGCTGTGGCAGCGTCCATCTTGAGTGGAATTGGGTTGGGCGCCTTGATGGAAACCACCTTGATTCGCCCGCTCTATAGCCGCCCGATCTACCAGCTCATGCTCACGCTTGGTTTGGGCACCATTGGTGTGCAAATCGTGCAGGCTGTCTGGGGTCGACCGGAATTTGTCTGGCCAAAGCCAGAGCTGTTTACCGGAACAGGCGGAGCCTGCCCAGCAACAAACCTAACTGACCTGATCGAGAATCAATGCTCGACCATAATGCTTCTGGGTGGTCGGGTAAGGGTCTATGATGAAATCTTTATCCCGATTGTAGGGATTATTGTGCTCATTTTGGTATGGACTCTGCTGAAGCGTTCACGCATTGGGATGATCATTCGCGCTGGTGTGCAGGATCGCCAAATGGTCGAAGCCCTTGGCATTAACGTCAGACGGGTATTCACCCTGGTGTTCGCATTAGGTGTCGGTCTGGCGGCTTTTGGTGGTGCCCTGGCGGCACCTTCAGCTGGCTTGACTTCCACCATGGGAGAAAAGCTATTGTTGAGTGCCTTGATCGCCCTGGCCATTGGCGGTTTGACCAGCTTCCCAGGCGCGGCGTTAGGCTCGCTCCTGGTCGGATTGATTCAACAGTTCATGATCAAATATGGTCAGATTGGGATTCCGCTCCCATTTACTGACACTGTGTTTAAGCCTTCACCAGCTCTGGTGCCGGCTTCGACCGTGTTGCTGATGGTGATTATTTTGCTGATTTTGCCAAACGGCTTGCTGGGAAAGAAGGAGTAGCCATGACAACCAACTCAAACTTTTTAACCAGAAACCGCGGTATCCTTATTTTTCTGGCAGTCATGCTGATCGCGCCCTTCCTGGTTGGGCTGATGGAAGGTTCCTCACCCGCAACAATATTAAACAACGCAGGCAGTTTCTCCCGCTTTCTGGAAGGATTGGCAATCGAGATTTTCATCTGGGCGATTTTCGCGCTCAGTTTCGATCTGCTGTTTGGCATCACTGGACTGTTATCGTTTGGTCACGCTATGTTCTTTGCTGTGGCCGCCTATCTGACGGGCATTGCCCTTAAGACTCTGCAGCTTCCCTTTTGGCAGGTGGTCTTACTGGTTTTGCTGGCGGCAGTCCTTCAGGCACTGCTCTTCAGCCTGGTGTTACCTCGCGTGAAAGGGATAACCTTCACTTTGGTCAGCCTGGGCTTCGCCTCGGTATTCCATATTATTGTCATGTCCAGCGATATGATCAATCTCACTGGTGCTGATGTTGGTTTGCAGGGAGTGCCAGTCCCGGCCTTCCTCAATCCCACTAATGAGCGGTTTCGCTTCTATGTTATTGCACTGGTATTGCTTGTGGCAACTTACATTTTTTACCGGCGTTTTGTTGCTTCGCCAACCGGGCGGGTTTGTGTCGCCATTCGGGAGAATGAGGGCCGGGCAAAGATGTTGGGCTATAACACTACCACCTTCAAGATCATCGCCATGATCATTTCGTCGATCACGGCCTCGATAGCTGGCATGCTGCACGCTCTTTACCAGCCAATCATCAGCCCATCGGTAGCTGATTTGGGTTTTACTGTGACTGCCCTGCTGATTGTACTTATCGGTGGCGTCGGTTCTCTGAACGGGGCGATCGTCGGGGCGTTTGCGCTACGTCTGGTTGACTTCGTCTTGAGACGGTTTGTGGGGGGATCTGCCAGTATTATCACAGGCGCCATTTATGTTGTCTTTGTGCTGTTCGTTCCATATGGGATTATTGGCACGCTTCGCCTGCGCAAATTAAATACCAAGGCGGGCTGGAAAGAAGTTCTGGCCCGGATAACCGGGAAACCTTAACATGTAGAAACGGGCTTGCATGCAAGCCCGTTTTTTGTCTTCTATCGTGATGTTTATGCGCCAGGACGGAATTGCTGTCCAGCGGCAATAGGCCAGGTCTCACACAGTTCTTTGGTTATATGTGAAATTTGGTCTATCTAAAAATTGCAAAACTCTTTTACACCTTCCGCTCAATTTCGTCCAGGGCAAGCGCAAGGAAGTCGTCTACACTCATGGCGCCCGGGTTCTCGCCGCTGCGCCGACGCAAGGCAACCTGACTGTCTTCTAACTCACGATCGCCAATCACGAGCATATAAGGATATTTTTGCTTTTGGGCGTTGCGTATCTTGGCGTTCATGCGATCTGAACTGTCGTCCACAGTCACACGCAGCCCCGCCTTCTTCAACTTTGCAGCAACCTCGTGCGCATAGTCGTTATGACGGTCGGCAATCGGGATCATCATGACTTGTTTAGGCGACAACCAGACAGGGAAAGCCCCGCCGTAATGCTCGATCAGCACGCCAAAGAAACGCTCCATTGAGCCCAGCAGCGCGCGATGGACCATGTAGGGGCGGTGTTCTTTGCCGTCCTCACCAATATAAGTCAGGTCAAAGCGTTCTGGCTCGTTAAAATCGAATTGAATGGTTGAAAGCTGCCACTCTCTACTCAGCGCGTCGCGAACTTTGAGATCGATCTTGGGTCCGTAGAATGCACCTCCGCCTTCATCTATCTCGTAAGGCACATCCATGCGTTTGAGTGTATCTTCGAGGGCGACTTCGGCGTCGCGCCACATTTTCTCATCGCCAACTCTCTTTTCTGGCATGGTGCTCAGATAAGCCTGAAAATCACTGAAACCAAAAGCACGCAGCATATTGATGCTGAAATTTAACGTGAAGTCAATTTCATCCGGCATTTGGTCTGGGCGGCAGAAATGATGCGCGTCGTCCTGGGTGAATCCACGCACGCGCAAAAGCCCATGCAGCACACCAGAACGTTCGTATCGGTAAACCGTGCCCTTTTCGGCAAATCGCAGCGGCAGATCGCGGTATGATCGCAACTGACTCTTGTAGATGTGCAAATGGAAGGGGCAGTTCATCGGTTTGATGTAATACTCCTGGTCTTCGATTTGGATTGGTGAGTACATATTTTCTTTGTAAAAACCTAAATGCCCGCTGGTCTCCCAGAGACTTGCCTTGCCGATATGAGGCGTATAGACCAGGTCGTAATCATTGGCAATGTGCTGGTCATCCCAATAGCGCTCGATTTGATGCCGAATCATGCCTCCGTTTGGGTGCCATAAAATCAGCCCTTGTCCGACCTCGTCATTTGAGCTGTACAGGTCAAGGTCCCTGCCAAGTTTGCGATGATCACGCTTTTTGGCTTCTTCCAGCTTCCACAAATAATCTTTTAACTCGTCCTTACTTTCCCAGGCGGTGCCATAAATGCGCTGCAGCATAGGGCGGTGTTCGTCACCGCGCCAGTAAGCTCCGGCGACGTTGAGCAGTTTGACGGCGTGTGGGTTGATCTGCGCGGTGTTTTCCACGTGGGGACCGCGGCAAAGGTCGACAAAATTGCCAGATTTGTAGATGGTGATGGGCACTTTTTCGTCGGTTGGGTTGCCGTCGTCGTCCAGCTTACCGCTCTCGAGCCCTTCGATCAACTCCAGCTTATAGGTCTGGTCTTTAAACAGATCCTTAGCCTCGCTGGCTGAAACCTCTTCGCAGACGAAGTCTTCTTTTACTTTGATCAGTTCCTTCATGCGCTTCTCGATGGTTTCGAGGTCATCCGGGGTGAGCGTGCGGGGCAGGTCGAAGTCGTAATAAAAGCCGTCTTCGATCGCCGGGCCTATGGCGACTTGCCCATCAGGGAACATCTCCAGAACTGCTTCAGCCATTACATGCGCGGCTGAGTGGCGGATACGGTAAAGTTGTGACTTTTCGTATTGCTCTTGTTTGTTTGACATAACTCCTCCATTGCCGGTTGTTTGCTGAGATTTTGTATGGGGTCACTTTGTACAACCGATTCTTAAAACAAAAAGACCCTCGCCCTGGGGCGAGAGATCTCTCACGCGGTTCCACCCAGATTGCTCCTTACGAAGCATCTCATTATGCCGATAACGGGGCGACCGTTCACCTTAATCGGACAACCTTTCAGGCTCATGCTGGCAGGTGGTTTTGGGAAGTCTCTTTTGAACCGGTTTACACTCTCCCGGTCTCACTGGCAAAATCCGACTTCTTACTCTTCCTGCGTTAGCGCATTACAATAAATATAACGCACTTTCGAGGAAAATCAAGTAAATTGTCTATAAAAACCACCAATCACTCAGGCGCATTCCCGGTCAGCCCCTTTTCGCTGGTCTTGAAAGATACTATGATAAAATTATTATCGTGTTTCTTCGGCTGGATATCAGTTGAAATGAACGCTATATTACTGGGATAACACTCCTTGTGGAGAAGGAATCCTCGATCTTTTTTTATCTAAAAGCTGCTTTGGATGGCTTTTTAGCTCCCTTTGTAGCTGAATTTTGAAAGTATCGGATCGCAGTAGCAAGGGCAAAACTGGAATCCAGGCCAAGATTGCCGGTTTTACTGCGCCTGGATGATTAACGCGCTATGCTAAAGAAATGTTAACTCCATCATACCGCCTTGCTTGCATTTTGATTCTTGGTCATATGTTTTTCTTCATGTGCGGTAACTGCAATTTCAAATTTAAGGTTGTGTTCGGCCTGGCAGACTAATTACCAGCCTGGATTTTTGTCAGGAAGTGATCAGATAGATTCGTTAATGGAAGGGTGGCATTGCGAGGAATAATGGCAGAAATAAATAAAAACTTGTCAGTGGTAATACCGGTCTTTAACAGCCAGGATACTCTGCCATTTTTGATTGAAGAGATTTGTGATCTTATGGCTCAGGAGGGATGGGAGTATGAAATCATCCTGGTGAATGACGGAAGCCAGGATAATAGTTGGCAGGTTATCCAAAACCTGATTGCAGATTACCCTCGCATTCGAGCCATCAATTTAATGCGCAATTATGGGCAACACAATGCATTACTATGTGGGATCCGTGATGCAAAAAACGATATAATCATAACGCTCGACGATGACAGGCAACATCCACCCTCCGAGATCCCCATACTGCTGAAAAAATTGGATGAAGGGTATGACGTCGTTTACGGGGTTCCCGAGTCTGAAAAACACAGTTTCTGGAGGAACATTACTTCCAAGGTGATCAAATTCTTCTTGAAGAAGGCCATGAGAGTCTCATCTGCTCAAAACATCTCTGCCTTCCGTGCTTTTCACACCAAGTTACGAAATGCGTTTGCAGATTACAAGGGCACCTATGTTTCCATTGATGTCTTGCTTTCCTGGGGCACAGATAAATTCACCTCGGTAAGGGTCAACCATAACAAGCGTTTGGTGGGGAGCTCGCGCTATACCCTCAAAAAATTGATGAACCACGCTTTTACGCTGATTACAGGCTTCAGCATCCTTCCACTGCAGGTCTCGAGCGTGTTAGGCTTCCTGTCAATTATTTTTGGCTTCATTGTATTGGTGTACGTCATGGTCAAGTACTTCATCAGTGGCGGCGCTGTTCCCGGTTTCACTTTTCTTGCTTCAACCCTGGCTATTTTCTCTGGAACCCAATTGTTTGCCATCGGTATGATCGGTGAATATCTGGGTAGATTGTTCAGCCGGTCGCTGGATTTTCCTCAATATACCATTCGCTCGGTAGCTTCAGGGCAAACAGCTGAAGCACAAGGCAACGAAACTGACCTTCAAGAGATAGTCTTATGAAAGCTGAAATAGTGACGCTTTCAGATCTTGATACTGACCGTTTTGGGATCATTGTCGCCCGTACGGGACAGGCATCACAAGAGAGTCTACCCGAGGTTATGGACTTTTGCGAAAAAAATCAGGTTAACCTCCTGATTGCCAGGTGTTCAACCAGCCATGTTAAAAGCGTCCATGCTTTGGAAAGAAACGGATTTCTTCTAATGGACACCCTGGTTTACCTGCGGAAAGACATTCGAGACTATTCTCCTCAGGAATATCGATCTGAATTGACAATCCGAACATTCAGACCTGATGACCTTCACCAGGTCGTTGAGGTCGCAAGGAGCTCTTTTTCAGATTACAAGGGGCACTACCACGTTGACGACCGGCTGAACTCACAGGCGGCAACAGAGGTCTACGCTTCCTGGGCAGAACGGTGCTGTCTTGACCCATCTGTGGCAGCACGCGTTTTGGTGGCCGAAAGTGAGAACAGAATTGTAGGTTTCCGGGCTATAAGAATCAACACTGTTCAACAAGCGGAATTCATTCTTGCCGCAGTTGCGCCAGAAGCGAGAAACAAAGGAATTTACCGCAATTTTGTGGTTGAAGGTTTACGCTGGTGTAAGGAAATGGACACCCAGGAGGTCTTGATTTCAACGCTTTTAGTGAACACGGCTGTTCAAAAAACCTGCGAACGTCTGGGCTTCACCGCACACAGCTCCTTTTATACATTTCATAAGTGGTTTGATTGATTCTCAGACTGAACGGTCTTTTTTTGAAAGATTGCGGAATGGAAATAACAAAAAAAACGGAAAAACCAAAAATGACAGTTTATTTATTTATCGGCTTAACTATTCTTTTCACCGTCTTTGGACAGCTGCTTGTCAAGAGCGCTTCTGCTGATTTTGGGCAGTTGCCTGGAAGGCTTTCAGAAGTCCTGCCTTTTTTAATCAGCGCTTTTTCAAATATCAAGTTATTGGCAGGTTTGGGAAGCGCTGTTATCGCATCAATCATGTGGATGATTGCGCTTTCCATGAGCGATATCAGTTTCGCATATCCTTTCATGGGGCTGGCAATTGTGCTTGTGTTGGCCTTATCACCCTTGATATTTAAGGAAGTTGTTCCCTGGACCAGATGGCTGGGTGTCTTAATAGTTTGTCTGGGATTATGGATTACCTCGAGATAAGGTGACACATCAGCTTATTCCAATTGAGCCTGTTTAAGAATTGCTAACCTCTGATAGACTGGAAGAACGGATCGAATTTTCATGAGTAAAATACCATTCAACAAACCCGCCTATATACCTGAATCAGAAATTTTAGTGAGTCAGGCGATTAAGTCTGGTCATCTCTCCGGAGATGGAGAATTCACCAGGCGCAGCAGCGCGTTGTTGGAAACAATAACGGGTGCGCGCAAAGTCCTGCTGACGACCAGCTGCACACATGCGCTGGAAATGACGGCGATTCTCTTGGATCTTGAGGAGGGAGACGAGGTGATTGTCCCTTCCTTTACCTTTGTTTCCACAGTCAACGCAATTGTACTGCGGGGCGCAAAACCGATATTCATTGACATCCGCCCTGACACCTTGAACCTTGATGAAACCCAGTTGGAGAGGCTGATTACTCCCAAGACCCAGGCAATATTTGTTGTTCATTATGCCGGAGTCTCCTGCGAAATGGATGTGATCAACCGGATTGCCTCAAGGCACCACATTCAGGTTGTGGAAGACAATGCCCACGGCCTTTTTGGACAGTATCGCGGAAAGAATCTGGGGACTCTGGGAGTAATGGCAACGCAAAGCTTCCACGAGACCAAAAACATCAGCACCGGTGAAGGCGGGGCATTATTGATTAACGATCCACAATATATCGAGAGAGCGGAAATTATTCGTGAAAAAGGCACTAACCGAAGCCGTTTCTTCCGAGGCGCGGTGGATAAATATACCTGGGTCGATATTGGCTCAAGCTATCTGCCGTCAGAAATGATAACAGCGATACTGCTTGCTCAGCTCGAGGCCCGGGATAGAATTCAAGCCAGGCGTATAAAAGTTTGGTCCACATACTTCCAGGAATTGTCAAGTTGGGCTGAGAATGCGGGGGTGCAACTGCCGCATGTTCCCGATTATTGTCAACATCCCGGTCATCTCTTTTATCTTTTAATGCCTACTCTGGATGCGCGCACACGCTTTCTGGACTGGATGAAATCACAGGAAATCCTTTGTGTGTTCCATTATTTACCTCTGCATTTATCTGAAATGGGACTTCAACTGGGAGGCAGACCTGGGGATTGTCCTGTTACCGAAGATATTTCCGATAGACTTGTGCGCTTGCCACTCTTTTATGATATTACAGACGACGAAGTCGCCCAGGTGCTTACCAGCGTGAAAAGATTTAAATTTTGAGCCACCCAACTTGCAAAACCGCTCCTGATTACCCCACAGGAACGGCTTTCACACTTGGGTAAATTAAACGATTATCCAAACAGAAGATCAGCTTCCCCCGTCCACAGCTTCCTGTAACGGTGCCCCCGGCAAGGCCATATCGCCTGGCGTACTTTGAGAAGTCTTCCGAAATTGTTTCCAGGCGTGCATGGCCAGAGAAAGGGCGATGACCCCGTAGGATACAAACACCCGGAAGTACTCGCCAATCTGAGCGTTATTAAATAACTCTTTGCCAGCTTGCGGTGCCACGATAAACAAGGTGTGGAACAGAATCACACCAATTATCGCCTGTTTATTGGTAGCTTTCTGTACTGAAGCACCGCCAACCAATAAGGCGGCGATGGCAAATTGCGCGATCTGCGTGTGAGCGCCATAAGTAGAGAATGTGCCGATGTTCTGCAGGAAGATGATCTGCCCCCAACTTGCCAAAACAGTTGAAATGACCATGGCAATGACCCTGGTCTGGTCGGCATTGATCCCCGAAGCCATGGCCACACTGAGGCTTTGGCCCACCGTGCGCATGTTTTGCCCTAATCGCACGGATAAAATCTTTTGGTTAAACCAACACAACGCGGCGATCAGCAAAAACGGCAAGACAGGAAGTTTTACATAAAGCATTACTTCTTCGACTGCTGGTATGTAGGTCAATCCATATAGGGCGCCATAAACCAGCAGCAGCAAGACAGGCTTAACCAGTGCAGAAGCCGGTTCTTTTTCTACCCAGATCGATTTGATTAATTTGATAATCTGCAAGATTGCCAAAATAACCAGCGCCGAGGTAAAGGCGTCTAACAAGGCCAATCGGTCAGTGGAAAGAAAGCGTTCAATTTCAGGAATGTAGGACACGCCAAAGATCAGTGCACTGACCCCAAAGAGAATGAAATCACTGCGGCTGAGCTTGAGCTTCTTCACCAGATGCAGGATTATCTTGATGACCGTAATAGCCAGAACGGCATAGAAAAACACTGTAATAATGTCGACCATACGAACCGAGTCAATGGCGTACTTCAGGTTGCCTGTCAGGTCGATGGTGTTCTTTACGCCGACACCCTGAGAAATTATCAATTTTGGGTTGTTGACCGGGATGACACCGCCGATGATCACCAGGAATAAAAGCTGGTAAAGACCATCAGCAAAGTATCCCAGGATCAACCCCGCAATCATCTCCGCGCCTTTCATCTGGTTGAAAAGCTTACCCACCAGGTAACCAAACAGTATTGCCAGAGGTGTGGCAATCAGAACCGTCAGGAGGATTCCGCTAAAACCGCCAAACCCCCAATATACTACCCAGAAAACAGCAATTTGGGCTGCTACAGCGCCGATGACGATGCCAAAGTTCAAGCCTAAGCCTGCCAAAACTGGAATGATCAACGCCAGCACGGTGAAGGTGTTACGCGTGATTCGAGTAAAAACACCGTCCACAATAAAGGTCATTGGACTGCCCGAAAGCACGATTGCGGCCAAACAAATCGCCGCAAAAGCGATCATGACTTTGTTGTCGAAGATGAATGAACCAACTTTCTTAAATAAATTATTTTTTTGGTTCATTGGTTTTCTCCTTTAGTCTTGGATAAAGCGTAAAGAATGATGCCGTTGGAAATGATAATTCTCAAGACCTCTGGCAGGGTCCCAATTTCGACCACTTCATTGACAACAGGCAAAGCAGTCACGAGAATTCCCTGGAAAAGCAAAGTCCCGATCAGCACATTCGATATTCGCGCTCTTCTGACGGTTGCGCCGCCAATCAAGATTGAGGCGACACTGGCAAAGCCCATCATGAGTGGGGCATTATAGAGTTGCAAAAATCCATAAGTCTGGGCGTATAGAATAATCCCAACTGCACCGAGAACTGTCGATATCATTGTTCCCTGGATGCGCTTTTGATTAACATTGATTCCGCTGGAAGTCGTGAAAAGCTGATTTTCACCAGCACCGCTCATGGCGATTCCGCTTTTGCTCCTTAAAAAGAGCCAAACCAGCAGGCACAAAAATGCAAACACTAAAATCAGTCCAAGTGGGACAGTGAACTCACCAACTCTAAAAGCCAGCCAATGCAACCATTTTGGTTGGGTTGCCTGCACCACGTCTGGATTGCTTAACAAACCTCCAAAGCTGCCCGAAAGACTGGCAGTGTTACGCAAGCCTTGCCCTTGCAAGGGCCAGCTCAACTCTCCATTTTTGAAAGATAAGGAAAGCCAAACGATATTCATGAAGGCAATCACGGAGAAACCCACATAGGTGGAGACCGTCATCTCAGAACCCTTAACCCGGTTGAGCAACATGCCATATAAAGTTCCGACAATAGCCGCCAGGATGACACCAAAAAAGAGCGCGAGCAGCAGAGTTAACCAGGGGGCGCCCATACCCAGAGTTGTATTCCAGTCTCTCAAGAAACTGATCTCCATGGCGAGGACTGCCCCTAATAACCCTGATGAGATGCCCAGAGAAATACCAAAATTGAGCCCGATGCCGCTCTGAATGCCCGGCACCATTGCCAGCACCAAAGTTCCATACATCAACCATCGTTTTACAACATCACTAAACAGAACAGCAGGGGAAAAGCCTAATATAATCGAGGCAACTACCAGCAAGATAAAAAACCCAGCAATGATTAATCTTGGCAAACCAAAGTTTTCGTAAAAAGTTTTTAAGGTTTTCATAAGGCAACCTCTTCTCTGACACCAGCCATTGCCAAACCATAAGCGGCGTCTGGATCATCAGGCTTCATGACAGAAAATACCTTACCCTCAGAAACGATTGCAATACGATCGCATAACGATCTAAGCTCTAATAATTCTGAACTGATCATGACGATGGTCGTGCCCAGTTCACGATTGATTTTTGTGAGGTATTCCAGGACCAGTTTTTTCGCGCCGATATCAATACCACGGGTTGGTTCTGAAACAATCAAAATTTCAGGGATCATGGTTATTGCTCTGGCAAGGCAAACTTTTTGTTGATTGCCGCCAGATAGACTGCCAACCGCTTGCGAAGGTCCGGTGCAGCGGATGTCGAGCAGTTTGATCATGTTTTTTGCGTGCTTATCTGCGGTCGCCTTGTCGAGAATTTTGATCGGACCTATGCCTTTGAGAAACTCATCATTAATCTGCATCGCCGAAAAGATGATGTTTCTTTCAATCGATTCGCCAAGCAGAAGCCCCACACCGCGACGATCTTCTGACACAAAAGCGATTTTGTTGCGGAGCGCTTCTCCTAATTTGCTTAGATCCAAAGTCTTGCCGCGGACCAGGACCTCACCCTCTGTATCATAAAGACCCATGATACCGTTGGCAATGCCGATTTTTCCCTGTCCGGCCAGACCGCCAAACCCAAAAATCTCCCCTTCCCGGATTTTGACATTCATCCCTTTGACCCGTTCACCAGGCATATCCACGTAATAATCTATAAATTCGAGTGCGATATTTTCATCCGACAGTTCTCGTTCACCAAGCAGGTCATCCTCTACCAGTTTTTCAACTTGTCGTCCGATCATGAGCTCTGCGATATTCGCCAGAGAAGTATCTTTCACATCCTTCCGGGCAACGAACTCACCATCACGCAAAATGGTCATGCTATCCGCGACCGCCATTACCTCAGTCAGACGATGGGTGATAAAAATTATCGCGATGCCTTTTTCAGCAATAAGGCGCATAATTTCAAGTAATCGGTCTGCTTCACTTTCCGTCAAAACTGCTGTCGGTTCATCGAATACAAGTAGCTTAATACCGGTCTTGTCAATTTCACGGGCGATTTCAACAAATTGCTTGTAACCAATCGGCATTCCCGCGACCTTGGTGTATTCTTCGATATTCATCATGCCGATGCTGTTCAAGGCTTTACGGGAATCCCTGGACATTTGGTCCCAGTTTAGTTTTTCAAGCAGATTCCCAAAAATTCTACTGAGCGCAGTTTTATGTCCGATTTCCCGACCTAATTTGATATTTTCAGTCACGGTAAACTCGGGTATCAGCATAAATTCCTGGTGGACCATCCCGATGCCATAATCCATGGCAGCATGTGGGTTGTCAACAGTGGCAACCTCTCCGTCCAGAGAGACTTGCCCCTCGAAACCACCAGTAGCATAAATCACGGGCATACCAAAAAGAATATTCATCAAGGTCGATTTGCCCGCGCCGTTCTCACCGACTAAGGCATGAATCTCCCCTGGTTTTACATTAAGAGTGACGTTTTTTAGAACCCGATTGCCGTAATATTCTTTTGAAATATTACTCATTGACAACAAATATTGCTCGTCCAATACAGAGCCTCCTCCTTCTAAATTCAAAAGAAGAGCCGGCCTGCGCTTGGCAAGCCGGCGCTTTGTGGAGTTTAGTCGTTAGTCAAAAACATCTTACTTTGAAAAGTCATAGAACGGAGCCAGTAACATCAGGAAGTTTGGCAAGTCATCGCCATCTTCGTTGTAGGATGTCACTGTCAAGTCACCCAATCCGCGTGCTGCAGATGCTTCGTTCAAGGTGTCGATAAAGGCTTGTATGTCGCGGGGATCGCTGATTTCACCTTCGGCGAATTTGATCGCGTAGCGGACACCGGCGTCGATCATCAGCATGTTAATCGGCACACCCCAGGTGGACATACGGCTTTCCTGTCCTTTTTCCTTCAGTTTGAGTGCAATTTGGTCGAGCATGTACTGTACATCACCCTCATGACCCTTGACATCGATGTTCAATCCAGCCGGATATCCATGATAGGGGCTTGGGCAGCACTGCTGCGGATAGATGGCACCATTCTCCCAAATGGATCGAATAAGCGGTTCCTGCATAGAACAGTTTGTGGAGAAGAAAGCTGTGTCTTTGCCGTAGGTCGCGATCTGTCGTGGAACATCTTCGGTGATGAACTGCTGCGCACCCGAGACACCGGCGTCGCCGGTGGGATCGGGAGCATTGACTTCCACCAGCTCGATACCGAGTTCCGCGCAGGTTTCTTTCATGATCTCAAGCCGTCGGGCAATAGTCGCGTAGGACAAGTGCCTGGGGAAAGAGTAGTGGATAAAGGTAGTTGCACCCATTTGGGCGGCCAGCTCAGGAATGGTCCGACCCATCGAGATCTCATCCACCTGCATGACAATGTCAGCTTTTTCTGCAATAATTGGCGGATCTTCAGCGGGCACACCAGCAACGAACAGCATGTCGGGTCGGGTCTCGCGAACCTTTTCGATTGCTGCTGCAGCGCCGGGAATGGCCTGCACAAATACGATCGCCTTTACTTCGGGATCAGACGCCATTTGTACTACTTGTGAAATGGTCGTTTCTGTCTCGGATGAGAAGTTGTCAGGATAGGTCGCATGAACAATCAAGTCGCCATATTTTGCGATTTGATTCATCGCTTCCTGGTATTCTTCTTCACCTTGTGACACGGTTCCGGTCATGATCCCAATTTTGTAGGGTTCTACTTCCACTGCATCAGCGGTGGCCGTATTCTGCGAAAAATCATAGAACGGAGCCAGCAACATCAGGAAGTTTGGCAAGTCATCGCCATCTTCGTTGTAGGATGTCACTGTCAAGTCACCCAGTCCGCGTGCTGCAGATGCTTCGTTCAAGGTGTCGATAAAGGCTTGTATGTCGCGGGGATCGCTGATTTCACCTTCGGCGAATTTGATCGCGTAGCGGACACCGGCGTCGATCATCAGCAT
>Ga0265293_10006178_pt1 | contig 19350 bp, 18 predicted proteins | sample Munlanlewell138R_FD_192505 | JGI IMG/M metagenome (GOLD analysis project Ga0265293, IMG submission 192505) | Leachate microbial communities from a municipal landfill in Southern Ontario, Canada - Leachate well 138R | ecosystem: Engineered > Solid waste > Landfill > Unclassified | place: Canada... | reverse complement strand
AAGATGAATTTGGTGATGTTTTATTTTCAATAATTAATGCTGCACGTTTATATGGTGTTGATCCTGAAACGGCTTTGGAAAAAACAAATAAGAAATTTCGTAAACGATTTAATTATCTTGAGCAAAAAACAGATGAACAAGGAAAAAACCTTGTAGATTTGACCCTCGAAGAAATGGACGTATATTGGAATGAAGCAAAACAATTAGAATAATAGTAGAAAATTCACTATAAAAAATATGTAGATATGATAATGGATAGAATTACAAAAGATTTAATGTTTGCAATGAAAAATAAGCAAACAGATAGATTAGAAGCATTACGAGCTGTTAAAACAGCCTTTATACTTGCTCGTACAAATGCTGGCAATAAAGATGTAACAGAAGATGAAGAATTAAAAATTATTCAAAAATTAGTAAAACAACGAAAAGATTCTGCTGCTGAATTTCTTGCACAAAATCGTAGTGATTTAGCTGAAAAAGAAACTGCCGAAGCTGCTATAATTTCTGAATATTTGCCCAAACAACTCTCTGTTGATGAAATTAAAACAGTGGTAACCCGTATTGTTGCCGAAACTGCCGCATCTTCAATGAAAGATATGGGAAAAGTTATGGGAGTTGCTTCAAAAGAACTTGCAGGCAAAGCCGATGGAAAAATTGTTTCTGACATTGTGAAAGCACTTTTAGGGTAAATTGTACCCGTCTTACTTTTTATTCGTACCGTAACGCATCAATAGGATCTAATTTTGCTGCTTTTTGAGCTGGATACCAACCAAAAAAGATACCTATTGCGGTACAAATTATAAATGAAAGCAATACCGCTTCTGTTTGAATATATACAGGCCATTGCATAAATATATGTACGAGCTTTGTGCTTCCAATGCCTAACGCAATACCTAAAAGTCCACCAATCATACTTAATAAAAGTGCTTCAATTAAAAATTGTAGTAAAATATCTCTTCCTTTTCCTCCAATTGCCATACGAAGTCCTATTTCTCGTGTTCGTTCAGTAACAGATACATACATAATATTCATAATGCCAATTCCTCCAACAAGAAGTGAAATACTTGCAATTACAGCAAGTAAAACAGTTAAAACATCACTAATTGATGTAAACGATTTAATAAGTTCTTCTTGTGAGCGAATTCTAAAATCATCTTCGTCATTTTTTGAAATTCGATGTGTCATGCGGAGTGTGTTTTCAATATCTTCAACAACTTGTGCAGAATGTTTTTCACTTATTGCCGACACAACAATAGCATGAAGATGCGTTATTGCTAATATTCGTTTTTGAACGGTGGTATATGGTGCTATCAATATATCATCTTGATCGTGTCCAAATGTGCTTAATCCTTTGGGATTTAATACACCAATTACAGTCATTGGTATGTTATTAAATCGAATTGTTTTTCCAATAGGATCTACATTTGTTTCGCCAAAAATGTTATCATATACTGTTTTTCCAATAACACATACCTTTGCAGATGTAAGAATTTCTCGTTCAGAAAACATTCTTCCTGATGATATTGTGAATTTTTTTATTTCTAAATAATCGAGATTTACACCATATATTGTACTTGGTTCGTTTTCTGTGCCAAATATAACTTGTCCATTACCACGTACTTCGGGCGAAAGATACATAATAGAATTTGAGTTTTTTTCAATTTCATACATATCATTAAAGGTAAGAGATTGAGCACCTTCTCTTCCCATAGAAACGCCATGTCGCCTTTGAGCACCGGGAATAACGGTAATCATATTTGTACCCATTCCAGAAACTTGTTCTTGAATGCTTTTTTTAGAACCTTCGCCAATAGCCAACATTGCTATAACAGATGCTACACCAATTATAATTCCTAACATGGTTAAAAATGATCTGATTTTGTTACGATACAGAGCTTGTAGTGCTATTCCTATTAAATTTACTATATTCATATGTAAGCCTTAGTAATTATCTTCTTTTGGCATTTCTGCAAGTTTTTTTGCTGCATTATCTCTCTTTTCAACGGGTATATCTTTTTCAATTCTACCATCTCTAAAAACAATGCTGCGTTTTGTAAATTGTGCAATGTCTTGTTCGTGAGTAACAAACACAATTGTTTTACCATCATCATTTAATTTTTGAAACAATGCCATAATTTCGTATGATGTTCGTGTGTCAAGGTTTCCTGTGGCTTCATCGGCAAGAATAACTACAGGATTATTTACTAACGAGCGAGCTATTGCAACCCGTTGTTGCTGTCCACCCGATAGTTGATTCGGAGTGTGATGAATTCTATCTGCAAGTCCAACCATTTCAAGAGAGTAGAGTGCTCGTTCTCTCCGTTCTTTGGCACTAACTTGTGAATTATAATATAAAGGTAATTCTACGTTTTCAATTGCGGTAGTGCGGGGTAAAAGATTGTATGATTGAAACACAAATCCAAGTTGTTGATTACGAAGTTCTGCTAATTCATTGTTTGTGCGTTCATTCATATTCAAACCATTAAGTATATAGCTGCCCGAAGTGGGTTTGTCTAAACAACCAAGTATGTTAAGCATTGTTGATTTTCCAGAACCGCTTGTTCCCATTATTGATACAAAATCGCCTTCGGAAATGTTCATACTAACGCCTCGTAACGCATGTACGGTAATGTCGCCCATGTGAAATTCTTTGTGAAGGTCTGAAATTTGAATAATGTGTTTCATACGTGATTTTTTATCTTCTTCTGCCACGTTGCGGCATAAATGGACTTGTTGTAGATGAATTACTTTGTTTGGATTTTTTTTCTGTAATGCTCATGTTTACAATCACTTGGTCGTCTTTATCTAAACCTTTAAGAACTTCTATATCTACACCATTATTAATACCTGTTGTAACTTCTACTTCTTGAATGGAATTATTGTTTTTTACCCATACTGTGTTTGTTGTATTATGTGTTTTTTGTTGTGCAGAAGTCATTTTTGCTTCTGGAAATTGCTCATAATATAGATCAAGCACCGATTGATTTGGTTTAAATCGCATTGCTTTATATGGTATAAATAATGTGTTTTCTGCTTTTTGCACAAACACTTCAATATTTGCTGTCATACCAGGCATGAGTTGTAAATTTGGATTTTCTGCTTCTATAATTACCGTATAAGTTACCACATTTGATACAATAACGGGTTCAAATCGTATTTGTGTTACCGTGCCATCAAATTCAAGGTCAGGAAAGGCATCAACCGTAAAAACCACATATTGTCCAGTTTGCACTAAACCAATATCAGCTTCATCAACTTTTGCTTCTACTTGCATGTGAGTAAGGTTGTTAGCAATACTAAACAGGGTGGGGGTATTAAAACTTGCCGCAACGGTTTGTCCCTCATCAACTGCTCTGTTTAAAACAACTCCATCAATGGGCGAATAAATAGTTGCATATGATAAATTAATGGCTGCTCGTTCGTAGTTTGATTCGGCATTTTTTAAGGCTGATTCAGCACGTTGCAAATTAAATTCTGCAAGTTCATATTCGGCTTTCGATAAAAGTTCTTTTGTATATAATGCATGTGTTCTTGTATAGCTTGCTTTTTGATACGACACCTGTGATTTTGCCTCGTCTAATGACGCTCGTGCATTGTCTAAAGAAGCTTGAAGAGCTGTTTTATCTAATTCGGCTAAAATTTGTCCACGACTTACTTTATCGTTAAAATCAACATGAATTTTTTGTATTGTTCCCGAAACTTGTGTACCAACAGCTACTGTTTTAAGTGCTTGTAACGTTCCTGTAGCGGTAATTGAATTATGTATGTTTCCTTGTTGCACCTGCTCGGTTTCTACGGTAACGTATGTTTTTTTACCCGTTTTTTTAACCACAACAAGTACAACAATGAGTATTATTATGATGATACTGCTTATTCGTATTATTTTTTTTGTGTTCATATATGTTGTTTTTATAATGATATTGGAATTCCTGCGTAATAATCAACAATTTTTGTATAAAGAACTACCGAAAACTTTGCTTGAAGCATAGTATTTTGGGCTATTGTTGCTTGCGTTTGTTGTATAAAATATTGAGTAGGATCGAGCAAACCAATATTAAATTTTTCTGTTGCAAGTTGATATGCTTCTTCAATAGCTTCGTATTCTTCTGTTGCTGCTTCGTATTGTTTAAATGCCGATGTATAATCAGCATAGGCTTGTTCAATTGCTTTGAGCAAGGTGTTTTTTGTGTCAAGGGTTTCTAATTGTGCCGATTTTGTTTGAATCTCAGCAATTTTTACATTTGTTGTTACAGATCTATTTGCATAAATAGGTATTGAAAGCGAAATGCCAAGTGAAGGTGTTATGCGATTTTGTATTTGATTTCCAAACTCTAAATCATAAAAAGAATTATTATAACTTGTAGATAAAGAGCCTCTTAAAGAAAGTTGAGGAAGATATTCTGCACGTGCTATTTTTTGAGAAAGCATGCTGGCTTCTTCTTGTAACAATGCGTGTTTTACAATAGGTTTTGTTTGTATAGAATTTTGATAGAGTTTTGATACAGATACTTCTGAAAATGTTAAAAACGAATCAATATCATAATCTTGTTTAATAGTAAGAGTTTGTTCTTGTGGTAATTGCATTATTTGTTGTAATTGCAACACGGCTATGGTGTAGTTGTTTTCGGCATTGGTTAATGTACTTTTTTCTGATGCTAATTGCGATTTTACTTGTAAATAATCTAATCTTGAAACAGCACCTAATTGCACACGTGTTTCGGTTTCTTTTAATAGTTCTTGTGTTGATTCAATTCTAATACGTGCATTATTTACTTGTTCGTGTGCAAATAAAACAGAAATGTATGCGTGCAGCACTTGTAATCTGATGTTGTCTTTGGTATATTCCAAAAAATACTGTCCGTTTTGAGCAAGTAAAGAGCGATATTTAATAATGTTTTCTATTTTAAAACCATTAAACAGCGTAAGCGAAGATTGTAGTCCCAATGAAGTTCCTGAGCTGCCAACATAATTATCAAATATATCGGTGCTTGGAACGTATGTTTTACTACTCGAAAACTGTTGACTTGCAGATGCATTTAGCGATGGTAGTCGTGCGGCTTTTGCTTGCAATAGTTGCTCTGCAAGAATTTCGTTAGAAAGTGTATGTTTCTGAATTTGAATATTTTGTTCTAATGCATAATCAATACATTCTGTTAACGTCCATATTCGTTGTTGTTCTTGTTGTGCAAACGCTATACTAACAGAGCAACAGAAGGCATATATGAATAATACAAATTTTTGCATGTTTTTTAAATTTTTGTAAAAATAACTATATCTTTAATTATTGCCACAAAAAATAGACGAAAAGCATGATTTTATCGATAAACAGGAGATAAAAAAGTGTTGAATGCTTAATGCTTAGTGATGAATAAAAAAAACGCCATTCATCATTAAGCATTCTACATTCAACATTAAAAAATGTGCCTTAAAATGCGTACATCAAATTTTGCGAAAATTAAGTTTTGACAAGGTCTTTTTTTCGTGTAGATTTGCAGCCTAAATAAATACACAATGTACACACTTGCACGATATGCCAGAAATTCTGTAGCGGTTATCAAAATACTGTATTTTCTTATGTTTGCTGCCTTAGCAGCATGGTCAACATATTTTTATGTGTTTTTAGAAGATGAACGGGGTTTAACAGGGGTACAAATTGGCTTAATTGCTGCGGTGCAACAAATTACCAATATAGTGTTTTTACCCTTATGGGGCATGATATCTGATAGATATGGAAAACGCTCGGTGTTTCTCTTGTTACTTGGTATTTCTGTGTTTTTATTATATGGTTTTATTGTACAAGGCTCGTTTCTATATTATTTTTTCTTTATGATTTTGTTTGCGGCTTTGTATAATCCTATTGGGGCTATTTTTGATACATTTGCAATAACAAAAGCACGCGAAAAAACAGTTAAAACAACTTATGGCGAAATGCGACTTTGGGCATCAATAGGGTGGGCATTCGCATCGCTTTCTACTGGGTATTTTGTTGAAAAAACAGCTTCTTTATCTATCATTTTTATTATTGCTTCTGTTTTACTTGCAATAACATGGATTATTAGCTTTTTGTACCTTAATAAAAAACGCGAAGTACTCTCAAATCAATCGCCTTCATTGAAAACAATTAAAACAATGTTGTTCGAAAATAAGAATTTACTTCTGTTTTTCCTTCTTATTATGGTGTATTATATTCTTAATTCACCAACACTTATGTTTATAAATTTATATTATAAAGAAATTGGCGCCACAAACACACAAATAGGTATTGCCTTTGCGGTGCAATCGATTTTTGAATTGCCTTTTATGTTTTATGGCAAACGTATTTTAAATCGTTTTGGCGTGCGAAGGGTTATTATGGCAACTATGGTGGTGGCAGCAGTGCGTATGTTATTATATGGAATGACTTCAAACCCTTGGGTAGCAATTACTATTGGAGTAACGCATGGTATTACCTTAGGATTGTTTATTGTTGCTGTTATTGAATATACGCATCATATTGTACCTCCATCTCAAAACTCAACAGGGCAAACACTTATGTACACGTTTTTGGGTATTGGTACAAGTGTGGGGAATTTTTTTAATGGAGTTTTAAAAGATTCTATAGGATTAAAAAATGCTATGATTATTGATGCTGTTTTAGTTGTTTTTTTAGTGGTTGGAGCATATCTTTTTCTGTTTTTCCGAAAAAGCAAAGAAAAAATAAAAGCACATTCGTAAATATGATGTTTGTAAATTCAATTAGTAAATGCAACACATTTACTTTTTCTCTCTTTTTGAAATGAAGCGTAGCGGAATGAAAAAAGAGAGAAAAGCCCGAAAGCTTATCTCTCTTAAAATAAAATGTTAGACCTTTGTTTTCGTCAAAAAAACAATTATGAGGCATTTAACATTAGAACAAAGATATGCATTAAAAGCATATTTAGAGTGTGGAAAATCAAAAAATGAAACGGCTGAACTTTTAGGTATTGATCGTAGTACTGTTTATAGAGAGCTAAAAAGAAACAGCGGTAAACAAAGGCAGTATAATCCTGATTTTGCCCAAGAACTGGCAGAAGAAAGAAAAGAACGTCTTTGTATAAATCGAAAATTTAATTCCGAAATGCAAAAACTTGTTGATAACTGGATTAGGGAAGAACAGTGGTCTCCTGAGCAAATTAAAGGTTTTTGTGATAGGGAAAAGATAAAAATGGTTTCTCACGAGAGAATTTACCAATACATCAGAAAAGATAAGAGCGAAGGGGGAGATTTATATAAATATTTACGACATCGTTTAAAACATAGGAAACGCCCTGTTTCGGGAAAACACGAAGTGATAAAAAACAAAGTTTCTATTGATGACAGACCTGATGTAATCAACAATAAAGAGCGTTTTGGAGATTGGGAAATAGATCTTATTGTAGGAAAAAATAATAAAGGAGCAATGGTGACTCTTGTTGAAAGACAAACAGCTATGATAATGATACGCAAGCTTAAAAATGGTAAAAATGCAGATAGTCTTGCAGATACTGTTATTGATATGTTATTGCCTTACAAAGATGTGGTAAAATCCATAACAAGCGACAATGGGGCAGAGTTTGCCAGACATCAGAAAATAGCAGAAAAGCTAAACACAAAATTTTATTTTGCACATCCTTATGCTTCTTGGGAAAGAGGTTTAAGCGAATATTCCAATAAATTAATCAGGCAATATATCCCTAAAAAAATAAATTTTAATACCTTTGATGAAGAATATGTAAAACAAGTTCAATATAAAATTAATCGAAGACCGAGGAAAAATTTAAATTTTAAGAATCCTAAGCAAGTGTTTTATAAATGTGTCGCATTTGCTTGTTAAATCTACGCAATATTAAATTCATCTGTTTTATTTGTTTTGCAGAATTTTTTTGTTCATTTTTGCAAAATCTAAAACCCATTTAGACAAACTATGGAGAATATATATATAATTCTTGCCTCGCTTGCAGCGTACCTTATGGGCTCTGTGCCTACATCTGTTTGGATTGGAAAAATTTTTTATGGAATAGATATTCGAAACTATGGAAGTGGTAATGCTGGCACAACAAATACATTCCGTGTGTTAGGCAAAAAAGCTGGTATTCCAGTATTTATAATTGATGTATGTAAAGCATTTTTTCCAGCAAAATTTGTAGTTTTCTTTCCGTATTTAATAGCAGGAACACCACAATATGTAAATATGCAGTTGTTGTTTGGTGTGATTGCGGTAATTGGACATATTTTTCCGATTTACGCAAAACTTAAAGGCGGCAAAGGAGTGGCTTCTTTGTTGGGAGTAGCACTTGCAATTGCTCCGTTTGCAGCCCTTGTTTCTTTTATTGTGTTTTTAATTACATTGCTTATAACTAAGTATGTATCACTTAGTTCTCTTATGGCAGGATTCTCTTTTCCTATTATGATTATTTTAGTAGGAAAAACTACGATTATTTCTCTTATGTTTTTTTCGGTACTACTTTCGGTGCTGCTTGTGTTAACACATAAAAAAAATATTGAAAGATTAATTCGTCGCGAAGAAAACAAAGCATATCTTTTCAAAAAACGAAAGTAAACTTTGTTAAATTTCCCAGAAAACATTTGTTTATATTATTTTATTTTTTCATCTTGTATCTTATTTTATTTTTTTTAATAAAACACAAGTCATGAAAAAGTTATCTATATGCCTATTGTTTTTTGCGAGTTTCCTTGCTCCTCATCTAAGTTATTCCCAAAGAGTTATGGAAGATTTAGACCGCGGCTTATATGTAATGCGTTCTGGCAATGGTAATTTTTTAAGCTGGCGACTTTTGGGTACAGAATATCAAACTGGTATAGGGTTTAACATTTATAGAAATAATACTAAAATAAATTCAACGCCTATAACTACCAAAACTAATTACTATGATAATGGTGCAGCAACTTCAGCAACTTATACTGTTCGGGCTGTGGTTAATGGCGTAGAGCAAGCTGCTTCTAAGCAAAAATCGGTAATCAACGGAAAGTATTTACGTATTCCGCTTAATGTGCCTGCTGGTGGCACCACCCCCGATGGAGTTGCTTATACATATTCTCCTAACGACTGCTCGGTGGGCGATTTAGATGGCGATGGAGAGTATGAAATTATTGTAAAATGGGATCCTTCTAATGCAAAAGATAATTCGCAAAGCGGACACACAGGAAACGTGTTTATAGATGCTTACAAATTAGATGGCACATTTTTATGGCGGATAGATTTAGGAAAAAATATACGTGCTGGCGCCCATTATACGCAGTTTTTAGTGTATGATTTTGATAGTGATGGCAAAGCCGAAATTGCTTTTAAAACTGCTCCCGGCACAAAAGGTGGCGATGGGAATTTTTTAAAAAAAGGACCCGCAGCCTCGGCTAATCATTCTACTGATTATAGAAATTCATCGGGTTATATATTGAGCGGACCCGAATATCTTACAATATTTAACGGAGAAACTGGTGCCGAAATGCAAACCATAAATTATATACCCGAACGAGGAAATGTTTCTAACTGGGGCGATAATTATGGCAATAGGGTAGATAGATTTTTGGCTGCGGTAGCATATTTAGATGGCAAAAAGCCAAGTATGGTATTTACGCGCGGATATTATACCCGCACCGTGTTGGCTGCTTTCGATTGGGACGGGGTAAATCTTTCGCACCGCTGGACGTTTGATTCGGGAACTAATTCTTCTAACGCATATTACGGACAAGGAAATCATAACTTAGCCGTGGGCGACTTAGATGGCGATGGCTATGATGAAATTCAATTTGGTAGTATGGCGATAGACCACGATGGCAAAGGGCTATATTCTACCCGACTTGGACATGGCGATGCCGGACACTTAACTAATATGGACCCAACGCGACCGGGATTGCAATTTTTTATGCCCCACGAATCGGCGAATGGCAGTTCTATACCTGCCTGCGATTTTAGAGATGCAAAAACTGGAGAAGTGCTCTGGAGAAAAGAAGGAACGGGCGATTTTGGGCGAGGACTGTGTATGGATATAGACCCAAATCATTTAGGCTACGAATGTTGGTATTCGGGTGGAGAAGGTGTATATAATTGCAAAGGACAATTATTATATCCTAATTTCCCAATTTCTACTGGAAGTTCGCAATCTATAAATTTTGGAATATGGTGGGATGGCGATTTGCTACGCGAAATTTTAGATAAAGCTGTTATTAATAAGTTTAACCATGCTACAAAAGGTAGCGACCGCCTCCTTACGATTTATAACGAAGGGGGGGCTGATATAAATGGTACAAAATCAAACCCATGCTTAGTAGCTGATATTTGGGGCGACTGGCGTGAGGAGGTTATATTTAGAGCTTCTACCAACGATGCTTTATTACTATTTTCTACTACCTACGAAACTAACGAAATGCTCTATACGCTTATGCACGACCCTACATATAGGTTAGCCATAGCGTGGCAAAACGTAGCATATAATCAACCTCCACACCCAGGATTTTATTTGGGCGTAGGTATGAATCCTGCTCCTAAACCTACTATTGTGTATGCTAATGCTAATGATGGAGAGCCAACATTTGATCAAGGAAATGATGCCTGCGAACCTGTTGGCTGGGCTACTCAAAATGGAGGCGTTACTGGAGGTGGCACGGTAGCACCTGTTATAGTGTCTAATTATACAGAATTGCAAAATGCTATAAATAATACTTCGGTTAAAGTAATTCATATTAATGGCACTATCGATGTTTCTGGCAAAAGAATCAATATGCAAGACCAAAGTGGAAAATCTATTATTGGGTTGGCAGGATCGCGTTTAATAACGAATGATTTAACAAAAGATAATTCAGGCGTTTTTTATATTAAACGAGTTACAAATCTTATTATTCGCAATATTATTTTTGAAGGTCCCGGAGCTTATGATACTGATGGATATGATTTATTATGTTTAGATAATTGTCAAAATGTATGGGTTGACCATTGTGAGTTTTTAGATGGTATGGACGGAAATTTTGATATAAAAAACATGTCTGATTATATATCAGTTACGTGGTGTAAATTTGCATATAACAAACCTGCTATTCCCGGCGGTTCGGGTGGTTCTAACGACCATCGATATTCAAATTTAATTGGCTCATCTGATGGTGCTACTGGCGATAGAAATAAATTAAATGTAACCTTTCAATATTGTCAGTGGGGTGAAGGCTGTAAGGAACGTATGCCTCGAATTAGATATGGTAAAATTCACATGGTAAATAATCTTTTTAATAGTTCAGTTTCAAATCATTGTATTCGTGCTGCTTTTGAAGCAAATGTATTGGTAGAAGGTAATTATTTTGATAATCAAACAAAACCTATTGATTTATACGATGCTTCGGCAATTGTAACGGAACGTAATAATTATTATGTGAACTGTTCGGGGACTTCTCGTGGAACTGCGTTTACACCGCCATATTCTTTGTCAATATGTGCAGCTGTTGATGTTAAAGATATTGTTCTTGCATGTGTGGGGGCTACATTAACTACTACAAATGGTTGTTCTTCATGTTCAGATAAACAGGCAATTGTGTATGATTGCAATGGTGTTGAAAATGGGTCTGCGTATCTTGATAATTGCAACAGATGCGTGGGCGGCACTACGGGTAAGTATCCGTGTAATACAACCTTAACTCCTGGCACATATACTATAAAACCTTTGCATGTAAATTTATGTTTATCAGCCCAAGGAGATTTCACACAACAAACTTGCAACCAGAGCACAGAACAAATATGGGACATTCAAAAAAACGGTGATTATTATAGAATTTTTTCGCCCGAAAAAAATGCATATATCAGTTATGCTGAAGCCGTAAATGGCGCCAATATTGGATTTAACGCTGGCGAACATATAGATTTTATATTCGAAACATATACCGATGGGTCTATTATAATAATTCCTGTAGAGAACCAAACTAAAGCATTTGATGTGTTTGAACGCTCTACACAAGTGGGAGGAATTATTAGCCTCTGGGATAGAAATGCGGAACAATGGCAACGATTCTCATTTACTTCGGTGCAAGGCGAGTTTGATTGTAATAATACATGGAATGGTACTGCGTATATAGATTTTTGTGGAATATGTGTAGGCGGAACTACGAACAAAGAAGCATGTCCTTATATTGAAGCTGAATCGTCTTGTGATTTTACGGGAAGCATAGACAATAATCATACAGGATTTTCGGGTGAAGGATTTGTGAATGTAGATAACAGAATAGGTTCATACATAACTATATATGTATATGCGGAATCAGCGGGAGATGAGCTTATTCATGTAAAATATGCAAATGGTACCACATCTACACGAAGTTGCAGAATTATAGTGAATGACCAAACAGCAATACAACAAATAGAATTTCCATCTACTGGTGCGTGGGCTGAATGGCAACAGATTTCGTTCACTGTTTCTCTTGTACAAGGAGTTAATTATATTACCATAGAGTCGCTGTTGGCAGAGGGAGGTCCTAATTTTGATGCATTTGGTGTAAGTAATAATGTGCGTTCATTAGATTGTGCAGAATCTACCTATTCTTTAACACAGGGCTGGAACTTAATTTCTACGCATTTGTTACCATTAAGTGGAGCATGTGATAATGCGTGGTGTGTGGAGTCATTTTTTACAAATACTGCTATACGTATGGTGAAAGATATGAACGGTTTTTGGTTGCGCTCGCAAGCTGATGAATTTCAGTCGTTTACTTCCATTTTTCCGCATAAAGGTTACATGGTATATGCGCAATCTGCTGCTAATTTTACGGTAAAAGGTATAGTAGCACCACAGACCGCTCAAATCTATCAACAAGGCTGGAATCTTATAGGGTATCCGGGGTGTAATCAAGCTAACAATTGTGCAAATTATTCTATATCTGAATTATTTAACGCAACAAATTGTCAACACATAAAAAACTTTGATGGGTTTTGGATACCAAATGGAACACAAAATTCTATTCAAAATTTTGAAATAGGAAAGGGATATTGGTTTAAAAAGTAATGTTTCATTTTTATTATGTACTGGCATTTTAATAAACATAAAAAAACTGAGTTTAAGCATATAAAACAATTTTCTATATCAAAAAACATATAGCAAAATATAAAAATGTGTCGTATGAAATATAAAAATATACTATTTGTTTTACTATTATTTTATAGTACTTGTGCTTTTTCACAATATACTATTACTAATGTAATTCATGACTTTAATATTACAGATGAATCTTGAACTAAATATACTAAACCAACACATTCTACAACTCAAAAATATGAAGGTACTGGGTCTATTTTTGTTGATATAAATGGATGGGCACATTGTGGAGTTAATAACAGTCAAAATTGGAGTTCATACAATTATTTAATTATGTATATACTACTGAAGCAAATGTAAACGTAAAATTAGCTTTGGATTATGAAGGGTATATGGGAGTTCCTATAACTTTTTTACATAAATTTAATCCAGACCAATTTGAACTCATTAAATTCAGAAAAGGGAATAATGGTAAAGACTTATCAATAAACGGAAAATGCCCTTATTTTAGAATAATAATTAGGAACAAGCGAATAAACAAATCAACTCAAAAAAATTGCATAACATACCAAGAATTGTTTTTGTTTGATTAAACATTAAAATTATGGTAAAAAACACTTCAATTTTATTAGGAGATTATTTTGATACTTTTATAGAAACTAAAAAAGCAGAACTTGTAAAAGAACTGAAAAAAGGGGAGAGGTCAGAATTCGTAAAAGACTTCAATAGAGATGATGTATTAAAAACACTTCATCAAAAACACATTTCGCAAAGCCCACCCCGTAACATTTTGATGTAAGATGATAGTGTGTATTGAAAATCTTGTTATTTTTACCACGTAAATTTTTATAACTATGACAAAATCTTGCATTTCTGTTGGGCTAATTCAACAAGCTAATTCTCATTCGGTACAAAATAATATCGAAAAAACATGTAAAAATATACAAGAATGTGCCCAAAATGGTGCACAATTAGTTGTGTTACAAGAATTACATAATAGTCTGTATTTTTGCCAATCTCAAGATGCAAACGTATTTGATTTGGCTGAAACTATTCCCGGACCTTCTACAAAAATATATAGTGATGTTGCCAAAAAACATGGAATTGTGTTGGTAACTTCTTTGTTTGAAAAACGCACTGCTGGTATATATCATAACACGGCGGTTGTGTTTGATACTGATGGCTCTATTGCTGGAATGTATAGAAAAATGCATATTCCCGATGACCCTGCATATTACGAAAAGTTTTATTTTACGCCGGGTGATATGGGATTTACGCCTATAAAAACATCTCTTGGAACGTTGGGTGTGCTTATATGTTGGGACCAATGGTTTCCCGAAGCTGCACGTTTAATGGCATTGCAAGGTGCCGAAATTCTTATTTATCCAACAGCTATAGGCTGGGAAAGTACTGATGATGATGCGGAAAAAACGCGACAACGAAATGCATGGATTATTTCTCAACAAGCACATGCGGTTGCAAATGGAATACCTGTAATTGCGGTAAATCGCTGTGGTTTCGAAGAAGATTCTACGGGCGTAACGCAAGGAATTGAATTTTGGGGAAGTAGTTTTGTAGCAGGGCAGCAAGGCGAAATTTTATGCGAATTGCCCACTGATAAGGAAAAAAATGCAGTAGCTACTATTACTATGTCTCGAACGGAGTCGGTAAGGCGAATTTGGCCTTATTTTCGAGATAGACGAATAGATGCGTATCAAAATATCACAAAACGTTTTATTGATTCTACCGACAAATAGATAAAAAGCGTGCATCTGCAAAACATAATTATCAAAAAAATATGTAGTTTTGTCTATTATTAGTAGAGTCGTTTTTGTCGAAACCAAATCTACAAAAAAGAGAAAGTAAAACTCACTTTCTTTTCTTTGATTTTTATCAAACAACAATGATTGTAAACATTAAAACATGTCAACAAAAGAAAAAAAAATGATAATCTTTTCAGCTCCTTCAGGCTCTGGAAAATCAACTATCATTAACTATTTATTAAAAAAAGGTTTTCCTATAGAATTTTCTATTTCAGCAACTACACGTGAACCACGTGGTACAGAAAAGGAGGGAGTGGAATATTATTTTTTAACATTGCAAGAATTTAAAAATCGTATTAAAAACGATGAGTTTTTAGAATACGAAGAGGTGTATGAAAATAGATTTTACGGAACATTACGTTCAGAATGTGAACGCATTTGGAATGAAGGTAAACTTGTGGTGTTTGATGTTGATGTTGCAGGCGGTATTCGTTTAAAAAAATTATTTGCTGATAAAGCTCTTGCTATTTTTGTAAAACTTCCTTCTATTGAAGAACTTGAACAAAGATTACGAAAACGAAATACTGAATCAGAAGAAGAATTACAAAAACGATTAGCAAAAGCAAGTCATGAAATGACATTTTCATATATGTTTGATAATGTTGTTCTTAACGATGATTTGAAAAGTGTATGCACACAGGTTGAAGAATTAGTGTTAAACTTTTTACAATAAGTTAATTTTTATTATATTTGTGCTTGCGTTTTGCTGAATTAAAAAATAGAAATTATTAAAATATGTATTATGAAAAAAATTACACTGTTTTTATTGCTTTCTTTGGGAGCTTTTGTAGGATATTCACAAGGTGATATTAAAAATGTATCGTACTTTACTATTTCATGGAATAGACCAATTCGCAGCTTTGGTGAAGATGTGGATCGTCCACAATCCAAAAATAGGTTTAAAACATTTAAAGAAGATAAAGATGCAAATCATTATGGTGGTGCATTAGATTTTGGAGCGATTTTTTACATTCACCCAACAGGAATTATTGACGGCTTTAAGGCTGGTATTATGGTTGACTTTTTAGATTTAGGTGCAAATTATTTTCGATATACCGATGAAAAAACAAAAGTTGAAGCTATACCAGGTAATCCCGGAAACACAGTATTTGTAGAAGATGTAACATGTAACGATTTAACAGCTCGTTTTTCAATGAATGTTGGTGCAATAGCAACATTTAGTCCTGCAAAAAAATTCTATATTGATATTTTTGGTAAACTTCGTCCAACATTTGGTGTGCATTATCAAAAAATAATTCAATATTATGATGGTACAAATTATTATCCTGAAAAACCTAATACTATTATTACTTGGAAGCAAGTACAAGAAGATACAGGTTTAGGTTTTGGTATTAATACATCATTTGGATTAAACCTTCGCTATGCACGATTTATATTGGGTTCAGAGTTTGTTATGGGAACTTTAAAATTAAAGTATGATGACATTCGCAATGATAAAAAAGTATATGACCAATATTTAAAAGTTAAATTAGGATTTTTCTTTAGCGACAAATAATATAATAGTATATTAATTAATACAAGGCATCGGTTTTCGATGCCTTTTTTTTTGAATATGAAAGTCGGTTTATATTTTGGATCATTTAATCCAATACATATTGGGCATTTAGCAATTGCTAATTATATGGTCGAATTTTCTGATATTGATGAATTGTGGTTTGTTATTTCACCACAAAACCCTGAAAAATCTAAAGCAACTCTTTTATATGATTACGACAGATATGAAATGGTTGAGCGTGCAATTAAGGGTTTTGACACAATGAAAGCAAGCACAGTAGAATTTGCGCTACCAAAACCATCATATACTATTGTAACACTTACACATCTAAGCACTATTTACAAACAGTATGAATTTTGTTTAATTATGGGAGGCGATAATCTATGTACATTTAAAAAATGGAGAAATTATCAGTATATTCTTGATAATTTTAAACTGTACGTATATTCTCGTCCTAATTATGATATTCCTTCGGAGTTTAAAAATCATCCTTCTGTACGTTATTTTAATGCACCTCTTATGGAAATTTCTTCGAGTTTCATTCGTCAAAGTATTAAAAAAAATAAAAACATAAAAGCTTTTATGCCACAAGAAGCATGGGAATATTTAGAAAAAATGAATTTTTATAAAACTTAAATGGTTTATTTTCAGTATAAAAGTAGTATTATTGTGCATATTTATTTGAGTTGAGTAGTTAGAATGATTTCATCAATTTTTTTTCAAGGGATAATAATCGGTATTTTAGTATCTATTCCTATGGGACCCATTGGGGTTCTTTGTGTGCAAAGAACACTTCAACAAGGGAGAAAATCAGGGTTTATTTCTGGTATTGGAGCAGCATCTGCTGATTCTTTTTTTGCGGCAATTGCCGGATTTGGAGTAACATTTATTTCAAGTTTCTTCGAAAACAATCAGTTCTATATAATGTTAGCAGGAGCTTTGGTGTTGATTTTTTTTGGATTGCGTTTGTTTTTTACAAATGCAATTACGCAAGTACGAAAACTTCGATTGAAAAAAAATAATTATCTATCCGACTATGTTTCTGTCTTTTTTCTCACACTTTCTAATCCAATAACAATTATCTTTTTTGGACTTGTATTTGCAGGAATTGGCTTTGCACAAAATAATTCTCATTCATTCTTAATAGTAATTGCAGGCATATTTACAGGTGCAATTGCATGGTGGTTTTTACTTTCATCTGTGGTAAATATGTTTCGCAAATATTTTCGTCTAAGAATCATTTTTTACATCAACAGATTTGCAGGAGTGCTTATTGTTATGTTTGGAATAATTGCTGCTTTTAGTGCATTTTATCCAGAAATAGGACGAAGTCAGTTTAAAGATTCAAAAATTGTGAACTTCTCAAACAAAATTCAAGATACTATTAAATAACTCATGATTGATTTCTCTGAAACTATATGTGCTATTGCTACAGGTCCGGGTAAAGGTGCTATTTCAATAATTAGAATAAGCGGAACAAAAGCAAAATCAATTGTGTCCACCATGTTCACTCCAGCTTCAAAATCTTCTGTTTGGATGAATCAAGCTAACACATTTCATTATGGCACTATTACAAAACAAAACAAAATAATTGATGATGTACTTGTGTCTGTATTTACCGCCCCAAAATCATATACAGGCGAAGATACTATAGAAATCAACTGCCATGCATCTTTGTATATTCAAAATGAAATTTTAAAAATGCTTATTGCTGCTGGTGCTCGCCTTGCCAATCCGGGAGAGTTTACTATGCGTGCATATTTTAATGGTAAATTAGATTTATCACAAGCCGAAGCCGTTGCCGATATTCTTGCCTCATCAACCGAAGCAAGTCATACATTGGCAATGTCGCAAATGAAAGGCGGATATGCTGCTGAATTACAGGAATTAAGACAATCATTGTTGCATTTTTTGGCAATGTTAGAATTAGAACTCGATTTTAGCGAAGAAGAGGTGGAATTTGCCGACAGAAACGAATTGCAAACACTTGTAGTTGAAATTATGCAGCGTGTGTCAAAATTATTGCAATCGTTTGAACTCGGAAATGCAATAAAACATGGAATTCCTGTGTGTATTGTAGGTGAACCAAATGTTGGAAAATCAACATTATTGAATGTTATTTTAAATGAAGACAAAGCAATTGTATCTGAAATTCCAGGCACAACGCGTGACATCATTGAAGATTCGCTCGTAATTAATGGCGTTGCATTTAGATTTATTGATACAGCTGGTATTCGAGAAACCTCTGACACAATTGAACGCATGGGCATTGACCGCACCTTTCAAAAAATTGAACAAGCCTCTTTTGTGCTTCTGTTAGTTGATGCAACAGCACCGCTTCATTCTATTGAAAATCATATAAAAGAAATTAAAACACGAATTTCTGCAACTCAAAAAATTATAGTTGTAATAAATAAAATTGATGTAGCAAATGATTCTCAATTAGAGCAGCATTGCAATGATATGTTTTCAAAACATCTTTCAGAGCAGGATAGCATAGTGTGTATTTCTGCAAAAAAGAAACAAAACATTCAACAACTTATTGATATACTTGTGGGAGACGTGCAGTATGACACTATTAGCCAGCACGATGCAATTGTTACCAATATTCGTCATTTTGAAGCACTACAACATGCACATACCGCCCTTGAACATGTTTTACATGGATTAGAAACAAAGCTTTCCAATGATTTAGTGAGTCTTGAATTGCGTCAGGTACTTCATCATATTGGTTCAATTACAGGAAATATATCAAACGATGAAATGTTAGGACACATTTTTGAAAGTTTTTGTATAGGAAAGTAGTTACCCTTCTTTTATTTGCTAACTACCTACTATTGTTATGTTTACAGATTAACTTTCTTCTCTTTTTTGTTGCCCAATTGCACTTTATTGCTTATTTTTGTTGCCCAGTTGTTGCTCAAACAACAAATTTGTTGCCCAAAGGCACAAATTGAAAGGTACTGGTGAAATGATGCACCAATCA
>Ga0265293_10006177_pt1 | contig 19353 bp, 19 predicted proteins | sample Munlanlewell138R_FD_192505 | JGI IMG/M metagenome (GOLD analysis project Ga0265293, IMG submission 192505) | Leachate microbial communities from a municipal landfill in Southern Ontario, Canada - Leachate well 138R | ecosystem: Engineered > Solid waste > Landfill > Unclassified | place: Canada... | reverse complement strand
GTGCAAAGGTTACACCAGAGGAGGATGGGATGCCATCCGTATTAGCTGGGAATGAGCCGGACTCTACTTTGGTAATCTGGAGTTTCTTAGCGGCAGTCGAAAGATCTGATTTTACAACGGCGTCTTTAGATTGTCCTGTAATCCCCTGGTAGGAAACTACCGTAATAGCGGCTAAAATAGCAATTACCACCACGACAATTAATAGTTCAACAATAGTAAAACCGGTATGAAGATGGCCTAAATAACCCCTAGGGTTCTGCAAAATACCGTCTCTACTTTTCACCCCTCTGCCCATAGAATTAAATCTTCTCCGCTTTACGAGAGAGAGAAAGAGAGCTTGACTTTTTATCAATTTTAGTGTATAATGTAAACATACTCAACACTCTTTATTTTTAATTTTAATATACTTGTATATTACCATAGGCGTTATATGTTAGCAAAAAGCCTACCTATAAGCTAATCTGATGCAACAAATCACGTGCTACAATCCGAGCCTCGTCATCCTTGCGCGTAAAGACATCATCACGCTGGGCAATCTCAGCCGCAACTTCAACAGCCCTATCAATATCATCGTTAATAACACAGTGGTAATATGACACCTCAAGTGCTTTTTTCAGTTCAGAAATTGCACTATCACGGCGCTTTGGCCACTCACGCATAAACTCTTCCTCTGTTGTGTAGCGCCTTTTTAGCCGCTGGAGCCATTCATCGTAGCTTGGTGGGATAATAAATATTGCAATAACATCTTCGGAAATAGCCTTATATTCTGCGACCCCCTGAACATCAAGGTCAGTTACCGCCACGCCTTGCTTTGCAGCATTAATAACGTCATCTGTTGCAGTACCATATACCGTACCGTGCACAAACTTAGCCTCTATAAAGTCACCGCGCTCAAGCATATCCTTGGCGGTATCTTCTGTAATAAAGTGGTAGTCTACACCATCTTTTTCAAGTAAGCCGCTATTTTCACGGGGTTGGCGGGTGGTGTGTGAGATAATTTCACCAAAACCAGGACGTGCAAGCAGGCCCTTTTTTACCGTATCTTTTCCTGCCCCAGAGATTCCCACAAGGAGGGCAATTTTAGATTTCCTCACTGTTTTCACAGCTTCTTTTGGCGGAGTGTACGATTCGATACGCTTCTCTATGCTCATGCGTCAAGTATAGCATGAATCTACAGCAGAAACCTGCGTACGAACTCCTTCCGTAATCTAATCTCGCTTCAGCATCACCGTAAACGCCTCAGAAGGAATGTCCACCTTACCAAACCGCTTCATACGCTTCTTTCCCTTTGCCTGCTTGGCAAGCACCTTCTTCTTACGGCTCACGTCACCGCCATAAAGCCCGGTTGTAACATCTTTACGGAAAGCAGATACATCTTCACGGGCAATAAACTTACCGCCAATTGCCGCCTGGAGACTTACTTGGAAGTTTTGACGTGGAACCACATCCTTAAGCTTCTTCACAACAGTGCGGCCCAGTGACTGCGATTCCGTGCGGTGCGCCATAATAGAAAGCGCATCCACCATCTCCCCAGCTACATAAAAATCAACACGCACAAGATCCTCGGCGCGATATTCATCAAGCTCATAGTTAAACGAACCGTATCCACTTGTAATACTCTTGAGCTGGTCGTAGAAATCGGTAAGAAGGTTTGCAAGGGGTGCCTCAAAGCTAATCAGCGCACGCTCATCAATATAGCTCATATTTGTCTGGCGACCACGCTTTCCTACAATAAGTTGAATAACGCCACCAATATAATCCTGAGGAACAACAATTTCACCCTTAATCCACGGCTCGCGAATCTCAACAATCTTTGTCACAAGCGGAAGGTCACTCGCTGACTTGATGTTCAACTCTTCGCCGTCTGTCATTGTGATCTGGTAGTCTGTACTTGGGTTTGTCACCACAAGGTCAAGATTATATTCACGCTCCAGACGCTCGCGAATAATATCCATGTGAAGGAGCCCTAGGAAACCAATACGCACACCAAACCCAAGGACAGGTGAGTTTTCTGGCTCAAACTGAAGAGCGCTATCACTAAGGCTGAGCTTTTCTACTGCGTCTTTGAGGTCATTATAGTCCTCATTAGAGACCGGGAAGAAGCCGGCGTATACAAATGGCTTCACATTCTGATAGCCCGGAAGTGCTTCAGTGGCAGAGGCACGCTTCACCGTCACTGTATCGCCCACCTTTGCATCACGTGTTGTCTTTAGGTTCGTAACGATATAACCAATCTCGCCCGTATCAATGGACCCCTCTGGATTCATCGTAGGGTTCAGTGCGCCAACCTCAAGTGCAAGACCGTCCGCTCCGGTAGCAATCATCTGAATGGTGTCGCCCTTTTTAATTGAGCCGTCAACGACACGAGTATAAAGAATAACGCCGCGGTAATCGTCGTAGTAGCTATCGAAGATAAGTGAACGTGTTGGCGCCTCTACTACTCCTGTTGGCGGTGCCACGCGCGCTACGACCGCTTCGAGCACATCAGGCACACCTTCGCCTGTCTTTGCAGAAATCTTGATGATATCTTCCTCTTTACACCCAAGAAGGTTAATAACCTCAGCGGAAACACGCGGCACGTCAGCCGCAGGGAGGTCCACCTTATTAAGGACTGGGATAATAGTAAGGTCGGCTGCGATTGCAAGATAGACGTTAGCCAGAGTCTGTGCCTGAATCCCCTGCGATGCATCCACCACAAGAATCGCCCCCTCACACGCCTCAAGACTTCGTGAGACCTCATAACTAAAGTCAACGTGGCCAGGCGTATCAATAAGGTTCAAGTCATAATCCTGGTACCGCATACGCACCGGTGCAAGTTTAATAGTAATCCCCTTCTCGCGCTCAAGGTCCATACTGTCAAGAAGCTGTGATTTCATATCACGCTTTTCAACAGTACTTGTCATCTCCATCATGCGATCCGCCAAGGTAGATTTACCGTGGTCGATGTGTGCAATAATACAGAAGTTTCGGATATGGTCTTGGGTTATCATGTTAGCCTACAGTCGGTTGTTTAAATAATATATTCTTAATGCGCGTAATAATTGGGTTCACTTCAGACAGTTTGAACAGTCGACAGATTATTATATACGAAATTATACTTACTGCAACGATAAGCGCAAACTTCGGGAAGGACGAGAAGAAGCTCTGGTCGTTCGCACTGAGCGGGAACAGCGCCACCATAATGTAGGTAATAATACCCATAAAGCCCGTTGCGCTTGCCATGCGGACAACCGCACCAACAAACTTCGTATTAAAGAGGTTCTTTATGCGGCGCTCCATAATATAGAAGAGGATAACCACCTCTAAGATAGATGTAATTACAGCTGCCCATGCGAGGCCATACACTCCAGCATCAAGACCGAAGGTAAACCAGATGGCAAGTATAATATTTGTACCAATAGTAAAGAAAGAGATGTAGAGCGGCGTCTTAGTGTCCTGTTGGGCATAGAAGCTCCGCGCAGAGATGAAGTAAATAGAACGGAAAAGAATCGAGACAGCAAGAATTGCTAAGATGCTCGACATATATTGGTCACCACCGTTATTAATAAAGTTCACAAGATACCCGCGCCCAAAGTAGGCAATCACTGAGACCGGAAGTGCGAGCCAGATAATAACCCTGAGCACCGACTGTAGTTCATTCCGGAAGAGATCAGGACGCCCTTGGCCTAGGCGCTCTGTCATCTTAGGGAAGGCCGCCGTACTAATGGCAACACCGATGAGGTTAATTGGTACAAACGAAAGTGACGTTGCCTGCTGATACGCACGGACACTTCCGGCAGCGAGGCGTGACGCGAGGTTTGTCTCAACAATACTGTTAACGTAATCCATCCCCTGGTCAAGTGAACGAGGCGGCAGGAGGCGAAGAACTTGCCGGAACCCCTTATTGCGCCAGAAAATCTTAAAGCGATAATCAAAGCCCATACCGTAAAGTCCAAGGCTACTCACAAGGAGCTGGAGGATTGAACCAAGCACAACACCAAGCGCCACACCCATGATTCCACCTTCAAATATTTCTACACCAAAAAGAGAGATGCCGTTCGTAAAGAACATCGCACCAATAATAATACCTATGTTATAGAGGACTGGCGCCAGCGCAAAGAAGGCAAACCGCCCAACCGCTTGCTGCATACTTGCAAATACCGTTGCAACAGCGAAGAGGAACGGATTCACTGCAATGACGCGCATCATACTGACTGCAAGTAACGTACTTGACTCATCAAGCCCAGGCCCCACAACATACTTAACCAGTGGCTCGGCAAAGATAATAATAAGGATACTTGTTGCAAGTGTTACGAGCGCAAGAAGGTTAAGAAGGCTCGTAGAAAGCTCCCACGCAGAGCGCTTATTACCTGTTGCGAGGCGCTGGTTGAATACCGGAATAAACGTAACGCTCAGTGCACCAGAGACAAGTATGAAGAACATGAAGTCAGGGATTGTAAACGCAACAGTGTACGCGTCAATCCCTGTTGGGTAGGTATTGTAGTAAAGCCCATTCAGTAAGCGATCCCTAAGGAGTCCAAGCAGGCTCGCTATAAGCGAGGAACCTGCAAGAATGGTTGCCGCAATTTTTAGCGGTACCTTTTTGTTTGCCCTGGAGATGGTTTTTTTAAAATTTATCATGCACTTTACAGTGCCGCGCATGCATTATGAATCTAATACAGTGCGGCGTCCTTCGGTAGTTTTGTGTCTTTTAAGATATCGGCAACAGTAGTCTCTTCAAGCGTCTCTTGCTCAATGAGAGCCTCTGCAAGTGCATCAAGCGCTACGCGGTTCTGGGTGATCACCGCCTCTGCTCGCGCAGCAGCCTCCCTGATGAGCTCTGCAACTTCAGTGTCAATATCGCGCGCAGTTTCATTACTATACGGACGCTCATGTGCGATTTTATCAAACACCATGCCGCCGTTGTCCTCATGAAATACTTGGTCGCGAAGTTTCGTACCCATCCCCTGCTCAATCACCATGTCGCGTGCAATCTCAGTTGCCTTGCGGAGGTCACTTCCCGCACCAGTTGTTACGCGCTCTGACCCGTAGATAACCTTCTCAGCCACACGGCCACCCATAGCACGTGCAAGGATATCCTTAAATTCAATGATGCTCGTATAATTACGGTCCTCAGGTGGAAGGAACCACGTAACACCACCGGTACCACCACGAGGAATGATAGTTACCTTATGTACAGGATCACTATCAGGAAGAACGTGACCTACAATAGCGTGGCCAGCTTCGTGGTAAGCAGTCATACGCTTCTCTTCTTCGCCAATCACCTTAGCCTTACGCTCAGGTCCAATAGCAACCTTTTCAAATGCCTCTGTAAGATCAGCGTTTGAAATCTTCTTTGAGTCACGGCGAGCGGCAATAATAGCGGCCTCGTTTGCAATGTTTGCAAGGTCAGCGCCAGATGAGCCGGCTGTCTTCGCAGCAAGGGAGTCAATATTTATATCGTCAGCGGTTGGCTTATTCTTAAAGTGCACCTTTAGGATTGCCTCGCGGTCCTTACGCTCAGGAAGTGTAATGTTTGTACGACGGTCAAAACGGCCTGGACGCAGGAGTGCTGGGTCAAGAACATCCGCACGGTTTGTTGCCGCAAGTACAATCACATTTGCACCCGTTTCAAATCCGTCCATCTCAACAAGAATCTGGTTAAGCGTCTGCTCGCGCTCATCATGACCACCACCCATACCACTACCGCGGCGGCGCCCAACGGCATCAATCTCATCAATAAAGATGATTGCAGGCGCATTCTTCTTTGCCTTAGCAAACAGGTCGCGTACACGTGACGCACCAACACCAACAAACATTTCAACAAATTCCGAACCACTGATACTGAAGAATGGGACACCTGCTTCACCTGCAACTGCGCGTGCAAGCATAGTCTTACCGGTACCCGGGTGGCCAACAAGCAGTACGCCCTTTGGAATCTTTGCTCCAAGCGTCTCGTATTTCTTAGGGCTCTTCAGGAAGTCGACTACTTCTTCAAGATCCTGCTTCGCCGCTTCGTTACCAGCAATATCGCTAAATACTACCTTTGTCTTATCTTCGCCGTACAACTTCGCTTTTGACTTACCAAAGCCCATCGCCTGGTTATTCTGACCCTGCGCCTGACGCATCATAAACATAAAGAATCCAACAATCAGAAGAACTGGCACAATAATAATTGCAAGATTCCAGAGAATATCACCAGTCTTTGATGGCTGCTTAATTTCAACCGTCGTCTTTGCATCGCTCTTTAGACCTTGATCCTGAAGACTCCCAGATGCGTCCTTCGTAGACTTTTCGGTCGGTGTGTCACTCCCCTTTGGGGTGACGGTGAGGCTATTGCCCTCTACAACAATCTTGCTGATTTCGCCTGCGTTTGCACGCTTAATGACATCAGAGACGGCAACCTCTTTTAGGGGTTCACTCGGTGTTGTCACCGCATAAACAATGAGTGCTCCAAATACGACAATCGCCCAAAAAAGCGTGAGTCGTAAAATAGTGCTTGGTTTCTTCTTTGGTGAGGGTGCAGATGCTGCCATAAAAAACTGTATATCCTTTCGGGAATTATAGGAATGTCTTGCTAAGTATCTTTATTTAATTTTAACAGTTTAAGGGTGAATTGACGAGTGGTGAAATGTACTTCTACCCCACCGCCCGCTTCAATAACCGATCCGTGGCGTGCGGTACAGACCGAGCGCGCCACTCGTGCAAGCTGAGGATACGTAAGCCGCCCCTGTGTAATGCCGCGAAGAAGCTCGAGCCGCACGCGTATTGGCGCCATAATAAAAAAGTAGCGCGAGTATTGAGAGGTGACACCCACACATTCCTCTACCTCAGATTCAACCGCACGGCGAATCTCCCATTGTCGGGCGTACAATGCTGCGACCTGTAGTTTCTTCTCTAGAGAAAATGCCGCAACAGCTGGACGAACCCTGTTTCGCGCATACCGCATACTCGTATTTGTCTCATCTTCGCGCCACTCAAGTGCGTTTACTTTCGCATACTCAATAATTTCGCCCTTCGTCATATACAGCAGTGGCCGCATCATATCCTGCCCAAAAGGTGTGAGCCCACGCCACTCAGTCCCCCGCTGAAGATTAAGCACAACAGTTTCAACTAGATCATCCAAGTGATGTGCGGCAGCAAGAACAGCACCATACTCACGAGCTACATTATTAAGGAATAGATACCTTCTCTCACGAGCAGCAGCCTCGCTAGCATCAGCACCCAATTCCTCTCTTGCAACCTTAAACTTGCAGCCATAGCTCTCAGAGAGACGCTGCACGAACATAGCATCATCGCCAGACACCTCCCTAATACCATGGTCGAAATGCGCCACAATAATATTCTCAGGAGCGTACTGACGGACCATCATATCAAGCAACGCAACAGAATCTACACCGCCACTTACAGCTACAACATACTTCATTCTCTCTAGTATACCTTTCGATGGCCCTTTTTTTCGGCCTTAGGCTATAATAGTGAAGATGTCAGAGTCAGTAAAGAAATCAAAACGGATCCTCACATTTGACTTACTACGGGGATACTTCATGGTGTCAATTATCCTCAATCACCTTCATTGGTACCCGAATGGTCTTGATTGGGTAGCTGCGCGCGGCTCTCTTTTTGTTTCAGCGGCGGAAGGTTTTTTCTTCATTTCAGGCATTGTTCTAGGGATTATACGCGGCAGGAAGCTTATAGACGTACCGTTTAGAAAAGCTGCTCTCCTCCTCCTTAATAGGGGTGTTGTCCTGTACGTCACGAGTATCGTACTTATGCTCATCTTTACGTTCATTGGCTGGTTCTTCTTAGGTAACCCTGGACTCAAACCGGGCATTAGGCCAATAGACGAGTCACTCCTCTCGATACTCGCAGGTGCGCTTAGCATGAACTATATCTACGGGTGGGCTGACTTCCTGCGCCTCTACAGCGTCTTCCTTATTGCAAGTCCGTTCGCACTCCTCCTTCTTCGCAAGAATAAGTGGGCGCCCCTCATGGTTATCAGTCTGGCAATCTGGGGGCTATTCCCGCTCGCTAAGGCCATGGGGAGCGCGTCGCCAGAACTCCTCATGCTTCTGTCGTGGCAGTTTATATTCTTTGCCGGCATGACGCTTGGATTTTACTGGGACGTACTGGCTGAGAAGTGGCGGGGGCTTAGTAAAAAGCTACGAAAAGCCATTCTCACGCCAGTGCTTGGCATAGCCGCAGTAACACTCGTAGTCAATATCATACTCGTAGCGGTTCCTCTCCTAGGACTCCCTGGCGCGTCAGGTGTAGACGCTTTCCATTCGTCCCTCTGGCCACTATTTCAAAAACATGCACTCAGCCCATTACGCCTCGTCCTCTTTGGGTTATGGTTTATCCTAGGCTTTTACCTATTTAACCGCTATGAAGCGCCAATTAAAAAGTACGTCGGCTGGATTCTTCTGCCGTTTGGACAAAATTCACTCTATGTCTACATCATGCATGCAGTAATTCTCTTCTTTGCGCACCTTATCATTGCACCTGGCGCAGGCAGTGGCCTTCTTGTCAATGCAATCGGATCAATTATAGTGCTCGCTCTTATCTATGTAGCCGTGAAGACAAAATTCTTATTTAAGATTATTCCGCGATAAGCTGATAGCGCGTGACAACCTGCTTGTCAAAAGTATCCTGGCTTATCATGATATAGCGCTCAGAAAGGTCAATCTTTGGCTCGCGCCCTGACCATCCAAGGTGGACAACATACGGTGCGCTTACATCACCCGCAGCGGCAATTCGCTGTTCACTTGCATGGAGCATTGCGTACCCGCCCTCGTACTCAACCTCGTCTTCATTAAAGAAGTGGAGCTGGCAATCGTCAAAATAATACACACTGTCAATATACGTATACGGATCATCGGCAATGACAATGGTGTCATCATTGTCGCACTGAGCCGCTTCGCGCACAGAGTGGGTCATAGGCTTCTGCATGCGCTCAAAGACGAAGTTGCCTGTCTTCTGGAGCGTTACAGTACCCACAACCAACACACAGAGTACCGCAAGAACGGCAACGTATGTCTTTTTGCGTACGCCCTTCAGGCGAGGTTTGGTCACGAGCGAAAGCGCCACAGTAACACCAATGAGCATCGCGAAAAAGAGTGCGCTATGCGCCATATAACGAACGATAAAAATTGGATTCGGCGAAAGCGACGTCAACGCATAGAACGCAACCGGGACTACAGTCAATGCAACAAGAAGCATATAGCCCTGTTTCTGCTTCTTGCTTAGCGTGCGGTATACCCTCACACCAAGCACCGAAAGCGTAATGATAAATGCTCCAATAATAATCGTACCCAGCCCGCCAAGTGACCACTCGGGTGCATACAGTGAAAGCATACTCACTATATTCACCAATTGAGATGCCGTCATTGCATTCCCCATGCCAGGAAGTGCCGAATGTGTTAACTGGTGAATAAACGTACCAATGTACGGAAGGAAAAGTACCACCGCGCCAGCAAATGCATACAGCCACGGCCAGCGCCAAAACGGACGCTTCTCTGACTTAATTGAATTGACAAGAAGCCACACGAAATGCGCAAGCCATACCGCAGCCATCATATAAAGCGCGTACATCCCAAGCGAAACGAGCACGGCATAGAATGCCCACCACTTCCAGTCAGCACTGATACGCGCACGAACAAGTGCATACGTTGCCGATACTCCGATGAGCGTTGCAAGCGCGTACATGCGTACTTCATATCCGTAGCGAAGCACAAATGGAGCAAAGAGGAGGAATGGCAGTGCAGTCAGCGCAACCCGCGTAGAGAAAAGCTGTCGAAGCGTAACGGCCGCCATAACTACAGCGCCACTCATAAGGAACGCACTAAGGCTGCGTATAGCGAACTCGCTAAAACCGAATACGCCTCCCCATATCTTTAGAAGGAGGTAGTAAAGTGGCGGGTGTGCATCAACAGCAGTGAGCGAAAGGAGTTCGCTAAAACTACTCTTCGCAAGAAGAAGTGAATATCCTTCATCAAACCAGACCGGCTGCCCGGCCGATACGAGCATAGTGAGCCAAAAAAACAGCACACCCGTGGCAAGTACTGTAACAATCCAATATTTTTCTATACTTTCTCCAAGCTTCGATACAATCTTCATACTCCCCCTATTTATACAGTACTATTCTTTTACTTACCACTGGTAATTTAGTATTAAATATCGTATACTTACTATTGTTGTAGATTTACAACAAACACACTACGGGGTGTGGCGCAGTTGATAGCGCGCTCGGTTTGGGACCGAGAGGTCGAAGGTTTGAGTCCTTTCACCCCGACCACGGTGCTCTTATTAGAAACAAGAGCACAAGAAATCGGAAATTGATCCTCGTGGATCCGGGAAATCCCGCCAGAAATGGCGGGATTTTTTGATTTCGCGACCTTTTGGTCCTCTCGCTGCTCAATCACGCTGCGGAGGGTTGAACTGAATAGTTCGTCGAACGGTGGAGCGAGCACTGCCCGGAGTTGGTGATCATCGTTTGCATCCATGATTACTTCGATGCGTTTGAAGAGGATCTGGTTAAACATGCGACGAATATGCTCGGGTGCCCGCTTGTAGGCACCGGCACTTTGCTCTGCCAAGTCGACGGCCATTTCGATGAAACGTACTGCGTCGCCGAGGTCCGCGGTGAGGTCTTTGAGCTGAAGATTCACGCGTGAGAGCTCTGCGTCGAGCCGCTTCTGTTCTGCGGCGAGCATCTCGATCGGGATCGCGTCGTTGTAGTGTGCCTCGAGAAGCTTGCGCTGTTTGCGCTCGATTTCAAGCTTCTGTGAAGTGAGCGCTTCAGCCTGCACCGCTGTGTCGTTTTTGACGAGCTGAAGTTGCTCGACAAGGTGCTCTCGTAATTTGACGGCATATTTGGGCTTCAGCGCCAACCGATCGTAGAGATCCTGGATGAGGTCTTCGGCGTTGAAGATGTTGATTGACCTGAGCGTGCAGTCGGTGCGTTTCGAGTGCCTGCCGAGGCAGGTGTAGTACGGGTATTCGTCCCCGCTGCGCGACTTTGCGATCTGCACGATCATGCGCATGCCGCAGTGCCCGCAGAAGAGCGTGGACTTCAGGTAGTGGCCGTGCTTGTTTGTGCGTTCACCGTTGATCTTGCTCTTCAGAATCCCCTGCACCTTCTGGAAAGTTTCCTGGTCAATTAGCGCAGCATGGTTACCCGGATATTGTGCACCTTTGTAGCTCACGATTCCGAGGTAGTACGGGTTCGTGAGGATCTGGTGTACTTGGCGGGTTTCTACGGGTTTTGCTGGGAGCTTCGCGGTCTTGGCCATCATGAGGCCGCGCTTGACCAGTTCTTCGGTGAGCGATCGAACACTCCAGTTGCCGGTGGCGTAAGCGTTGAAGGCCCAGGTGACTAGTGGGGCGCGATCGGGGTCGACCTCAACGGTGCGGATCTCCCGACCGTCGCTCACGTTGCGCACGTTGAGGTAACCGATTGGTGCCCGACCGACGCTCCCGCCGGATCGCACCTTCTCTGTCATCCCCTTCTTTACTTCATTGGAGAGGTTCTTTGAGTAGAACTCGGCAATGCTCGACATAATGCCGTGTAACAGCAGTCCGCCCGGCGTTTGGTCGATGTTCTCGCTTGTAGAGACCAGCCTGATTCCGAGGGCGTCAAATCGAGCATTGAGTTCGACATCGTCGGCACGATTACGAGCGAGACGGTCGACCTTATGCACAATGACGTAGTCAATTGTGCTGCCCTCTTCCTCAAGATACTTCAGCATCGCCTGGAGCGCCGGTCGGTTGATTGTGGTGCCGGAGACGCCGCGTTCTACGAACTCCTTGACAACCATTGCCCCCATCGAAGTGGCCTTCTTCTTATTCGCATCGCGTTGAGCCGGGATCGAGAAGCCCTCTTCTCTGCCCCCGCGTTCAGCCTGTTCGCGAGTGGAGACGCGGAGGTAAGAGACCGCTCGCTTTGGTGCAAATGATTCCGTGAACGCTGCGAATGGATCCGCAGCTACAGGCGGCGCAGTTACTGTGCCTGGGGTGTAGGTAGACATACTCATGTCTCCATTGACGCTTCTTTCGACAGAAGAGTCCAGTGCGTTATTCGGCGGAATGACGGGGTTTTCCACAGCCTGTCCGGCAGTATCGGGGGTGAAGTTATTTGAGGAAGACATGGACGCTTCCTCCCTCGTCGAGAAGTTCGTAGTCTTCCTGCACCCTCACAAGTAACAGCGGGTAGTTCCAGTACAGGCACCCCGGTGGGATCCCGCTGCGCTCGACGAGATCGTCGTACCCGTCTTTCCATCCGAGGCCGTCGATGAAATTGTCAATGAACGTCTTTCGGTCTGGGTAGCTGCCCCAATAGAGGTTGGTGAACTCATTTTCAATGTGCTCGATCCGGGCTCCGTCCCAGACGTGTGCGAGGTAGGCACGGAAGGCATCACCGTGTGTATCCTCGAGGACTTCCAATGTGCGCCGCTCATGCCGCGTGGTGGGCTGCGGCAGACGCTGGTCTGGGTCTTCGATCGCCCCAAGGTGCGGCTCGTGTTCGGCTGGGTGGTTACTTCGTGAAGACATAGATCCTCCCTTCTCGCTCGACCAGGCTGAGTGATTCTTCGAGCTCTTCTTTCAGGGCCTCGTAATCAGGGGTGAGGTAGTCGAAGTAGAGCTTGCGTTCGGCGGCGAAGTCTTGAACTTCCTCTTCACGGTCGTCGAGCAGGGCCAGCTCGGTAACGGCTGATTCGATGTCGCGCCAGACGCCGAGGAAACTGTGGTGGAAGTCCTCCATGATGTCGCCACTGATTGCGTTCACACCCGGGATGGAGAGGAAAGCTTGTAGGCCGACGTCTTCTGCGAATTTGAGTTCGGAGAGGGTGTCGCGTAGCTCGGCGATCGTTTCTCGGCCATAAACACCCGGCACGTAGACCGTCGCAGTGAGGTCGTCAACGGTGACTTGGGTTGGGACGTGGATCCGGGAGAGTTTTCTTGGGTAGGGCGCGAGGTAGCTGGCGGTGCTGGCGTCGGGGAAGGTTTGGTAGATCAGGTGGGTGCCGAAGTGATCGACGACTTCTCGCACCCATGCCGGGGCTTCTGGGTCGTGGTAGATCGTGAGGTATTCGTCGTGCAGGGCTTCGTAGTCGCCTTTCCCCTTGAGTGCGTACTCAGCGAGGGCGCTGTCTGGGCTTAGGCCGCGTCCGAGGACGTGTGCGATGCACTGTGCGGTTTCTTGGTCGATGCCGGTGTGGTGCTCGTCAGCGTAGGCAATGCCTCCGGCGACGATGTCGCTATGGCGGATGAGGGCGGTCTCGAGCCTTCGCCAGTCTGGTACTTCGCGGGTCGGTGCGGGTCGGGGCAGGTGTTCAGCGGTGGGCGTGAGTGTCGGGGTGTGTTCGGGGTTATTCATGAGCTTCCTCCTTTCGTGCTGCTTGGATGAGATGGGTGCCGAGCCAGTCGATCCAGTGTTGGGTCTGCTCTGGAACGTCAGGGTGGATGTAGAGATCGAGATACTCGTCCCGGAGGTCGTGGTATCCGCCGTCACCGGTGCGGCCGAAGTTTGCGAGGGCGCTGTGGCGACCGTAGGCGCGGCCGAGGACGTGGCTGATCAGGCGAGCGGTTTCGTGAGTGATTTCTCGTTGTTCCTGGTGTGCGAGGCTGATTTCTGCATCAATGCGGTCGCCGAAGCGTGCCGCGGCCTGGTGTAGCCGCTCGAGGTCGATCTGTGTGGGATCTTTTTGCAGTTCTGCTGCTGGGGTGGGGGGTCGTTCGTTATTCATAAGGGCTCCTCCTTTCAAAAGTGAGGGTGAATTGGTGGGGCGCTCTCCCGGTCTCGGTCGCCGTGAAGGGTCACTAAGACCGGGAGAGCGGTGTTCGCTGAATGGCGCTATGGGGCCGTCACTCATGTGCCGTCTACGAGGTACGCGACTGCGAACCGGGAGGTATGCCCTGCATAGTGGTTGGTGTGGATCGACTGGTCGTCGCTCATTGTTCGCCTCCTTTCAGCGAGTGCCCACGAATCTCACGTGGCGCCATTCAGTTGTGCGTCTCCGCCGCTTGCACGGCAGAGAATCCTCGCTCCGTCTAATCGCCGCCGGTGATGAGCGACTCGGGACGGTCGGCGTTGAGGCTCGCCCGGAACCAGAAGCTGTCATGGGTGTCGAACGCGAGTACGCGCTCGCTGGCGGCAAACATGACCGCCGGATGGGTGTCGTGCCAGTAGTCCAGAAGGTCGTTGAGCGCTGGGCGTTCTTCTGCCGTGGTCGGGCCGCACTCGTCAATGAACTCGGCGATGATGAGCGTCGCTGCGGCACGTGCCAGAGACTGGATGACGTGGCGCTGTTCGTCAAGGTCGGGGTAGGGTTCGGCGAATTCTTCCGAGTCGTGGTCTGTGGTTTCTGTCCTGAGGTAGGCGATCCCGAAGTTGTAGGTGTCCCCTTCGTAGGGGTCGTCGTAGATGGATTCGTAGGTGAGTCGTTCTGTCATGGTGGTTCCTCCTTTCAAAGGTGAGGGTGGTGCTATTTCCGCTTGCTGGAGCGGTGAGGTGCCTGTGCGTGGCAAGCAGACAACATACGGTGAGGGCGGGTGCGGAGCGAGCTGGGTCGCAGGTGGCTGCAGCTCGCTCCGCGGGTGGTGTTAGTGCTCGAGTTCCGCTCTGATGGGTGCGAGGTCGAAGACCATGCATCCGTCAAAGGTTTGGATGAAGGCGTAGCCTTCGTCGAGTACTTCCCGAAGCGCCTGGTCATCCCATCGGAGGATGCCGTCGACTTTCAGGTCGTCGTAGAGCGCACGGAGCGCCCCTTCCCAGCCAATGAGGTCAAGCAGCTCCTCGGTTGCAGCTTTCCGGTCTTGCCCTCTTACGCAGAATGATGCGGCGAATACTTCAGTGAGTTTCGCGACATCAAGCTGCGTGACTTCGGGGATGAACAGGAAGGCCGCAAACGGGATGCCGTGCACCTCATATCCGGTGGTGAGCACTTCGTGCCGCTTCGGGTTGCCCGCGAAACAGGCGATCGCTGCAACTGCTGTGGCAGTGGCTTCAGCGGTTCGCTGTCGCTCTCGTTCTACTTGATAGTCCATAGTTTTCCTCCTTTCGAGGGGGTGAGGTTTTTGCTCCGGGACTCCTGATCTTCCGAGGAAGACTGGGAGAACACCGGTCTGAGGGGTGCAAGGGTGGGGTGGGCTCGCTGTCATTGGTGTGCAGGCCAGCCCACCCCGGATGGTGTTAGCGTCCGCTTACGAGGGGGATTGCTTCCCGATCGAAGACGTAGCAGGCGTCGTCGGTGTAGACGAACTCATACCGCTTCTCGAACGCTTCCCGCAGTCGCTCCTGCTCCCAGGAGAGAGGCCCGCTGATGCCGAGATCTTTCTTGAGGGCAGCGAGCTCTTCTCGCCATTCGAGATGGACGATCAGCTCGTCTACTGCGTCGGTGAAATCGAACCCTTCGACACGGAATGCATCATCGAACACAGCATGGAGTGTGTTGGGTGGCAGGTTCGCGACTCCGGGCACGATCAGAAACGCGAGGAAGACGTCGCTGTAGCCTTCTTCCATCTCGTTGCATAGCTTCGAGTAGAGCAGTGGGTCCTTCGCGAACGCTCGCAGGCTTGCGTGCGCCCCTACCGAGAGCTCCATGGTTCGCTGTGGCTCAGTGCAGATATCGTTATTCATTGGTTCCCTCCTTTCAAACGAGGTAGTGACTTCGGGGCTCCGCGTGACTAGGTGTCACGCACAGAGCACACCGGTCTAGGGGGATCCAGTGATCGCTGGGCCGTCACGAATGAGTGGCGCGAACTGGTCTGGTGTGATGACGACGAACATTTCCTGCGGTAAGCCCTCTGTTGTGATGAAGCGGACGAGTTGCTGTTTCCTGTTGTGGTGCGGGACCACCCACACCACGGCCGGGTAGACACCGGTGTGTTGCTGTTCGAGGCCGGTGCGGCGGTGTTGCTGGTACTGCCAGCACTTGCGGATCACTCGGGCAGGGTTCTCGGTGGCCCGGTCGACCTCCACGAAGTAGCGGTCTACGTACTCGGCACTGTCCACCCGCATCTCGAGGTCTGGTTTCAGTGTCAACGTGTCCCCGTGGGGTCCGAGGGAGCGTCGCCAGCACTCCGGTTCCGTCGTCATCGTCACGCTGATACTGGGGGTATGGGCGGTGATCTCCTGGGCGATGATCTGTAGTTCGGTTACCGCGAGGCAGTGCTCAAGGAACGTGGTGGAAATATGGTGCGGCCGTTTTCGCGAGGTACTGCCGGTGAGGAAACGGTGGCCGCTGGTGGTGATCGCCCAGATCCCGATCGTGGAGCCGCCCTGCCACCCGCCAACACGCCGCTCGAGTCGCGTGACGTAGTCGTGTGATTTGAGGAGGCGCAGCTGACGGAGCGTTTGCCGGAGCGCGGAACGGTGACTTCGGTAGGTGGCGGCATTGGCGCGTGCCAACTGGTGAGTCGTCGCAAACCGGTACCGGTCGAGCTGCTCCAGGAGCTGCCGATACTTCGGGTAGCTGAGGTCGGGGTGCTCCGAGGTGCGGTGGTGCTTCATGGGTATCCTCCTCTCTGCCAGTTCTTTGATTCGGCGTTGGTGTTTCGTTCGGGGCGGGCCTGACCTTCGGGGTCAGTCACCGGCGGCGGTTTCGGTGCTTCGGCGGTGTTTCGCGAAGTAACGCTCATGTTCAGCGCCGCGGAACGTCTACCGAAACGTCTCGGGGTCGCCGGTATCATCGCTTCACCCTCCCCACGACGCCGCCATCAGCCTCGGCTGACGGGGTCTGGTCCCCGATGAGGGAGATGAGTTCCTGTTCGGTGCGAGCAGCATCCACCCCGTAGGTGGCATGGGACGCGGCGTAAATATCAATCGGGTCTTGCAGCTCACGGCCCGGCGGCAGCGTACGAATCGCCACCCACCCGGTGGAGTCACCGCTCTGCATGACGTTCGCGTAGGCGTGATACTTCGGCAGCAGCATGAGGTCTTGCTGGTCGAGCTCGGGAATGAGCTTCGCGGTCGCTGACGCGTCGACCCCGTTCATCCCGAAGTAGATTTTGTTTCGCGTATTCGCTTCCACTGCCTGCACCATGGCTGGCGACAGTTGCGACCGGTACTGGTGCGTGAGCACGAACCCAGCTCCGAGGGATCTTGCCTGTGCCAGTGCATCCGACAAATCTCCGGGGAGTCCCGCGATGAAGTCGTGCACTTCATCGATGTAAATGCCAACGATGTGCCGCTGGCGTGCAGGGAGCGCCTGCCGGGCGAGGAGCCGCGACCACAACTGTCCCAGCAGGAGCGTGCCGAGGAGTTTTGCTGCATCATTCCCGAGCAGGCCACGGTTCAGGTTCACGATCACGATGCGTCGCTTCGTGAACAGATCACTGATGTCAAACCGCGGCGATGACTGACCGAGCACTGCCCGTAATCCTGGGCGAAGAATGAGTTGTCGCACTTTGTTCAATACGGGGGCGATCTCCACTGCTTGCGCTTCTGGTTTCTTCGCGTCGTACTGCCGCCAGAACGCATCGGTGCCGAGCGGATCCTGCCCAGCCTGCAAGACCTTCTTGCGGAAGCCCGGGTTCGTGAGCAGCGGGTGTAACCACAGCAGGTTCGCGTCTGGGGTGCGTGCCAACGTCAGGAACGCGGCTGAGAGCACGTCCGCGGTGCGGATGCCCCAGTTCTCCTTGAAAAGGGACTCGAAGATCCCGAGGAGCGTGTCGGCGGTGACGCTCGGATCCCGCCCACCGGTATCGAGCGGGTTGAACCCGACCGGGCTCGCACTCGTAGGGTCAATGACCACCACGTCCCGCTGCCGGGAGGCTGGCACGCGGGCGAGGACATCGGTCGCGAGATCACCCTTCGGGTCGATCAGAAACACACCCCTCCCGGCCCGCAGATCCGCCTCGATGAGGTTCAGCATGACGGTCGACTTGCCGCTCCCGGTTGGCCCCATGAGGTGGGTGTGGAACGCTGCATCGGCGATGGGGATCGCTACCGGTTCGTTCCTGCCCGGTGCAGCCAGCACCCCGATCACGCGTTCGCTCTGCTGCAGATCATCCTTGGGGGTGAGGATTCGTGGATGAATACTGCCAAACATGGGGAGCGGTGGTTCACCGATCGGCCAACCGGTGAGGGCAACAATCTCGCTCACTCGAAGCTTGAGTGGCCACCGCCAAGGCAGATGTACCTCAGTCAGGTGTGTCGGTTCCTCATTCTCGAGCGCCAACTTACAGGTCGCCGTTTCTAGCCCGCGCAGCACACCACCGATGGACGAGATGACCTGCCGGAGCCTGCCAGGAAGACTCCCCGCCGCCCCGATCCGCATCATCAGGGAGAAGCCATGCTCATCACCGGCGCGAACGGGTACCCGGCTGGCAGGCTTGGCTTTCGGTGGTGACTTGAGGAGCAGTTCAAGCCAACTGGGGGCCTCAACCTGCTGCCAGTGCTGCGGGGAAACCCGGTGCCCAAGTAACACTTGGATCACGGCATGTTCGCCCCCAGTAAGCCCGGTGAGGGTGCCGTAGAGGCCACGAATGGTGGCCTCTACTTTCCCGGGTGCGATCGTGAGACCTCGCCCAACTGGATGGAGTTTCGCAGCAATCTCGACATTTGGGCGCACCCACCTGGGCTTCACGATCCGCACCGGTAGCTGAGCGGTGAGTGTGAGCTTCAGGGCGTTGATCCGGTGAGGTTCGACCCCGATGAGCCACCGCAGATGCTTCTCGTCGGCATGTAACTCAAGACCGATCACGCCAAGTTCACGAGCGGTAGCGAGCCGTTCAAGCACGGTCGTGACCTGGGTCGGGGTGAGCGTGGACCCAAAGTGGAGTTCGCGCCACTCGAGAGCGTGGCTCCGCTTGGGAGTAACAAGTGCTTTCAGTTGACGGTTACTCATGGTGCCCACCTCCATCGTTTCCTGCCTGCCCTGGTTTCTGCCCCTTGTTATGAGCCTTTGGGTGTTCGCTGTCAAGATGCATCGCGAGCAGCAACAAGATGCGGGCGAATTCCTTCTCATCGAAGGTGTTATTCCAGACCGGCACGATGCGGTGGCCGCTGCTGTCTTGGCGGACATAAGCACGCTTCTTTCGGCGACTCATGCCCGGCCCCTTCGCGTCTGCGTGACGGCTACACGTCGCCGTCCCAGCGCTTCTTCTGCCTGACCGCCCAGCGCACGACCGTAGCGACTACCACCCCGATGGCGATCAGGGCGAGGAGCCACCAGATCTGCTTCGCCAATTCCACCGCGAGTACCAGCAGGATGACGCCGAAGAATAGTGACGTAGCAAGGCTCAGAAAGCTCGCCCCGAAGGGCCGCTTCCTTCCACTTTCGGACATGCTTGACTCCCTTCATCACTTGGACTCCTGCGCCGCAGCTTCCGCTATCGTCATGAGCGAGGTCGGTGCCGGGCCGTCGGTGATGG
>Ga0265293_10006176_pt1 | contig 19356 bp, 15 predicted proteins | sample Munlanlewell138R_FD_192505 | JGI IMG/M metagenome (GOLD analysis project Ga0265293, IMG submission 192505) | Leachate microbial communities from a municipal landfill in Southern Ontario, Canada - Leachate well 138R | ecosystem: Engineered > Solid waste > Landfill > Unclassified | place: Canada... | reverse complement strand
CGTCTTAGCACCCTTACATACTCTATTGCCATAACTTTGATAATTTTGTTTGGTAAATAATTAAATTATATCTTATCACTACGATAATTTCCTCTTTGAATCTTTATAACGGCGTTTGCAAGCCCTTTAAACGCCGTTTGCAAGCCCTTTAAACGCCGTTTGCAAGCCCTTTAGACGCCGTTTGCAAGCCCTTTAGACGCCGTTTGCTCGCCCTTTAGACGCCGTATTAGTTTTTAGATTATCATGATTTCAATCAGCTAAGCAAAAATATAACATAATTCAAAAACTCCTCTATCACTAAGTAAAATAAAGTTGTCAAAGCGTAAAATACTGATAAAAAAACTAAAATATCTGCTTTATTCAAGTTTTTTTATTTACTTTGCAAAGTATAATAATATGAAATAAAAAGAAATAATGCAGGATTCTATTATTATATTAATGCTTTTATCCTTTAGCTCAGGCATAAACTTTTTAGTCTTATTCCTTTCTTCTATTATGCTTATAATAAGGGGAAAATACCGTTTTCAAAAGCTTTTTTCTCTCACTTACTTTCTTTGGGGGCTTTGTTTTGCCAGTATATTCTTCTACGATTACGGCGAATTTTACTTTCAATTCTGCTTTCAAAACACTCTTATACTTATCTTAAACTTCTCAATTATAGGCTTTATGATAATTAGCTTACTTGATTTGCTTCTTTATAAAAAGCCATTTTCATATCTCAGAGTCTTGTTTATCCTTCCCTTTATCCTTTTTCCTATAAGCTATATAATCACGAAAAACGAGGTTATATACACTGTTTTGCAGTATTTTACCATGGTTTTATGCCTTGCAATCTACCTTTATATTGAGATTAAGGTGAGGATTTATTATCGTGAAATCCATGATTATTACTCTAATATAGAAAGGATTCATCTTAAATGGACGGTGTATATTCTGCGTCTTTGCTTGGTTATCCTTGTTCTATGGCTTGGTTTAAGCTTTAATTTCCTGCCATTTATGGATATTATTTACAATGTTTTAACCCTGCCTTTAATTCTTTATATTAGTTATAAAATTTATTTTCAAGAGCTTCCAGAGGAGATTAATCAAGAGAAAGAAGGAGGTTTTAATGATAGGAAGACTTTGATTCAAGGAATTGATATTACGGCATTAATACTCGAGAAAGAATATTATTTAACTGAAAATCTTAACCTTACCATGCTTGCAAGTCTTATTGGCACCAATCGAACCTATCTTTCTCGTTTTATTAATAAGGAGTTAAACACCAACTTCTACGACTATATCAATGCCTTTAGAGTTGAGCATGCGATGAGATTACTTAAGGATTCAAACTCCAAACAAAGCCTGGAGGAGGTTGCATATCAGTCTGGTTTTGGTTCTTATACTACCTTTAACCGCTTCTTTAAGAAGAGATACAACACTACTCCAGGAGGATTTAGAGCGAGGAAAACCTCGTCAAATGATTTGAATTAGGAGATTTTAATTAGAAGTTTATCATATATGGCAGCCTTGCTTGCACGCCTTTAATCTCTGATATATCCTTTAATTCCAAGAACATATCGTAGGATTTACCCAGCTCATTCCTAAGCAAATTAGCTTGAGAACCTCCACTTACCATCTCTAAAACCTGCTCAGCAAAGTCCTTAGTCTTAGGTAACATAACTATAGAATAATCTTTTATCTTTGCTAATTCGGCAGCTGAGCGGATGGATTCCTTGATTCCACCATAGTCATCAATAAGTCCTAAATGCTTTGCATCCTCTGCAGCCCAGACTCTTCCCCTTGCAATACTGTCCACAAAATCAACTCTTAGCTTTCTTCCTACCGCGACTCTGGTGATAAAATTCTGGTAAAAAGACTCTACATTGCTCTGCATAGCCTGTCTTGAATCAGGGGTCATCGTGGTTGTAACGGTGAGGAAGGTGGAGTTATCGTGGGTTTTAATGGTGTCGAAACTAATTCCAAGGTTCTTCTTAAGGGTTTTACTAACATTTGGAAGCACGCCAAAGACCCCAATAGATCCCGTTATAGTAACTGGAGTAGCAAGTATCTTAGTTGCTCCGCAAGCCATTTCGTACCCTGCAGAGGCAGCAACATCGCCCATTGAAACAACTATTGGCTTAACCTTACTCGCCTTAATCACCTCATTTGTCATAAGTTCTGAGGCGATAGCATCTCCCCCACCCGAGTTGATTCTCAAGACTATTGCCTTAATACTCGAGCTTTTAACTGCTTTACGAATTTCTTTTACAATGGCATCACTGCCGATACTCAGGTCCGAACCCTTGCCTTGAGAGACTCCACCATAGGCATATATTACTGCTATTTTCTCCTTTGAGCTTGGGAATAAGTTCGTAATAGATTGTCTATAATTACTATATTGAACGAATTTAATCTTCTCATTCTTGAGTTCTTTCCCGATTTTTTCTTCCAAATCACTTCGGAATCCAAGCACATCGACGAACTTACTTTTCAATGCATCCTGGGGCATAAATGCTTTAAGAGAAGAGACATCATCGTTTAAAGTCTTGATATCTATGTTTCTTGACTTGGATATATTGGCTGCAATATGCTCCCATATAGAGCTAATATACTCCTTTACCTGGGTCTTATTCTCTGGGGACATCTTATCGTTAATGTACATTTCACCAGCGCTTTTATAAGCATTATTCTTAGGTCTAATCAAGTCTATATCGATATCTAACTTGGTTAGCATATCTCTAATAAAAAGGATTTCTGCCCCTAATCCCTTTAGTTCAACGTGTCCAACCGGGTTTAAATGAATCTCATCAGCAACTGTTGAGAGGTAGTAAGAGTTCTGTAAATAGGAGTCACTATAGGCATAAATCTTCTTTTTAGAGGATTTAAAATCTTCTAAAGCGTCTCTTAACTCCTGAATAGTCGCCCATCCATTAGCCTGAATCATTGATAAGTCAAGCATGATAGCCTTGATTTTAGGGTCATTCTTAGCGTGGTTTATGACCTCGATAAATTCGGTTAGACCTACGGAATTGCTTGCATCAATACCAGTTCCACCAATACCTAAGCCCGCTGAGAAATTGCTAATCTCCCTATCATATATAGGTTTATCGAGCTTAATAACTAAGACAGAATCCTCTTTAACTGGGGGTTGGGTCTTGCTTGTAGAGCTTATAATAGCTCCAATAATACTTAAACTAATGACTAAGAAGATGATCCCAGCCAAGATTACTCCAAAGAAAGAAGCAAACATAAACTTAATAAACTGTTTCATAAGGCTTTTTTTATTATTTTAAAACGTAATTTTCAACGGAATCAAGGTTATCTTTATCAATCGAAAAACTAAACCCCATTCCAAGACTATCCACTATAACAGAGAAGTTATTCCTAACTCCTCCATGCTTTATCACTCCTGTTACACCTGCAAATCTCCCCTCTTTAATCATTACCCTCTGCCCCTTAGCAAACCCATTAGTTCTCTCTACCTCTATTTCAACCTCATTATTAATTAGAGTTTTTAAAGATTTAATCTGGCAATAAGGAATTATCGCAGGCTTATTCTCAAAGAAAATAAACTTTACACATCCATTAATTCTTACTATATCCCAAATATCTTTATGTTTAATACAAGTGAATATATAGGATGGAACTAAAGGAATTTCTACCATTTTCTTTCTATCCTTCCATTGTCTTATCTCTTTTTTCATAGGTAGAAAGACCTTATACCCTCGTTTTTGAAGTTCTATTTCAACTGTCTTTTCCTTCCGAGGTTGCACATATAATGCATACCAATTCAATTCTTTATTATCTGGTTCCACGTGAAAGAGACTTTTATTAATTAATAAATAAAGAACTAATCCTTATAACAAACCTTCTATTAGTTCATCACTTGCAATGTTTGGAATAGTCACTTTTAGCTTTGGTTCCATTTCCATAGCTCTCTTTATAGCAAATACTGCCCCTTCATTCCTTGCCCAACTCCTTCTTGAAATACCATTATTAACATCCCAGAATAGCATATTTCTCAATCTTCTTTCAGCATCATCCGAGCCATCTATCACCATTCCAAAGCCTCCATTGATAACTTCTCCCCAACCTACACCACCTCCATTGTGAATAGAAACCCATGTTGCACCACGGAAACTATCCCCAATACAGTTTTGAATAGCCATATCAGCAGTAAATGAAGAACCATCATAAATGTTTGAAGTCTCCCTGTAAGGAGAGTCTGTTCCTGACACATCATGGTGATCTCTACCCAATACAATTGGTGAAGATATTCTTCCTTCTTTAATTGCCTTATTGAAAGCAGAAGCTATTTCAGCCCTACCTTGAGCATCTGCATACAAGATACGTGCTTGAGAACCTACTACTAATTTGTTTTCCTTAGCTCCCTTAATCCATTGAATATTATCCTTCATTTGTTGTTGGATTTCCTTTGGAGAGGTCTTTGATAGTTCTTCAAGTACTTGCATTGCTATATTATCAGACATATCCAAATCCTCAGATTTCCCAGAAGTACAAACCCAACGGAATGGTCCAAATCCATAATCGAAACACATTGGTCCCATTATATCTTGTACATAAGACGGATAACGAAACTCTCCTTTTTCATTTAAGACATCTGCTCCAGCTCTTGAAGACTCTAAAAGGAAGGCATTACCATAATCGAAGAAGTACATACCTTTTGAAGTAAGGGTATTTATTGCCTTAATATGTCTTCTAAGAGATTCTCTAACCTTTTCTTTAAATTTCTCAGGCTCCTCAGCCATCATTCTATTTGATTCTTCAAAGCTAACTCCTACTGGATAATAACCTCCAGCCCAAGGATTATGAAGAGAGGTTTGGTCAGAACCTAATTCCACATTTATATTGTTTTCAGCAGCATATTCCCATAAATCAACCACATTACCCTGATAAGCAAAAGAAACAACTTCCTTATTCTTACGAGCCTTTTCTACCCTTGCCCAAAGCTCTTGCAAGTCGTCATAAACCTCATCAACCCAGCCTTGTGAATGGCGAGTATGTGTTGCTTTAGGATTAATTTCAGCAGTTATCGAAACACAACCTGCTATATTACCAGCCTTAGGTTGAGCTCCACTCATACCTCCAAGACCAGCAGTAATAAATAATTTTCCTCCAAGACCATCGTTACATATCTTTCTTCCTGCATTCAAGACAGTTATAGTTGTTCCATGTACAATCCCTTGTGGTCCAATATACATATAAGAACCCGCAGTCATCTGACCATATTGAGTTACTCCAAGTGCATTAAACTTTTCCCAATCGTCTGGCTTTGAATAGTTAGGTATCATCATTCCATTAGTAACCACAACTCTTGGTGCATCCTTATGACTTGGGAATAAGCCCATTGGATGTCCTGAATACATAACCAAGGTTTGCTCCTCAGTCATTTCTGCTAAGTATTTCATAGCAAGACGATATTGAGCCCAGTTTTGAAATACAGCTCCGTTTCCACCATAAGTAATTAACTCATGTGGATGTTGAGCTACTGCATAGTCCAAATTATTTTGAATCATTAGCATTATAGCAGCAGCCTGAGGAGTTTTTGCTGGATACTGCTCAATTCCTCTTGCATACATACGATAATCTGGACGATATCTATACATATAAATCCTTCCATAAGTCTCTAACTCAGATACAAACTCAGGTGCTAACTCATTATGAAACTTTTGAGGAAAATATCTTAAAGCGTTTTTTATAGCAAGTTTCTTTTCTTCCCTGCTAAGTATATCTTTTCTCTTTGGTGCATGATTTACAGTTAAATCATACTCTTTCTTCGAAGGTAAATAATCTGGAATTCCTTCCAGAATAGCTTGTTTAAAATCCATATTAGCTTTTATTTAAAATCTTATTTAATAATCCTGTTTGCAAAGATAAAGAAATTAAATTACTTATTAAGGAGATAAATGGATTAAATTATTTAAAAAAGATTGACTTCTTTTATCTAAGAAAAGTAAGTGAAATTCTATATATTGAAAAGTAGATTTAAAGAAAATAAGATCAAGTAAATACATAATTAAATCAAGAATAAAACTAAAACAATGGCATTGTTTTGGTAAAACAACCGCATTGTTTGGTTAAAACAATGGCATTGTTTGAGTGTAACAATGCCATTGTTTTAGATTTATATCAAGTAAAATTTCAATAAAGCTTAGTTTGAACATTTTTATTCTTAGATTGAATAGAAGTAATAAGCAATTAAAATATCTCAAATAAAAGTATTGGATATTGATATTTAATTATTTAAATACTAATATCACGTGGAACATTAGTATTTTTCTATAAATTCTTTGATTAAATTGGTTAGGTCAATATATTTTGTAAAAGAAAGATTGATTCCATTATCATATATAGTATGATATTCGTTATATTCGCAACCAAATGTAAAAAGAAAAATTCCAGGTACATTTTTCTCTACAAAAGGACAATGGTCGCTATTACAAGAAGCCTCCCCTACCCTTATTTGATTAAAATACATTTTTTCACTATTTATTGTTTGGATTAAATCACTTGCCCTTTTCTCATTTTTCCCATTTACCAAAGCTATACCTCCAGAACCTGTACCCACCATATCGAAATTAAATAGGAATTTAATCTTAGATAATTCAACTGGAAAATTATTAGCAGCATAATCTGCTCCTAAAATTCCAATTTCTTCAGCCGAAGTAAACACAAAAGCAATTGAATAATCCGTTGGATTTTTAGAATAGTATTTAGCTAAATCCAATAAAAGAGCAACTCCTGAGGCGTTATCATTTCCTCCTGGAAAATAAACACTGTCCCCTATCTTTCCTAAATGATCATAGTGAGCAAGAAATACAAAAAGACTATCCTTATATTTCTTTCCCTCAGAAAATGCAATAATATTCTGTGTTTTATACTTACTAAGATATTCTGACTCAATATTTAGATTAATATAATCAATCTTATTTTTTAATACCTTGTCTTTTAACTGAATAATAGGGAAAGAAAAGACAGACCTTCCTGAATAATAAGGTATTTTATCGTAGTTTTCAAGAATAACAAGCTGAGGTTTAATAGAATTAGAGTTTAATTTCCTTATAAATAGAGAAGCTTCATAATCCTTTATTACTTTTCTATCTATTATAATTATCTTGTTTTCAAGATTTAAAATATTAATATTATCTAATACCTCTTTTTTATCAATTCTAATAAACTTCTTGTTTTGAATGATTAAATTAGTATTAGGAGAATAACCAAATACTAAAAACTCTTCTCCTAATCTTAATTCTCTCTTTTCTTTTCCAATAATTAGTTTTGCATTTTCTATATTATTTACACTAATATCGAAAAACTGATAATAAGAAGTATCATAGTAATTTAATCCTTGATTACTTAATTCGTCAGATATAAATTTAGCTGTTATTCTATCTCCATTCTCAATATATCCCCTACCCTTAAAATCTTTACTCGTCAGCTTTTCTTTTACGAAATTAGCATATTTATAAGATTGAGAAAAAGAAAAATTAGTAATTAGAAATAGAATTATAAGTATTATTAATTTCATATTTTAATGTATTCTAATAAATGAACTAAATAAAAGCAAAAACAAAATAAACACTTAGTATTTGTTAATGAATTTAACTTTATAGTTTATATATAGATGATATATTTATCAAGAGATAAAATAAAATCAACCTATAATGTTAAATAAAGAGATATATTATCAATAACAGTATATTTATATGTTTGTTTATCTATGTTTTATATGTATTTAATATGTTAAAAAACAAAATATCAAATTCTTTCAAATTAAATAATACCTAACTCTCTTGACATATCAAGCATTTTTATTATTGGTTTTTTAGCATCTGCAATAATATTTTGTTCTAATAATATTTCAAATTCTTCATTTTCTAATGAGCTTAATACTTTTTCAAGAGTATTTAATTTCATATACTGGCAATCATTGCAAGAACAAGATTCATCTTGAGTAACTACAATAAATTCCTTTTCTGGATTATCTTTCTTCAATTGATGAACAATTCCACTCTCAGTTGCTACTAAGAATTTTTTATTATCTGATTTCTTTATATAATTAATCATAGCCGAAGTTGAACCAACAAAGTCAGCTAATTGTAATACAGCATCATTACATTCTGGATGAGCAACTAAAATTGCATCAGGATTACTCTTCTTTGTCAATAAAACATATTCAGATGTCAATAACTCATGAACTTCACAGGTTCCATCCCATAAAACCATATCTCTTCCAGATATTCTATTGATATATCCACCAAGATTCTTATCTGGAGCAAATATAATCTTTTGATCTTTAGGAAGTGAATTTACTAATTGAACTGCATTGCCAGAAGTACAAATAATATCACTAAGTGTTTTAATTTCTGCACTGCAATTAATATAACTAATCACTATATGTTCAGGATATTGTTCTTTAAATGCTTTAAAATCTTCATATTTACAAGAATCTGCAAGAGAACATCCAGCATTCAAATCTGGAATAATAACCTTCTTATTTGGATTAAGTATCTTTGCAGTTTCACCCATAAAGTGAACTCCACAAAAAAGAATTAAATCCTCTTTTGCAGTCCTTGCTTTCTCTGCAAGATTTAAACTATCTCCAACAAAATCTGCAATATCCTGAATTTGCGGAATTTGATAAAAATGAGCAAGAATGATTGCATTTTTTTCTTTTTTGAGCTTTAAAATTCTCTCAATAATTCTTTCTTCCATGTCTATGACCTTTATAATAATAATCTATTTATATATATATATCTTATTTATATTATATACCCTGTTAGTTCTGTTTATAAATAAATGAATGATAATTTTGTATTTCAAATAACTCGTTTTTATCAACATTTATTTTAATAAGTAATAAATATATTTCTTAGTAATCAATGCTTTAAAATACTTATTAACATAATAACAGAGACGAATACTCTTAGTAAATAAATTCATTTTTCAAGAGTAAATTCTGTTTAAAACCCATGTGATAACTCTATAATAAGTCACCAATTTATCAACAAAATTACTTGAAATAAATCTTATCAACAAATTAATATGTATTATTATAGGTTTATCAACAATAGAAATCTGAAAAGATTTTATTTTGATTATAAATTAATTGTATTTTTATTAGTAACTTTGTTGATTGAATAAAGAATTTATTTATAGATAAATAGGTTATTTGTAGTATAATAATCACTTTAAAACTTATGAACAATATGCACGATAAATCAAAAATAATAACTATGGGTTCAGATCATGCAGGATATGATTTGAAAGAGTATTTAAAAGATATTTTAATCAATGAAGGTTATAACATAAAGGATTATGGTTGTTTTTCAAAAGAAAGTTGCGATTATCCAGATATTATTCATCCATTAGCAAAGGATATTGATGATGGAAGATTTGAAAAGGGTATAATTATTTGTGGCTCTGGCAATGGAGTACAAATAACAGCTAATAAATATCAAAACATTAGAGCAGCTCTATGTTGGAATAAAGAATTAGCTTCTTTATCAAGACAACATAATAATGCAAATATATTAGCATTACCTGCCAGATTTATTAAACAAGAAGAGGCTATTGAAATTGTAAATGAATTTTTAAATACAATGTTCGAGGGTGGGAGACATGAGAATAGAGTAAAGAAAATTAAAATATAAAAATGAATACTCAAGAGTATAAGCTATTTATTAGTGAAGTAAAAAAATCTCTTTTAGAAAAAAAAATATTGAAATATACAGATAATGAATTATTTCTTAAATCATTATTTAGTAATTATTCTTATGCAAGAAAAATAGCAGCTAATATAAGAGTAAAGAATATTAATAATATAGAAGAGAATATTATACTCTTGGACAAAAAATTCAATGAAAACAAGATTAACATTAATTGGGCTCTTGATTATGATAATCTTAATACTAAGATTATTAAATATTTGAATAATAATAAAATCAAGGATATTAATATTATTGAGACTAATTTTACAAGAGAATTAGGAATAGATAAATCTTTGAATGAAGAAGGTTTTTCTATTAATGGAGAAAATAATGATTTAGTTATTTTTCAGCCTTTATATTTAATATCAAATACAGGGAGTTTGTTTTTGAATTTTTCTTCATATTCTCAGATGAATATGGTTTTGAATTCAAAACATAAGTTATTTATTATTCCCTTTTCAGATATAATAAGAAACCAAAAAGATATTGAAATTCTTTTAAAGCTTTATTATTCAAATAAATATAATGAAGAATTTGGTTCTTATTCATCAATTTATACACCTTTAAATGATATAAATATTGAAGTGTATATTATAGATAATGGAAGGACAAATCTTTTGGAGACAAGGGAAAACAGAAAAGCACTTACATGTTTTGATTGTGATGCTTGTAAATTAAATTGTCCAGTTTATCAATTAATAGGGGATAAGCCTTATAATAATGTTTTTACAGGTCCTTACGCTAATGTTGTTCTTCCTTATTTGGAGAATATTGATTCTTATAAACATCTTAGTTTTAATTGTATTTTATGTGGAAATTGTACAAATGTTTGTCCTTTGAATATTCCTTTAAAGAGCTTAATGATTAGTAATAGGAATATGTTTTATGAAATGAAATACATTGGATTAAAATATAGGAATAAGATAAAGAGATTAAAGAATTATCTAATTTCGAGGAAAAAACTCAATTCAAAACAATGGAAAAAAACGCTTTATTTCAATATTTTCATAGAAAGACAAAACAAAAATAATAGGATTTTACCTGTTTTTTCAAAACTTAGTCTTAATCAAATTATAGAAAAAGAGAATGAAATTCAATAGTTTTAGAAGTGATATAGACAATATTATAAAAGAAAATCAAAATAAAATTGATAGGGGAGAGGTTTCCAAGAAATTAATTCAATGTTTAGATTTAACCTCATTATCATCTATAGATAATAATTTAAATATTGTAAATCTGATTCATCAGAACGATAATTTAGAGAAATTTGGATTGAATGTTGCTGGCATTTGCGTGTTTCCTAAATTTGTTGAGACTATTAAAAATATTCTTCATAGTAATAATACAGCTATAGTTTCTGTTTGTGGGGGATTTCCATTTGGTCAAATTCCTTTAGAACTATGTTTAAAAGAGATAGAGTTTTGCTTAGATAAAGGTTGTGATGAAATAGATATAGTGATGAATAGAGGAGAATTTTTATACAAAAACTATACTTATGTTTCACAAGAAACAATGAAGTCAAAAGAGTTGGTAAATAATGGAATTCTTAAGGTTATAATTGAAACTGGTGAGTTAGAAGACTTGGAACTGATAAGAAAAGCAAGTATAATTAATCTTGAATCGGGCGCTGATTTTATTAAAACATCTACAGGAAAATCTTCTAAGGGATGTGATATATATAGTTTTGCTTCTATATGTGAGTCATTAGATTTATTTGCTCAAAAAACAGGAGTGCTTAAGGGGATTAAGGCATCAGGAGGAATTAGTAGTTTTGATGATGCTGTAAATTATTATATTCTTTTTAATCATTATTTCAAAGAAGAAAATCTAAATAAGAATAATTTTAGAATAGGAGGGTCTACTTTATTAAAAGACTTAGTTAATGAAATCATATAAGAATAATATATATTCAGAATTCATTTATTTAGATTTAGATTCTATTTTTCTCTCTTTAGATTAAAATATTAGATTATTCAAAATAAATCATTATTTTTGTAGGCTATTTTTATTTACTTGTATGTTAAATATTCTCATTATATCATTTATATGAAAAAACTAAAAGAAAGGTTTGCTAATTATACAGAACCACAAAAAATTAAAGATTCAGGTATTTATCCCTATTTCAGAGCAATTTCTTCAGATCAAGATTCGAGAGTAAAAATCAATAACAAAGAAGTCTTGATGTTTGGTTCTAATAGCTATCTTGGATTAACAAATCATAAAAGGATTATAGAAGCTGGTCAAAAAGCATTAAGTAAATATGGTTCTGGTTGTGCTGGATCTCCATTCTTAAATGGCACCTTAGATATTCATATTGAATTAGAAGAAAAATTAGCTTATTTTCTTGGTAAGGAAAAAGCAATTCTGTTTTCAACAGGTTTCCAATCCAATATTGGAGTTATTCCTACAATTATTTCAAGAAAAGATCATTTGATTATGGATGAATACGACCATGCATCACTGATTGAAGGTAGAAGATTGAGCTTTGGAATGGATTATAAGTTTAAACATAATAATATGGAATCTTTGGAAGGTATTTTAAAGAAGATACCTTATGAAGATACTAAACTAATAGTTGTAGATGGAGTTTATTCTATGGAGGGAGATATTGCTGATTTACCTTCAATTGTCGCTCTTTCTGAAAAATATAATGCAGATATTTATGTAGATGAGGCCCATAGTCTTGGAGTATTTGGAATAGGGGGTAGGGGTATTTGTAATCATTTTGGATTGACTGAAAAGGTGGATTTAATAATGGGAACTTTCTCAAAAAGTCTTGCATCAATAGGTGGTTTTATTGCAACAGATAAAGAAACAATTAATTATTTAAGACATAATTCTCGTTCTTATATTTTTTCTGCCTCAATATCTCCATGTGCAACAGCTTGTGCTATGGAAGCTCTTGAAATTATGCAAAAAGAGCCATACAGGATAGATGATTTATGGAAGGTAACTAATTATTCTTTGGAGACCTTCAGAAACTTAGGATTTGAAATAGGCAATACTAATAGTCCGATTATTCCTCTATATGTAAGAGATACAGAGAAAACATTTTTAATTACTCAAGAATTATTTGAGCAAGGAGTATTTGTAAATCCTGTGATTCCACCTGCATGCAGTCCTGAATGTACATTAATCCGTTTTTCACTAATGGCAACTCACACTAAAGAAGATGTAGATTTTGCTACTGTTAGGCTTTATGAGGTCTTTAAAAAATATAATGTAATTAAATAGAGTGAGAAAAATGGGTGAAATTACAATAAGAGAAGTAAAATCAAAAAGTGATTTTAATTTATTTTTAAAGCTTCCATATCAAATATTTAAGAACGATAAGAATTGGGTACCACCTTTACTATTTGATGAGAAATGTACATTCAATAAGAAGAAGAATCCTGCATTTGAGTTTTGTTCTTCAAGGTTATTTCTAGCATACAAGAATGGAGAATGTGTTGGAAGAATTGCTGGAATATTAAATAATAGAGCAAACGAAATTTGGTCACAAAAGAGGATTAGATTTGGATGGTTGGATTTTATTGAAGACATAGAAGTTCTAAGAGCATTGATTAATTCTGTAGAAGTTTGGGCAAAAGAGGAAAATCTATGTGAAATTTTAGGTCCAATGGGTTTTACAGATATGGATAAAGAGGGTATGATGATTGAGGGATTCGATACGCTTTGTCCTATGGCATGTTATTATAATCCTTCATATTATCCAAGATTATTAGAAGAGCTTGGGTTTGAAAAAGAAGTAGATTGGGTTCAATATATAATTAAAGCAAATCAACCAATTCCTGATAAAATATCTAAGATAAGTCAAGTAATCAAAGAAAAATATAATCTTAGAATAGTAACAGGGATATCTAAAAAGGAGATAATAAAAAATTATGGTCATAAAACATTTAGACTTGTAAATGAAAGCTTCTCTAATCTTTTTGGATATGTGCCTCTTACGGAAAAACAGATAGATTTTTATATTAAGCAATATTTCACTTTTATTGATCCAAAATTAGTTTGTTTTATCGTAGATTCTAATGATGATGTGATTGGCTTTGGAGTTTCAATGCCATCTTTTTCAAATGCACTAAAAAAAGCAAAAGGAAGATTATTTCCATTTGGTTGGTATTATATGCTTAGGGCGATGAAAGACTATTCTCATATAGATTTATACCTTAATGGTGTACATCCTCAATGGCAAAATAAGGGAATACACGCATTGTATTTTAGTCAAATGAATAAAACATATATAGAATTAGGTTCAATGACAGCTATAGCTAATCCTCAGCTTGAAACCAATCAGGCTGCATTGATATGGCAGAAATACAATAGTGAGTTAGGAATTAGAAGGAGAGCTTATATTAAAAAAATTGAATAAAATATGAAGGTATTAGTAACAGGAGCAAGTGGTTTTATAGGTTCTATATTGGTAGAAAAATTACTAGAATCAGGCTTTGATGTTACTGCTTCAATACGCTCAACTAGTTCAAAGGAATATCTAAGAGATAATAGAATTAGATTTATTGAGCTTGATTATAGTGATATTCAAAGCTTAAAAGAAGTATTTTATATTCAGAAATTCGAATGTATATTACATTTAGCAGGATTGACAAAGGCAAGAGCTCCAGAGGATTTTAATAGGGTAAATTATTTATACACTAAAAACCTTATTGATTCCATTAAGGATTTGAATATTAGATTAATTTTCTTAAGTAGTTTTGCTGCACATGGACCTGGAGATGAAAAGGAATTCTTAAAAGTAAGGAACTTGGATAAAGATAATCCAAATACTCAATATGGAATTTCAAAATTAAAAGCAGAGAATTATATAAGGGATAACTTAAAAGAGAATTATTTAATATTTAGACCTACTGGAGTATATGGTCATAGAGAAAAGGATTATTATATATATTTCAAAACAATTAAAAACCACTTAGAGCCTTATTTAGGTTATCAACCTCAAAGACTTAGTTTCGTATATGTTGATGATTTAGTTGAATTATGTATTAAGGCAATTACTTCTTCAAAGTCAAATAATACTTATTTTGTAAGTGATGGAAATATGTATTTAGATACAGAATTTGCTGAAATTACAAAGAGAGTGTTAAACACATGGACAATAAAACTTAGATTTCCTTTGTTTGTAGTTAAGTGGATATCTAATTGTAATGAGTTTTTTGGTAAAATATCGGGCAAATCCTTTACACTTAATAAGGATAAATATAATATACTAAGTGCAAGAAATTGGGATTGCGATATAGAGGATTTGAAAAAAGATTTAGATTATAATCCAAAAGTATTCCTCGAAGAAGGAGTAAGAAAAACTATTGAATGGTATAAGAATCATGGTTGGTTATAATGGAAAAGAATGGAATAATAGGTAAATTAGATGTTTTTATAAAGAAGTATTATAAGAATCAAATTATAAGAGGATCTCTATACTCATTAATTCTCTTATTATCTTTTTTTATTTTCCTAAGTGTTATTGAGTATTATGGTTATTTCCCAAAGCTGATTAGAACAATAATTTTTTATGGTTTTATTCTCCTTTCTATTTTACAAATCTATTTCAAAATCCTTATTCCTCTATTAAAGTATAATAAATTAGGGAAAAGGATTACTTATACACAAGCTTCACAGATAATAGGGGAGTTCTTCCCTGAAGTATCTGATAAACTTATTAATTTGCTTCAACTTCAAAATTTAAGTAATTTAGAAGATACAGAACTTTTAGAAGCAAGTATAAAGCAAAGAACTCAAGAATTAAGTCCTATTCCTTTTGTAAAGGCTATTGATTTTTCCAAGAATAAGAAATATTTAAAATGGGCAGTTATCCCTATCTTATCAATATTATTAATTCTAATTATTTATCCTGAACTTATAAGTGAACCAACCAATAGGTATATCAATTATACTAAGCATTTTTCTTCGCCTTCTCCATTTGAATTTGTCTTAGTAAATAAGAGTTTAGATTTATTAGAGAAGGATGATATAGAAATCAAAGTAAAAACCATTGGTAAGACTATTCCGAATGATGTTGATATAGTGATTAATAAAAATACGTTTCACATGAAAAAAATAAAGAAGAATGAATTTTCTTTTATCATTAAGCATGTTCAGAATGAAACTGATTTTTATTTCGCATCTTCTAAGCTAAAAAGTAGAGAATATAAATTAAACCTAAGACCTAAGCCAATAATAATAGATTTAAAAGCAAAGATAATCTATCCTGCTTATACAAAACTTCCAGAAGAAACTTTTACAAATATTTCAAACTTCTCTATACCTAAAGGTAGTAAAATTGAATGGCAGGGGCTAACAAAGGATACGAGAAAGGTATTTTTTGAGTTTTTAGATAAAAAGCAGGAGATAATTCCAGACAAAAGAGGAGGGATTAAACTTTCCAGAAAACTTTTAAAAGATATAGATTATAGAATATATACCCAAAATCAATTTCACTTATCAAGCGATTCATTGGAATTTAAAATCAATATTATTCCAGACCTAAAACCACAGATAGCAGTTTTAGAACAAAGAGATAGTATAATAGGGGATAGGATATTCTTTAGAGGACAAATTAAGGATGATTATGGATTTACAAAGCTATGCTTTAAGGTGGAGGTTGTTGATGAGTACAAAACGACACATCATAAGGAAATAATTATACCAATTAATAAAAATGAAATCGCACAGGAATTTTATTATTATTTTGACTTAAATTCTATCCAAGCTAATTCATCAGATCAGATTTCGTATTACTTCGAAGTTTGGGATAATGATGAAGTAGATGGGGCAAAGAAAAGCGTTTCTCAGGTTTTTAGAATAGAAATACCTTCAATTGAAGAAATAGAGGAAAAAACAGAAAAAACAAGTCAGCAAATAGAGAAAGAAACTCAGGAATCCATCTTCGAAATTAAGAAACTAAGAGAAGAAATAAAGGATTTAAAAAAGAAAATATTAGAGAAGAAATCTTCCGATTGGCAGGATAAAAAGCAAATCGAAGAAATGATTAATAAACAAAAAGAGATAAAGAATAAAATAGAGGATATTAAGGAAAATATCAAGGAAAACAATATAATTGAAGAAAAATATAAGGAGCATAGCCAAGAGATACTCGAGAAAAAGAAGGAATTAGAAAGACTATTCGAAGAGTTGCTTAGTGATGAGATGAAAAAGATGCTTGAGGAATTGGAAAAAATGATAAAAGATAATGCAGATAAAAATAAGATTAAAGAAGAGTTAGATAAACTAAATTCAAGAAATCAGGATTTAGAGAAAGAACTTGATAGGAATTTGGAAATGTTCAAGCGTTTAGAGTTAGAAAAGAAAATAGAAGAAACCTTAGATAAATTAAATCAAACAGCCAAGAAAGAAGAAGAATTATCTCAAAAAACAAAAGATAAAGCTCTTTCAAAAGAAGAATTATCGAAAGAACAAAATAAAATAAATGAGACTTTTCAAGAGATAAAAAAAGAATTGGATAAGATAAATGAGAAGGGCAAGAAACTTGAAGATCAATTGCAGATAGATAGGAATAAAGAAAAAGAGAAAAGCATAGAAGAGGATTTGAAAAAAGCTATGGATAATATTCAAAAAGGGAATAATAAGGAGGCTTCTCAATCTCAAAAATCTGCTTCAGAGAAAATGGAGGAAATGGCTTCGGAATTAAATGAATCGATGGAAGACACTCAAGAAGAAGAATTGGCTGAGGATATTAATGAAGTTAGGCAAATACTCAAGAATCTTGTAACCCTCTCTTTTACTCAAGAAGATTTAATCAATAAGGTTGCTCAATATTCGGTAACAGACCCAAAATATCAGGATTTAATCTATAATCAAAACAAGATTAAAAACGATATGAGGATGATCTCGGATTCTCTATTTGCTATGAGCAAACGTCAACCTCAGATAAGCTCCGCAATAAATAAGGAATTGACAAGTATAGATAACCAAATTGAAAATTCAATTGAGAGTCTTCTAAAGTATAACCAGGGTATATATAATAATTATAAGAATCTTGGAGCAAGAACTCCACAACAATACACAATGACTTCAATGAATAATTTAGCACTTATGCTTGCTGAATCATTGAAGAATATGCAAAATCAAATGCAAAATTCTAAGAAGTCAAAGAGCAAGAGCAAAGGAATGCCAAAATCTTCTTGTTCTAATCCAAAGCCTGGCAAATCGTCTAAGGACTTAAAGAAAATGCAGGAGGCTTTAAATAAGGAAATGGAGAGATTGAAGAAAGAGTTAGAAAATCAGAAAAAGTCTAATCAAGGAAAGCCTAAGATAGGAGAAAATGCTAAAATGAATGAAGAATTGGCAAGGATGGCATCGCAGCAGGAAATGATAAGAAGGATTTTAAGTGAAATGGCATTGGAAGAGAAAGCTTTAAGCGGAAAATCTAATCTAGCTTTAGATAATTTAATCAGACAAATGGAACAAACCGAAAAAGATATCGTAAATAAGAACATTAATCAACAAACCCTAAACAGGCAGAATAATATTCTTTCTCGACTTTTAGAGCATGAAAAGGCTCAATTAGAAAGAGAAAAGCAAAAGGAAAGAGAATCTAAGCAAGGGGAGGATTGGATTAATAATAATAATGAGTTTTTGGAGTTTGAGAAATTAAGAAAAAGGGATATAGAGCTTTTCAAACAGGTTCCTCCAAACTTTTCTCCTTATTACAAGAATAAGGTGGATGAGTATTTTCTAAATATCAACTCTAATTAATTCATAATTTGTGTTTGAAATATAGTTTATTTATGAAACATAATTACGATACTATTAGGCTTAATGCTCAGAGTGGAGATATTAAAAGAATTTTGAATTTGATTGAAGAGATTTGCGATAGGTATAATCTTCATAATTACTTTGGCATTTTCTCTATAACCATTGATGAGATAATAACTCAAATCATAAATAGCCATATAATAGATAGAGATAATCTTAAAATAGAGTTTAGCTTTGAACAATGTTCTAAAGGAGTATTGTTTAGATTTAATTCAAATAAAGAATTATATTTTAAAGTCAATGAGATTATTGAGCTGTTAAGCTCGGAGATTATTAATACGGATAGTAATAAAAACATAGAAATAGCTTTCTATATTGATGGAATTGACCAATCAGAATTAATAACGCGTCAGAATATTATTAAGAACTATCTTATTAATAAAACTAATAAAATCACTAAATTATCACATGGCGATTAGTTTTAATTTTGAAGATACAAATACAATACCCTTAAAGAGAAACAAAATTAAGGCATGGATAAAGTCTTGTATTGAGAAGAGAAATGGGGAATTAAAGGATTTGAATTATATATTCTGCAACGATGATTATATTTTAAATATCAACCGTCAATATCTAAACCACGATTATTTCACAGATATTATTAGTTTCGATTATAGTGAATATGACTATGAGACTCAGAAAACCTTGGTCTCTGGAGACTTATTTATTAGTTTAGATACAGTAAGAAGCAATTCCCAACTAATTGGGGTTGAGTTTGAAGAAGAATTGCATAGAGTAATAATACACGGAGTATTGCATCTTTTGGGTTTTAAGGATAAGACTGAGCAAGAGGAAAAAGAAATGAGAAAAGAGGAAGAGGAATGTTTAAGAAATATGATATTATAGTTGTTGG
>Ga0265293_10006175_pt1 | contig 19361 bp, 20 predicted proteins | sample Munlanlewell138R_FD_192505 | JGI IMG/M metagenome (GOLD analysis project Ga0265293, IMG submission 192505) | Leachate microbial communities from a municipal landfill in Southern Ontario, Canada - Leachate well 138R | ecosystem: Engineered > Solid waste > Landfill > Unclassified | place: Canada... | reverse complement strand
GGATACTTGCGGCTTGTTGTATTGCTATCTTTATGATTGATTATCAGTATATGATTATCCCTGATAAGCTAAATTTGTTTATGTTTATATTGGGTATTATAACCACGATATCGGGATTAACTATACCAGTTATGGAAGCAATCTATGGAAGCGTTCTAGGTGGAGGTATTCTGTGGTTAATAGCGATTGTATCGCGCGGTGGCATGGGTGGCGGAGATATTAAGTTCGCTTTTGCAATTGGTCTATTTACTGGTTGGAAGCTAATGTTTTTGCTTTTATTCGTAGCATCTTTACTGGGATGTGTATATGGTATCATCAATATTATTAGTAATGGTTATCAGAAAGGTAAAGCAATTCCCTTTGGGCCGTTTTTGGTAATTTCGGCAATGATAGTTTTGTTATGGGGACAATGGTTGCTAGACTTATATATCACACTTTTCGTATACTAGGAGGCTTATCTGCCTTATGAAATTTATAGAACGATTTTTACAAAAAAAAATAGATCATATAGGCTTAGATATTGGGAACTATGCGATCAAGCTAGTTGAACTAAAGCAAGGTCAAGATGATGACGATCATCAGGTGGTTACTTATGGCAAAACATCGTTACCAGCAAACTCAATTGTTGATGGCATGATAAAGAATGAAGCGGCTGTAACCAACGCTTTAATAAGCATTAAAGAAGAACGTAAATTAAGAGATAAAGCGACTGTTAATGTTTCTGTAAACGGAAGAAATGTTATGACAAGAACGCTTAAGTTGCCTATTATGCCTATAGATGAATTGAACCAAGCAGTGATGTTCGAGGCAGAGAAGTATATTCCAACTCCAATTGAGCAATTATACCTTGATTACACTATACTCGGAGAAGCAATCGTAGATAACATACCTCAATTTAATATTTTGCTAGCCGCAGTTCCTAAGGAAATGGTAGATACTTTATGTAGAGTAGTTGAAGGTGCTAACTTAAAACTATATGGTGTTGAAATCGAACCACTCGGTCTATATAGAATGTGGCACGCATATTATCATGATGAAACATTAGTTAATCAAGCTATTCTGAACATGGGGCATACTAGCTGTAATTTAGTCGTATTTCAGAATAATAACATTCAATTTACTAGAATAATCCCGATTGCAGGGCTACAGATGACAGAAGCAATTATTCAAGTAGCACAGAAAGAAGTAGCTGTCGCCATAGAGCTTAAGCATAAGCAACATTTACGTCAGGATGCGACTCCTGCTGATACTGCTGAAATGATTGATAACGTTATTAACTTAGATAGCAGTTCAACATATGATTCACAGATGGATAATGGAGATCAACAAGTATTGAAAGCTTTAGATGACACACTAATTAGCCTAACCCAAGAAATTCAGAGATCTATTGATTTCTATCAAATGCAAGCCAAAGTTCGACTTGATCGTCTTATTATTACTGGCGGCTCTGCTGAGCTTCAAGGTTTGGACAATTATCTTGAAGCAGAGTTAGGCATACCTGTATTGGTAGGTGTATATGGGGAACTTGATCCGACATATAGTTTAGCAAGTGGATTAGCTTTGAAGGATTTTATGCCTATTTAAATTTAATAAACATATTGTTTAATAGGTATAAAGATGGTATGATTTATTTAGAATTGTTAAAAAGTAAATAAAATGGAATGCGATGAAATCTAATCTGTAACTTGGTCACTTGGATTAGAGGGAGCTAGTAGTGAAACCGATCCCCGCCTCTTAATCTTTATTAAGTAAGGCTATGGTTCGGTTTTATGTGTTTTTACATAGCATAATAGTAATAGAAGCAAATATCAACTGAATCAAAATCAATTAAAAAAATACTACAGGAGAGTGAATTTAAATGAGTTTCTTCAAAAAGGGTAAAAAGAACGAAAAAGGCTTTACATTAGTTGAATTATTAGTAGTAATTGCAATCATTGGTATATTAGCGGCGGTAATTGCGCCAAGCGTATTCGCACAGATTGAAAAAGGTAAGATTTCTGCAGTTGTTTCAGAATATAGAGCAGTAAAGACTGCTGCGATTTTAGTTAGTACTGAGAATCCAAGTGAGGATTTGAGTGGTACTACTGCTGAGACATTAATCAATGCTTTGTTAGAGAAGAAGATGCTTAAAGAAGAGGATACAGATACTGATGTAGTTGAAGCACCATTTGGTGGAAATTATAAGATTGTTGATGATTCCACACATGGTGAATTTTTAATAGTTCCAAATGTTCCAGAAAAAGCGGGAGATTCTATAGCTAAAACGATTGCTGGTTTAGAAAAACCCGGTAATCTTACTACAGATTCTGACAAAGACGTAAGATGGGTTTCTGATTCTACAACTGATGCTGCTGCTGATTCAGCGCCAGCAGATGGTGAAGCTAAATCTTTAGCAATCCGCTTAATTCAGTAGTCGCATTAAAGTTTAAAATAAGCAACGGGTACAACCCGACCTCAATCGTGGGGTCGGGTTTTTTACTAAAAATCTTATTACTACTTAATCAGTATTAACTAGGAGTTCATTATGGTGAACAAAATGGCGAATAGAGCTTGGTTTGGATTCTTTATAATCGTAATTATTGCTTGGGTAAGCTGGTATCCTTTCTATCTATTTAAAGAGGAAGCTGTTAATGCCAGTTTTATTAAGGCTGAGCAATTGATTAGACAAGGGCAAGCAGCTTATGAAGCTAACAACTTAGATGATGCATTGGTATATCTGGAGTTAGCAGATAATGAATATCCGAACTACTATTATCCGTACTTGCTAACAGGAGATTGGTTATGGGGGTCGGGATTACAGCTTGATGCTATTATTGCATATAATCAGGCGCTTCAATATAATTATAAGCTTGATGTTGCCTATGAGCGAATTATCGAATTCTATCAATCACAGGGTATGGAAGAACAGGCAAGTCGTTATCAGATAGTTTACGAGGATGCAATTAAGAGTAAACAGGATGTTAATTAAGACTATTTGGTTATAGCAAATAAGGAGAAGCGGTATATGGGGTTACTTGGTAGAATGAGAGGGTATCGATTACCAGATAGATATATTATAAATGTTAAAGATATAATCGTGGTAATTATCGCATTACTATTATGCCTGATTCCGCTTGCTGTTAAATTGATAGTAATAGATAAGAATTCGATGATTGCTGGGTTTTTCTCTGGTGGACAGCAATTAGCTAATGTGTTCGGGCAAGTTGATGCTTTTTCATTAATTAAGGTTTATATGCTGTATATCTTTGCCATTGTTTTAGCATTATTATTTAGCATTGCGGTTCGTAGACAGTCTATTGTAATAGATACTGATTATGTTGTATTAATTTGTTTTGCTTTTGGAATATGGATATTAGTAACTGCGTATTTGTCGATGAATCCAGCAGTAGCGTTTTTTGGTGTTCGTGACCGCTTTGAGGGAGCATTTGCCTTTTGCGCATATATTATAATTATGACAGTGGCTAGATATACGATTAATGCTAACTGGCATATTCATATGTTAATGATTGCTATTTTAACTGGTGGGACAATAATTGCTATCATAGCAATTATGCAGTTTTTTGGAATTAATATATTAGCTGTACCGTATATTTCAGAATTTATAAGTGGATCAGTATTTAAGGATGTAGCTATAATTCAAGCTACAAAAGGGAGCGCTTATGGAACATTATATAATCCCAATTATTTAAGTGGCTATATGGCTATGATTTTGTTTGTGCCAATAACTTATTATTTGTTTACTAATCGAAGCTGGATTAGATATGTAATGCTTATTTTATCAGTGCTTTGTTGGATGGGGCTGTTAAGTAGTAAATCTAGTAGTGGATTTGTTGCTGCTGGCATTGGTATGTTAATTGTTATTTTAATTAAATTATTTATTAATCGGTTTAATCGGCAAAGTTGGAAGCAAATCTCCATATTAATTTTGTGCTTTATAATTGCTTTTATTGGAATGAATGTGGCAAGTGACGGTGTAATGTGGGGTGAGTACACTAGTATCTTTGGATATTTATATCAACTTGCGAGCATTGATGTAAGTGATATAACTGGTCAGGAGCGATTGATAGATTTCGAACAGTTAGATAAAGTACAGGCGGACAAATGGCGGCAATTACTTAGTTATTATCCATATGAGAGCACAATAGACAGACTTGGAAGTGGTAGAGGATTTATTTGGCGAAATACTGTAATGTTGATTAAAGAGAGACCGATAATTGGATATGGGCTTGATACGATTATGTACAATTTGCCTCAAGGAGATTTGCGTAAGCTCTATGCTTTTGGTCATATGAACATTATAGTTGACAAACCACATAGCTTATACTTACAGCTTGCTCATGGTGCGGGGATACCTGCATTAATTCTTTTTATAATTATGAATACTATTGTATTATGGAAAACAGCTGTTGTCTTATATAGAAGATTAGATATTAAATTACTAGCAATCGGAATGTTGGTGTTTGCTTATCTTGTTCAAGGAGTATTTAACGATAGTACAGTCGGAGTATCAGTTATATATTGGGTGATGCTGGGTGTACTGATGAAATTAATATTTATTAATAGTTATGAAAGTTATGAAAAGGATAAGGAAATATCTGGAGATAAACAGAGCATAGAATATAAAGAAAACCTTGAAGATAGACAGGATTTACAAGAAAACATATAAAGAAGAGTGTGGTATTATGCAAGACAGTCTAATTATAAAAAGTCGCAAAGTATCACTTATAAGAATTATCGGAGTAACAGCGATAGTGTGTTTGATATATTTTTCATTTATATTATATTTGATGAATGCTCTTGAAAAACGTATTTATTTAGGGAAGTTAACTTCATTTCGCAATGCTGTTATATACTTCGAGCAAATGTACAATCGTTATCCTGAAAGTTATGAAGAGTTAGATAGACTAACTGGAATGATAGGGGACTTAGATATAAATAAGTACAGGTGGATTGATGGTATAGATGGCGAACCACCACAGTTGATTTTCGTTAAAGATGGCAGTAATAGTGATGAGATTATTAAGTAATGATGATACCGTTTAGCAATGATTGTGTATTATAATGATAATAAGAGAGTTTTCTGTATGTATTAAAGTAAAGTATATTATATTAGAGGTGCTATATGGTGGCTAAGCAACTTAATAATGAAAAAGGTTTTAGCTTAATAGAGGTAATCGTTGCGATGGTACTCATTGGGATTATAAGCGCTGCTTTTACAAGTGTGGTTTTTACAGGATCAAAAGCAAGCACCAGTCATAAGCTGGAATTAGAATCGTTAATGATTGCGCAAGATATCATAGAGGAAATGAGACTAAAGCGCGATGATGGTATAGATTTACTAGTTTGGCGATCAACTAAATTTACGGAAGATGCAGGAATCTGGAAAACTAATATAAATAAAGATGGTTATACATATGAAGTTTCTGCTCATATTGATGATGTTAGTTCATCTGATGCTGATTTAGTGCAGGTAGTAATAGAAGTTATGTATGAAGGCGGTTCGGATCCAGTATATTTAGCAACGCGAGTTAGAGTCTAAAAGGTATAGAAGAGCGGTGGTTTTATTGAATTTGCTGAAGTGTGCTAGTAATAGTTTTAATAATAGGAATGGTTTTGCAATGCTGCTGGCTATTTTTATAATTTTATTTGTTACATTGATAGCTGGGGTTATGATGAATGCTTTGAATAATGAATTCAAAACTCGGGCAGCTACTGAAAACATGATAATCACTAAATATTTAGCTGAGGCTGGTATTGAGCATGGCATTGCCGCTATTAGTAACAAATTAGAAGAACAACTAGCTATTAAATATTCAAATGCTGAATACTTAGCCGAAATTAATGTACCATTTAATACAATTGACGGATACGCTCAGCCGCAGACTATAGATTTAGCGGGAGAGCAAATAGGAGAGTATCAATATCAAGCCAAATCTGGTGCACCAGAGCAATTATCGTTTACTATAATTGAGATTGATCAAGGTTTATATAAAGCAGTACTTAATGACAATTCTTTCAAAATAACCGCAGAAGGAAAGAACGCTACAAAGATATTTCGTTTAGAAGCAGAAGTGGAATATCATGTTAATTATACATTAGGCCAAGTGGAGCAGGTAAAAATTAATAAATGGGCAGAATTCTATGACTAAATTTAGTGACTGTTAATAAATGAGTTGTATGAATTGTATGACAGGATTTTTATGATTGACTGATGGGGTGGGACTATGAATAGCATACTGAAGCTAGCTGAAAATATAATAAAAAGTGTCTCTAATAAAATATGCGTTCGCAGGCAAAGTCAGTCAGGTTTTACCCTTATTGAGGTTTTAGTTGCAATGATTATTCTGTCATTTGTTGTTAGTGTTGGTTATGGACTAATTAATTCTAGTAATTCAATTGTATCCAAGCAGACAGGCTTAACTGATATACGTAATGATTTGCGCATTGCATTAATTCAAATGACTAAGGATATTCAACAATCAGAGAGTGTAACCGGTGCAGGGACCACGGGAGCCCCATACAGTTTTATACAGTCATCTGCTAATGCTGTTTCATACTCGTTTAATGATAGTACCAACAAAGTCATAAGACATGATGGTGCAGAACAATCTACGCTGATAGAGTCTGTAGAAGCGTTCACAATTAATTTGATACATGCTGATGAACAGTTTGAAATTAATGTTACGGTAAATGGTGAGGAGCATAGTATTCTTGTAACAAGGCGAATTAAAGGAAATGTGGGCTCTATTGATTATGGAAGCATTGCTGGTGTTGTTAGAAATCAAGTAAATAGTCATCCAATTCAGAATGCTACAGTAGTAGCGAAAGATAGCAATACAGGTAGTGAGTATTGGTTTGTAACTGATGCCAGTGGTAATTATGTAATTAATTTGCCTGCTGGAATGTATGAAGTAACTGCCAGTGCAATAGGTTATGTGCATGAGACCAGAAGCTTAACTGTGGCAAATGGTGAGAATAAGCTTAATGAAAACTTTGATTTAGCACCGATTGCGCTAGAACAGCCTAAGATTATAAGCTTTATTTTTGAAAAGTCTCAAAACCCAACATCTATACCATTGAATTATGCTCTAAGTGAAATTATAGGCGTAATAAACCATGATACTAAAACTATTACAATAGAAGTTCCTTTCGGCACAAATGTTGCAACGTTAAAGCCTACTATAACTGTTAGTGATGGTGCTACAGTTAGCCCTAATTCTGGTGCGGTTAATAATTTCACGAATCCTCAGACGTATCGTGCTACGGATAGCATTGGGAACTATACAGATTACCTAGTAACTGTTACAGTAAAAAATCAAAGTTTTGCTGAGTATTTACAGCATGAAAATGTATTCGTATATGGGACTAATTTAGGATTGAATTATTTGGCTAACAGCGGCGGATCTAATAAATTAAGAAATGATTTAGATAGTAATGGTACTGTTGTAATCACTAATCAAAATAATGCTAATTTAGTTTTTAGAGCAAATCATGAAATAGATATGAAAAAGATATTTATAGACAAAAGTGGAAAAAAAGTCATTTTCGAAGACAAAGCTAGTACTAAGCTAGGTATTGCAGGAGTGACTGAATTAATAAACATAAAAGGTGATGTTGAAATAAATAATGGTGCTGCAGAGATTAAAGGTAAAGATATATATATTGATGGTAATGTGATATTTAATAATAGTGCTAAAATAACAGGAGAAAATGTTTATATAACTGGTAATGTCGATTTTAAAAACTGGTCTGCACAAATTATTGCTAATAATATATACATTGGTGGGGGGATTATATGGATCCAGAGTGGTAATATTGTTGGGAATTTGATAAACCCTGCATCTATTGTTGTTCCACCTCAACCTAATCTTACGATACCATCTCTAAAACAAGATAGTTGGTATGAACAGAATGGTTACGTTTCAGGAGGAGCATTACAAAGTAATAAAAAGATCTTTTCGCAAGGTAACTATTATTTTAGCAGTCATCTAGTATATACAAATGTTATTATCGTGAGTAAAGGGGACATTCACTTAGATGGTAATATAGGGGTTACTGGTGTTTTATTTGCACCGTATGGTAGTGTTACTTTTAATGGGAGTACGGATGATAGACCTTTCGAAGGTGTAATTTTAGCAAGAGACGGTTTTTATACAACTAATGGGAATAGCAGGATTATGTTCCGGAATATAAATAATTATATTCAGAATATTACTGAATACCCTTTTGAATAAAACGTAAGAAAAGAGAGCATTTAGTGTTCGCATTCACATTTAACTTATTTATATACAATTCTTTAGCAGGTAACAAGCACTAGAGAGTAGAAATATTCTAAAGGACTAATATCAAAACGGAGGAATGTTATTATGACAAAAACTAAAAAACTTCTTATCTGTGATGATTCATTATTAATTCGCATGCAATTAAAGGACTTCATTTCAAGCTGTAATTATACTTTTGATATTATTGAAGCGAAAGATGGCGAAGAGGCATATAAACTCTATCAACAAGAGCGGCCTGACCTAGTGTTTTTAGATGTAGTAATGCCTAAGGTAGATGGTATTAAGTGTTTGCAAATGATTAGGGAATTTGACCAAGATGCTAAGGTTGTAATGTTAACATCTGTAGGAACTAAAGAAATCGTCAAAGAATCCTTAAAAGCAGGTGCGGTCGATTTCATGCAAAAGCCTTGGCAAAAAGATGTACTAGTTCATGTTATAGAAAAATATATTCCTTGTGAGGTTGATTTTGATGCTTAGTCAATATTTTGGTAGTTTTCTTTTAAATAAAGGATATATTGAGCGTGATGTATTAAATGATTTATTATCTCAAGAGAAGCAAGCCAAGGTGAAGATTGGCGTTTTGGCAGTTAGTAGTGGATTGTTAACTGCAGATCAAGTTGAAGAAATCCATTATATCCAGAAGACAAAGGATAAGCGATTCGGAGAAATTGCCGTAGAACTCGGGTATCTAGCTGATGGTGCACTTGAGACATTATTATTAGAACAAAAATCTTCACAAATAGAGCTAAGCCAATTGCTTGTTGATGAAGGGATTGTCGATTTGCATACACTAGAAAAGGCAATCAATGAGTATAAGCAGGAATCTAAGCTATCAGATACGCAATTTAGAGCTATTGAAGGCGGAAATATTGACAAATTAGTGGAAGCGTTTGTGAATATGCCTAATTCAGCTTATCAGCAGGAATATATAGATTATATAAGCTTATTTTTGAGAAATATTATTAGATTTATTGATAGTTCACCTATTTTTGAAGTTGAGGAAAAGTTTATTACAGGAGGCGACGATGTTGCTGTGCAACAAAGCATACAAGGATTGTTGAATATAGAAACATATGTTGTATTCCCTACTAATGTATATGTTGCATTTGCAGGTCGTTTTGCTGAAATGCGTATTACTGAAAAGGACGACTTAGCAGACGCATCAGTAACAGAATTCTTAAACTTACATAATGGAATTTATGTCGTGAATATGTCTGAGAAACGTAAGGGAATGGAGTTATTACCGCCTAAGACTTTAAGTGGTTCTGATGTTAATGCGGATAGTAGCTCAATTATATGCTCTATAGATACAGATTTAGGTAAGTTTCAATTAGTGTTAACTTCACTATAATCATAGTTGTCTTTAATTTGACAACAATTTGATAACATTCTGGTAATGTTTTGGATCGGTAAATTTATATTTAAAATAGCAAGCATATTAATTGTTAAATCGATTGATATGCTTGTTTATTTTTGTGTTATCTATTTTGTTTTGCTAGTGTAAACAGTTAAAACCTATGATAGAATTATTATTAGTATTTATTCGTCTTAACGGCGTTACTAATACTCCACTTCGTAAGCTGGATATAAGTAACGCTCGTTTCGAGATAAGTGCGACTAAGGTTCGGTAAAACAAGTCTTCTTTATCGTTGGGGGTAGTGGATATAATGGATGAATATCGAAAGCATAATAGAAATATGGATGCTAATATAAATTCTAATATTGATGGTAACACGGATTGTAATACTGATGCTATATACAATAATGATAACGATATAGAAGAAATATTATTACTAAAATCGCAAAAGCGTTTTCCAGAAGCTGCTGAGAAGGCTGAGCTTTTGTTAAATAAAAAGGTGCTTCCACCACTAATTAAGAAACGGTTATTATTTGAAACAGTGGATATATTTTTGGAGATTAGTCGATATAATGAAGCTCAAGAGCTTTTGCAAATTATTAAAGAGATAGGGTCTATTAATGAACAATTAGAGAAAGATATCGAATATCGGATTTTATATATTGGCATAATTAAAGAATTATTGCTAAAGAATAAAAGACCTGAAATGCCATGGTCAACTATACCACGGTTAATAATGCATCAAGCTGATCAAGAAATTGATAAATTAATGCCTAGCCATCGTTTTAATAATCAAGTTGCAACTACAGCAGAAGATAATTCAGACGAAGATAACAAGGAAGTAGTTAAAAGTAAATTATCCAGGAATAGAGATGTAATAGATTCAGATAAGAAAAATGCTAAAAAGGATACTTTTTGGATATTCGCAGCAATAGTTATCCTAGTAGCTGCTTTGGCAGGTTTTATGTTAGCTATTTATTATTTAAACTGGAATTCTTCTGAGGTTATTCCGGACGCAAGTGTTTTGACGCAATCTGAAATTGACGAATCGGATGTAAGAATAGACGTGCAAATAGATGGTACAACGGTAGGGCAAGATGGTAAACAAGTAGGCAACCAAATTGAAACGTTAAATAATCAAACAGTCAAGGTTGACATGGTATTTTCGCCAGGTGATTGGAATTTCATACAAGCTGGTGCATTTAGCAATGCTAAAGTAGCAGAGAATACGTATAACAAGTTAATCGATGCTGGTATATATGCAGAGTTGATTTCTGAAGAGCCGATATTATTGATGGTTTTTGCTGGTACAACGCAGGCTCAAACTGATAAAATTCTAGAGCAAATTAAGATGGATGATGTTATTGGGCAAATTCCTATGTATAATCGTACTATTGCAACATCAGATTATAATGTCAATTTGGAAGTATATGAGATATACGAAGATATTATTGGTCTGATGGGTGAACGTATGGCGGGGTATTTGCGAATGGTATCAGATACTAGTAATTATCTATTGACTGAACAAGAACTTGAAAAACGAATTGCTGCGGTAGAAGAAATTATTAATACAGGTGAGCAGTTGCAAGAGCAGATTGAAGTGATTATTGGTTGGGATGGAAATGATGACCCAATATTTGAACTTTGGCAGACTGAATTGACATTATTTGCAAATAAAATTAATATTGAATCAATACTTGCAAATAATTTTATAGAAAAAGAATTGGCTTGGAAGTTGCAAGCACATTTATTCAATTTATTAGTACCACAGATATGGTAAGAGTATGTCCTGTAAAACGAGATTTACATATAGCAGATATGTGTAAGGTGGAAGCGTACATAGCAGAATGACATGGTATTGGTGATGGGTTTGGGGGCACTTATGGATATATTTACGATCATATTAATTGCATTTGCACTTGGAATTGATGCCTTTTCTGTATGCATAGGGATTGGTTTATGCAAAATTAGTAAGCGTAAGATTATTTCATTAACTATAGTTGTTGCGATTTTTCATATTATAATGCCATTAATCGGAATGATGCTTGGTAATATTGCTGGTAGTTATATTGGGAAAATGGCAAATGTGTTTGGTGTAATTGTGTTGATGACGATCGGTCTGTATTACATTATTCAATACATTAAGGATGTATATAAGAAAAGACGTAATAATCTGAATTGTCCTGTAGATACTTCGATTCTCGATAAGCCGTTTGGTGTTATCATTTTAGCGACCGGTGTTTCCATAGATGCTTTAGCGGTTGGATTCGGACTAGGAGCTCTTGGCATGGATTTATTAGTGACAGTAACTACTATGGGGATTGTTGCTGGACTTATGACTTATGGTGGATTAGTTATTGGTAAGAAATTAGGAAGTTTAGTAGGAGATTATGCCGAGCTAGTAGGAGGTACTTTGCTAGTAGGTATTGCAATTTATTTATTGTTCTAAATTACATACTCCCTTCATATATATATATTTAGTCGTGCATTTGCAGTTCTATAATGGACAAGTTATGAAGGGGGTTTTTTTATGTTGAAAGCGAGATGGCTTCAAATCCTTGCAACTACATTACTTGCAAGTGGGTGCGGAATTGTTTTGGGAGTATTTTTATTGTCTATTTATACTAACGCAGATATGCAAGCCTTTAAGAATCAAGACGAAACTACTGATTTTCCAAAAGTTGTACAAGCATCGGCTGTGACGCTATTAGCAGACGACTTACTAGAGCAATCCAATAATGATAGTGAATCCAACAATACTATTGAAGACAATAATACTATTGAAGCTATGCTTCAGATTCGTGATAGAGAATGGTATTTTGTACAAGCTGGTGTGTTTAATGATCCGAGCTTAGCATATCCAATTGTGAAACAAATACAAAAACATGGTATTCAACCACAACTGATTTTTAATAATCCATCGCGGGTAATGTTAGGTGGATTTACTAATATTAATCAAGCTAATAATATAGTGAAGCAATTGTCGGTCATCGGTGTGGAGCTATATGTTAAAGAGTTGAAATTAAGATTGGAACCAACCTCTGTTGTTGTCCCGATTGAGCAAAATGAACTAATAAACGATTTGCAAAAAGGAATGGAAGCATATTTTAAGCTGATAGCAAACTATAGTACAACGCTAATTACTGGCAAGGGTAATGACAATATGGAAGAATTAGATGCGATAATTAATGTAAGAGATGAAATGGTGAAGACTTTAGATACAGTATTGTTAATAGAAGCTAATTATAGTAATGAATTATTAATTGCATGGAAAGAACAATTACAAAAATCAAAGCTTATTATCAACAATAAAACAGCGCATAATACACTGTCAGGATGGGCATTGCAGGAGCACTTGTTGTCTTTGTTGGCACTTCTGAATTTATCGCATTAATAAATTTCGCTTTATGTTGTGGACAGGTCATTGTTCTGATAGACTATTAATTAGAATTAATTAGAAGTATATGTTATAGATTACGCTATTGAGGAGAAAAACAGATGGCAAAGGCTACCCCGTCCAAAATAATATTATTGGTATTATTGGTAATAGGATTATTGCTTGGAGGTATCATTGGCGATATTCTAGGCAAACTAGGAGTACCGTATATTTTTGAAACAAAAGAAATTAGTTGGAATCCAGCAGGCGACTTTTTAATATTCGTATGGGATATTGACTTGCTGATCAGGATTAACTTAGCGAGTGTACTTGGTTTGATTGCAGCTTTTTATATTTATCGTAAATTGTAAAAAGGGGTACTCTAATGGAAAAGCGAATAATATTAGCATCCCAGTCTCCACGACGCAAGGAATTGCTAAAGGGATTGGGATTATCTTTTATTGTTAAGGTAAGTAATGTTGACGAGGATAAGGCTATAAAAGCTTACGGTTCGATGACTCCAGTAGAATTAGTAAGGCTACTTAGTAGAATTAAAGCTGAAGCGGTTGCCGATGATGTATCGGATAGCATTGTCATTGGTGCTGATACTATTGTAGTGTTAGGTGATGAAATTCTCGGAAAGCCTAAAGACGCAGAAGATGCTAGGTCAATGTTACTGAAGTTATCAGGTAAAACGCACTTAGTAATTTCTGGGGTAACGGTAATAGATACTTCTCTTAATGAGTCTTATGTTAGCCATGTTACAACTGAAGTGGATTTTAAGGAGATTTCTGAAGAAGAAGTTACTGGGTATTTGCAGAAGGCTAATTATCTTGATAAAGCTGGTGCATATGCAATTCAAGAGCATGCCGCCTTATTTGTAACGGGAATTCGAGGGTGCTTTTTCAATGTCGTTGGCTTACCACTATTTGAAACCTGCCAAATTTTGAAAAAATTCGATATAAAAATATTTTAGTTTTATATATATTTATATTATAATAGTAGGAGGCTTCCCAATGTCAGAAAATGCTGTTAAGGAAATTTGTATGATCAAGGACTTACCAGTAGAGGAACGACCACGGGAACGAATGATTTTATTCGGGCCTGGAAGCATGTCAAATGCTGAACTGCTAGCTATTATACTTCGGACAGGTGCTAATGGAGTGCCAGTTCAGCGTCTATCAGAACAGGTGCTAAGTCAATTTGATGGGTTACATGGATTGTTAAACAGCACGATTGAGGAAATTACATCGATAAAAGGTATTGGGTCAGCCAAAGCAGTGCAAATAATGGCAGCTATTGAACTTGGGAGAAGAATTGCGAAGCATAAAAGAGGAGATACATACACGATTAAATCTCCTGCAGATGTAGCTGATTATTTAATGGACGAGCTGCGACATTTGAATCAAGAAGTTTTCGTATGTTTGTATCTTAATACGAAGAATCAGATTATAGGCTATGAGCGCATTACAATGGGTAGCTTGAATTCATCGATTGTCCATCCACGCGAGATTTTCAAGGGAGCACTTAAGCGTAGTAGTGCAGCTATAATTTGTGTTCATAATCATCCAAGTGGTGATCCAAGTCCAAGTAGAGAAGATGTTGAAGTTACCAAGCGATTAGTAAATGCAGGACAAATTCTTGGTATTGAAGTTTTAGACCATGTCATCATTGGAGACAATACCTATTATAGCCTAAAAGAAAAAGGAAACATGTAACGTGTGAACGTACGAAGGGAGATTACATAAATGTTTAGTTTTACTCGTGATATGGGTATTGACTTAGGAACAGCTAATACATTAGTTTATGCAAAAGGACAAGGCATTATCTTAAATGAGCCATCAGTAGTGGCAATGCGTACAGATACAAAGCAAATCGAGGCTGTCGGTGAATCGGCAAAGAATATGATAGGACGTACTCCAGGCAATATAATTGCAATTCGTCCAATGCGTGATGGTGTAATTGCAGATTTCGAAACAACTGCAACTATGCTACGTCATTTTATTCGTAAAGCTAATAAAACGCAGGGTTTCTTGTCAAGAAAGCCTAGAGTAATGGTATGCGTTCCTTCAGGAATAACAGCTGTTGAGAAGCGCGCTGTAGAGGATGCTACATTACAAGCTGGAGCGAGAGAAGCATATACAATTGAGGAACCAATGGCTGCAGCAATTGGTGCAGGTTTACCTGTGCATGAGCCTACTGGTAGTATGGTAGTAGATATCGGTGGAGGAACAACCGAAGTTGCAATTATATCATTAGGTGGTATTGTTACCAGCCGTTCTATTAGGGTTGGTGGTGACGAGATGGATGAAGCGATTATTCAATATATCAAACGTGAATATAATCTGATGATTGGTGAACGCACAGCAGAGCAGCTTAAAATGACGATTGGGTCTGCAATAGCGCCAGATGAGAAGGAAGCGACTAGTGTTCGTGGTCGAGATTTGGTTTCAGGTTTACCAAAAACACTAGATATTACTGCAACGGAAATTAGCGAAGCGTTATCAGATACGGTATATAGTATTATTGATGCAGTAAAAGTAACTCTAGAAAAGAGCCCTCCAGAATTAGCGGCAGACATTATTGACAGAGGTATTGTAATGACTGGCGGAGGTGCTATGTTACAAAATTTAGACAGCTTATTGTCTAAAGAAACAGGGATACCTGTAATTGTTGCTGAAAATGCATTAGATTGCGTAGCAATTGGCACAGGGAAGGCATTAGAAAATATTCACCTGTTTACTGCAAAGCCGGGATTCTCAATTAAAAAATAGAAAAAGTAAAATGGTTGAGGTGTAAAAATTGGACAACTGGTTTGCAAATCGTCGTTGGCTAATTATATTTGTTTCTATTATCATATTAGCACTGGTTATGAGCTTGACGGTTAAGGGACGGCAGGATATAACGTTACCAGAGAAAATAATAATAGATACAAGTGTATTTTTTCAGAAAATTTTATATAAGCCCGCTAATTTTGTAGCGGGCTTATATGATGATATACGTGGGCTTAACCGACTTCATGAAGAGAATATTGTTCTAAAAGAGCGATTAGATAGTATGACTAATATTGAAGCGGAATTAAAGCTTTTGAGTGAAGAGAATCAACGAATTCGGGATTTACTGGATTTTAAAGAATCGATTCGTGACTATGAAGTAATTACAGCTAATGTAGTTGGTAGAAGCCCAGTACGTTGGGATAATATTATTACTATAGATCGTGGTAAGAAGCACGGCATTGAACGAAATATGGCAGTTATTAATCAAGATGGATTAATTGGAAGAGTGTATGCTGTTTCTAATTACAGTGCTAAGATTTTACTATTAACTGATAGTCACGCATCTTCTGGTATTTCTGCATTAATTCTTGGTAAAGAAGATAGTTTTGGTGTTATAGAAGAATATGCAGCTGAGTACGAGTATCTATTAATGACAATGATAAAGCCTGATATCCAATTAGAGAAAGGTGATCATGTAATTACCTCTGGATATGGAGAGGTTTTCCCAAAGGGGTTAGTTATTGGCACGGTAGTAGCATCCAAAAAGACTGAGGGTGGACTTACCCAAAGTATATATATTGAGCCTGCAGTTAACACTCATAATTTGAATGAGGTGTTAATTATAAAAAGAACTTTAATGATAGATAATTCATTTGATGAAATAATCGATGAATCAGAAGAATTATTAGAAGAGCAGACAGAAGGCGAAGGGAGTATATCTTAGTGTATTATCTCGTCGTTGCAGCAATTATGTTATTTATGATAAATATAGAAGCTACGATTTTCTCTATTATCTTTCCGCTAATGACTTCTACAAATAGTTTTGCTGTACCTAATTTAGCAATTATAGTATTAACATTTGTTTGTTTAATTAGAGATGATAAGAAAATTGTTATTCTGGCATTTGTTATCGGATTTTTTAAAGATGTGGTCTTTGGTTATTACATTGGGCTATATGCATTTTCTTATGCATTTATTGCCTATTGGGCTAATATTACTTTTCGGATATTTATAGACCGACATGTGGTTGTTTTTATTGTGTCGGTGATTTTGGCGATGGTATCTTTTGAACTGTTAGTTTGGGGGATTAATACTTTGTTTGGAATAATAGATGTGTCCTTTATGCAAGCCTTTGACCGATATTTTTGGGGTAGCTTATTATTGGGCTCATCATTTGCAGCAATTTTGTATGGACCTATTATAGCTATGTTAGAAAGAAGAGGGGTATCATTCTATGAATAAAGAAGAATCCCATGTCCCTCGCAGACTGAATATATTGTTTTTTTTGGTATTTTTGGTCTTTACAATTTTGTTATTTAGAATAGCTGGTATACAACTGGTTAAGGGCGAGGACTATCTTATAAAATCAGAAAGCAACAGTACAACTACTTTATCGTTGCCTGCACCTAGAGGATGGATGACGGATCGAAATGGGGAGTTATTAGTAACTAATCGACCGGCATTTGTTGTTACTTTTACCGAGGTTACTAATCAACAAGTTGAGTATGATAGTATTGCCGACAATCTATCTGATATATTAGATATGTCCAAAGCAGATATTCTAACAGCGATGGATTATGTTGCTCCACGGAAATTACCAAGATATTTGCCAAGACAATTAAAGACAGATGTAGATGAGAAAGTAGTTGCATATATCACAGAGCATAAAGATGAACTGCCCGGAATCAACGTTGTCGTTGAACCTATAAGAGAATATTTGTATGATGATCTAGCTGTACATTCTATAGGTTATATTAGCCCGATTCCAGAGCATTTAAGAGCTAGTTATCAAGAAAATGGGTATCGATTAGATGAAAAGGTTGGTATTGATGGGATTGAGAAGCAATATGAGCAATATTTGCGAGGTGTATCAGGTCGTAGGGTTGTAGAAGTGAATCGTTTTTCTCAACCTATTAGGGAAATTCGCATGGAGAATCCTGTTCGGGGCGCAGATCTAACGTTAACAATTGATAAACGTTTACAAGAAGCAACACAGAGAATTATAATTGAACAATTAGAGATTTTACGAACACGTGCAGTTGACCCAATACCTGATGCCAATGAAGCAGTTGCAGTTGCAATTAACCCTATGAATGGTGAGGTGCTGGCATCTGCAAGCTATCCAAGTTATGATCCGAATACTTTTACAAGACGACTGACGCAAGCTGATGTAGATTATTTGTTCACGGCTAACGGAAATCGCCCTTTATTAAATCGCGCTGTCGATGCAGCATGGGAGCCAGGGTCTGTTGTCAAGATGGCTACTATAGCGATGGGCTTGCAAGAAGGTGTCATTGCTCCTAATACACAAATTTATGATAACGGTTCTCTTTATATTGGCACATGGACACGGCCGTTTAGAAGTTGGGCGTGGTATAAAGGCGGACATGGATGGAATGATCCAAAGCAAGCATTGCAAGTTTCGAACAATGTTTATATGTATTATATTTCTCTTTGGATTAGTAAATATCCTAATGCTCAGAATATGAAATGGGGGAATATCCGCAACGCTCCGCAAGGTCTTACGGCTCAACTCAAAGATGACTGGCAACGAAATCGCGATTTGCCAGAGGGAATTAGTACGTTCCAGACATATTTTGGAATGTTTGGATTAGGGGTAGAGACTGGTATCGACTTGCCAAAGGATAGTAAAGGTTGGCCAATGAATGTTAATGAAATTGGAGAATTAGCTTATACTGCGATAGGCCAGAACATGACATTAACTGCTATGCAATTAGCACAATATACGAGTACAATTGCTAATGGTGGGGAGCGGTTAGCACCGTATCTAGTAAAAGAAATTAAAGATAATGATGGCAATATGATACTACTAAGAGATAAAGAAGTATTAAATGTTGTTGATATTAGACCTGAATTTATTAGAATTGTCCAAGAAGGAATGTATATGGTTACTCAACCTGGAGGGACAGCGTATAACACATTTAGAGATTTCCCGTATCTAGTAGCTGCTAAGACTGGAACAGCCGAGACTGGTATTAAAGGGAAGACGAATGCTACATTTGTTGGGTATGTTCCGTATAACAATCCGGAGATAGCTGTAGCAGTTATAGTTCCTAATGGCGGCGGCGGGTCGGATACCAGTGGTGCAATAGCGCGAAGAATTATGGAGACGTATTTTCAATTGAAGAATGAATAGTTGTTCAGATGATTACGCTTGGTAGGGAATGCTAATGAGAAAAATATTTGCAATTTGTTGTTCCTTAGGGATAATAGTTTTTACTATTATCAGTATGATGTATGTTAATAAAGACTTTCTGAACAAGCCCGATGGTGCAATTGAGGGCTTGTTTGATTTGCGTGTGTGGAATGTGGAAGAGAGGGGTACACAT
>Ga0265293_10006174_pt1 | contig 19361 bp, 11 predicted proteins | sample Munlanlewell138R_FD_192505 | JGI IMG/M metagenome (GOLD analysis project Ga0265293, IMG submission 192505) | Leachate microbial communities from a municipal landfill in Southern Ontario, Canada - Leachate well 138R | ecosystem: Engineered > Solid waste > Landfill > Unclassified | place: Canada... | reverse complement strand
TCTCAAGGAATTCTCAACGAATTATATTTTTACAATAATAAAACGAAACTATTTATTGTATTTGAAGAAATTAAAATTCCCGGAATTACGATTTAGCGGCAGCTAAATATTATCGTAAATTTAATATTTTCTGTCGCTTTAATGGAAAACAGAGCTTGCTTCAGTTTTAAAAACTGAAGACCGTCTTATTAATTTTTGACAATTTTTTAAAATTGTTGAGAAGTGTAAAATAAATAATAAATATTTTAGAATTAATTTAGGAAACTTAAGAGGAAACAAAATGAAAAAATCAATTATTCTATTTTTGCTTATAGCATACCAATTCTCATATTCTCAGTGGGAATTACTTTATCCGCATGCCCCTAACACTACAATTTCTTCTTTTGCAGTTTCAGGCAATAATGTATTCGCAGGCTCTACAGATAGAGGAGTATTTTTATCTACTGATAAAGGGCATACGTGGTCAAATAAAAGAACCGGTAAGGATATTAAACCTGTGAATGTAAATTCAATTGCTTTAAGTGCAAACAATGTATTTGTGGCAACCGCTGACAGCGGAGTTTACCGTTCTGATAATTTGGGAGATAGTTGGGAACAATTTAATAACGGGTTACCAATCCTTAATGTAAAAACGATAACAACCAGTGGAAGCAATGTATTTGCAGGTACAATTGGTGACGGTATATTTTTCTCTTCTGATAATGGTAATAACTGGACTGAAAGAAATAATGGATTATCAAATCTAAACATCAATACAATTGCTATCGAAGGTAATAATATTTTCATCGGTACTAATGGTGATGGAATTTTTTACTCAAACAATCTGGGTGAAAACTGGGTTTCAAAGAATTCGGGCTTGGAAAGCAAAGCAGATTCTACAATTTTTTCGATTGATATAGATGGGAATAATGTTGTAGTTGGCACAGGATACGGAATATTTTTATCTAATGATTTGGGTGAAAATTGGGTTCGAAAATATCCTTATGGTGAAACTGTTGTAGTCGCTTTTAACAACAATAGAATCTATGCCTCTTTTCAGACTTATCCTCATGATGTACGATTTTCAACGGATTTGGGTAATACATGGCAAAGTTTTTATGATAATGGATTAAAATTTCATTATAAAGATTCAAAGGGTATGGAGTTTTCTACTCCTATAATTACTAAGTCAATGGCATTTATTGATAAAAATATCGTCTTAGCCGGAACAGAATTTCATGGTATTTGTATTTCAACAAATGGAGGTGGATTTTTTGAATCTAAGGCTTTATTTGATTTGAATATCAGTTCAATTGTAAGTTTAGGCAAAAATATATTTATTGCATCACATTTACCAAATATATATCAAAGCTACGCAGGAGGCATTTACAGTTCAACAAATTTGGGCAATAGTTGGAGAGCTGTTGGATTCCAAAATCATGGTATTGGGTCAATGGTTTTGAAAGAGGATACACTTTTTGCACTGCACCGTTCAGATGGAATTTATTATTCAACAGATTTTGGAATTTCTTGGCAAGTTAAGGATACAACCAGTTTTCCGGAATTTGGTGGTTTACGCACTTTGATGATTGATGGAAATAATTGGGCTATTGCTACAAGTTCTTATGGAATTTTTCTATCCACTGACTCAGGGAATAGTTGGGAAAGTAGGAATGAAGGCTTTGATACTACTGGGATATATTCAATAGCATTCGATGGAGGGAATATTTTTGCAGGGACAGGAGGTTCGAAGGGTGGAAAAGGTGTATATTTATCAACAAATATGGGAGATTCTTTTATACAAAAAGGATTGGATGGTTTACATATACACGCTCTAAAAGTAAGTGGAGTTTATGTCTTTGCAGGTACAAATGACGGATTTTATCGCTCTACTGATTATGGAGAAACCTGGGAACTCAAATTTAGGGATAGCATTGCTACTTCAACTTTTGCTTTTGAATTACATGAAGGAATATTAATAATTGGTGTTTCAGGTAACTTATCTGAAAATAAAGTATTAGTATCAACCGATATGGGTGAAAGCTGGACAAGAAAGGATGAGACTTCCTCTGACAGCGATACCTATTTTAGTTATCCCCAAAATTCTGTAGAGGATTTTGCAATAAATGGTGAATATATTTATGCTGTTGTCCACCCAAGTATGATTTTTAAAGCAAAATTAAACGACTTGCTACCTACAAGTGTGGAGGATGTAAGTGATAATAAAAATGGGATAATGATTTTCCCTAATCCTTCAAACGATTTCATCACAATCACAATCCCGGAACTGAACAATGGGTTGCAACCCATTGTTCATAAAGTGCAGATATTTGATGTGTTGGGAATAGAAGTTATGTCAATAGGGGCAAGGCTTGACCAGTCACAACAAAGAATAGATGTTTCGCATTTACCCGCAGGTGTGTATTTCATCAGGATTGGTGATAAAGTTGAGAAGTTTGTGAAGATGTGATTTAGAATGGCAAGTCTGACAGTAATGACTGATAATCAAAACTCCGGCTGCCACTAATTAAAGCGACAGCCGGAATTTTTTATCAATAAACTTCAAAATCAAATACAAGCACTTCAATTTGCTTGTGAATTAGCTTTTTGTTGTTATATTTGTCTTTTTAATAAAAATATTTGGAGAATATATAAAATATTCGTAATTTGGCAGTAAGGTTTAAATACAATTTTGAAATTATGATTTTAATTAAAAAGTTTTTTTCATATTGGAGATTTAAAAATGTTACCGGAAATATCAATCATTAACAATGCACTAAGTACTGTAGAACAGAACTATAGTGTAATTTTTAATCGTAACACTGCTGTAATAGCAGTTGATAATAATTACAGGGTATTACATCTTTTTGTGGATACCTGGATAGTCCCTTTTATTTCACCTCAAGAACAAATTTGTTCTGCAGTTGCAGTCATAGCTCCTGATGATAGTGTTCAGATATTACCCCAAATAGTTGTTACCAATGTTGGTCGCACTGCATTTGTTGGGGCAAATATACTTGATGCAAGTGGAAACATATTGCAATCAGTACCTATATTCTCAGATCCGCCTAAACCCACAGATACTCTACCTCCAATGATTCTTGCAAGTCCATCAATAAAGGATTTAAACATAACTGTTAAACAACTGCCTAATGGTAATACAGAAGTAAGGGTTAAGTACACAGCTGATGTTAGTTTCTTTTTTGGTGCTGTTACCTATGATCTTTTTAAAGTGGATACAAAGATAACATTTCTGGGAGACTAATTAATTTTATTTTTTTAGAATATTAAATTTTGAGGGTCAAATGTACAAATATTTAAAAGTTTTCAAGGATTGGTCTAATTTTACAGGAAGAGCATCAAGAAATGAGTTTTGGCTTTTTATACTTGTTAATATAACTGTATATCTTATACTTTGGTTATTATTAGAGTTTGTGGGTATAAAGTGGTTATTTGGTTCAATGGTACTTCTTTTCATGTTTGTAACTTTGATACCTACAATTTCTGTGACAGTTAGGAGGTTACATGATATTGGCCATTCTGGGTTGTTGGCTTTACTTTATCTATTACCGATAATTGGTGAACTTATCCTGATAATACTTCTTCTAAAGAAGGGCATAGCACATGAAAATGAGTATGGACTAATTACAGAAACTTAGATATTTAATGTTTAAATTAAATTCTTGAATGTTAATTCTACATTTTGTAAATAAAATAGTTTGTAATTATACTACTCCCTTGATTGCAGGGGAGTAGTTTATTAAAAGGGATAAATCCTATGTATAGTAAATTAAAATATTCTTTAATAATAATATTGCCGATACTTTTGAGTTTTATTTTAAATGCAAAGCAATATACACTTTTACCTCCTTTACCTGTCACAGATTTAACTTGCTCTGATGAAGTTTCTTATATCTTTAAAACAGATCAATCTGACAGATTGGAGTATCTTTTAGATACATTGAATTTTGACTTAGATGTATTTAATAAAAGAGATTCATTACGTTTAAGTCGAATTATATATTTGGATTCTTTAGGTTGTTTTAAAGATTATGAAACGATTTACAAAGCAGCATTTGTATATTTACATACTGGCGGAGCTTATATGAGTAATGATTCCATCTATTTCAAAAGGTCAGCTGAATTATTTAATGTAGCAAGTAAAGTAACAGAAGACACATTGAAAATCTTAGGTGCTAATAACATGTCAAAACTTGCATATAATTATTATTTAAACGAGACAGAACCCTCAAAGGCTGAACCATCTTTATTTGGCAATATTTCCGACATTAATTTCTTTTATGATAAGTCAAATTTGGATAGTATGAAAATTAAGATAAAAAATGAGTTCAAGAAAAAGTTTGCTACTATGGGTTTGTCGGCGATGTCTGATGAAGAAATTGATAAAATAGCGGAAGAGACTGTTGAAATGATGACAAAACAAATAGAAGCTGCACGTATAAGCGCTAAAAGAGAGGCTATGATGTATAAAAATGAAGAATAAAACAACTATTTTTTGGGTATTGGTTGCATTAACAATATTTTTTGCTCTTATAGGAATTGTAATTTATTTAAAATAGCAATACAAATTATGGTAATTTTTCATCCAAATACTATTTTCATGAGAAATACGGATTTGTTTACTTCTATTATGACTTTAATGAATATCAAGTAGAAATTTCTTTATTATATTTTAAACCTTCGAGGTGGATATCATCTGAGTGACAGCGGTTCTTTGATACTTTACTTACCAAACCTTCCGAAGGATTGAAACCTTCGGAAGGTTATAAGGTGCATATTTTCGATATGCTTGGGATAGAAGTCCAAGACCTCACCCCAGCCCTCTCCATGAATGTAGAGGGGGTAAAAATTGATGTGTCTCATCTGCCCGCAGGTGTGTATTTCATCAGGATTGGTGATATGGTAGAGAAATTTGTGAAACTTTGAATTCATAAATCATGGTTTACTTTTAATATTTACTTTTTCATACATAATTCGTCATAATAATGTTTTTATATATATTTACGAGTTGTACTATGAATAGAATATTTGTTTATGCAATGTTTTTGTCTGTTACATTGCTATTATCGTGCAGTGAATCGAGTTCTCCGTCAAAGAGTAATTTGACATTAGTAAGTGGCATTAATCGTGCTACGGTCAGCAATATGGCACATTTTAAGAATGATGTCATCAGCTCCGACGAAATCTCTATTAAGGTCGAATCTGTCAGAATCTTGCTTAGCGAGATAAAAGTCAAGCTTAATGGTGATGAAAGAAGCGTCAAAAATGGTCCTGCCTTGTTTACTGTTACCGATTCATCAAAAACAGTGGAGTTTGCAAGCACAGAATTACCTGATGGTTCTGCGGATAAAATTAAGTTTGAAATTCACAGGTTTCCTGCAAGTCAATTAAGTGACTACAATAGCAACGAAGTATTTTCGGAATTTGCTAGTCCTGAAAGATACTCTATAATTATAGCAGGTACAATCAAGGAAGACAACACTGATATTCCTTTTGAATATAAAACAGAAGTGGTTTCTAACTTGAACTTTGACTTTGTTCCTCCTTTAACAATAGAAGATAGTAAAAACTTGGTTGTCAAGTTTGAGTTCCAAACGGACATGGTATTTAAGGATAAGGGAGTAGTATTAGACCCCAGAGACTCCAAGAATAAAAATCAAATTGATAAGCAAATTGTAAATGCTATCAAAGCTGTCAAACTTTAAAGTCTTATACAAGACCTGTCTCAAAAGTGTGAATACATTTCTAATGTGAACTTCATAGTAGCGTAAGTCTATGAATTATCATCATTTAGGAGCACAATCCATTGCAACACGAGAATCACAAGAATAATTATCACTTTTGTACGTAAATTGTACCTTGTAGAAATAAAAAAAATGCTAAGTTCTTATACTACAATTACTTAGCATTTTGTATATGTGCTCCCTGGGGGATTCGAACCCCCGACCCAATGATTAAGAGTCATTTGCTCTGGCCAACTGAGCTAAGGAAGCGTTCAAAAATAATATTTTTTTCGGACATGACAAAATATTTATTCTTTTACTAATCTTCCGGTCAGCCTTAATAATTCTGTTTCATTAATTTTTGCATTGTACAATGCAGTAATGAACCTTAATCTTGCATTCGCCAATCTTCTTTGCGTTTCACGGAATTCGAGTGCTGACATTAGCCCAAGATTCAAACTTTCTTCTGCAAGTAACATGTTTTCGTTTGCAGCTTCGACGTTTTGTTCTTCAAATTTGCTCAATTCCTTAAATTTTTCATAGGCATTCAGCGATGTAGCGATTGCTGAAGTCACAGCTAATTTTAACTCATTAAGAATGTAATTGGAAATTTCTACATTCACTTGTGCATTTTCAATCAAACGGGAAGTATTCAATCCGTCAAATAAGTTTAAAGAGAGATTTAGACCATAATTAAACCCATTTGAAGTATTACTCGCAAGAAAGCCGGCTTCAGACTCCTGTCGGTTATATGAGAAATTACCGAAAAGCGAAATTTTCGGATAGAATTCAGCCCTGAGAGCATCAATATCGTAATTGTTTATATCAACCATTTTATTTGCAAGTAAAACATCTGAATTCTGCTCAACATTGTCAATTTCATTTGGCGAATAATCATTTTGAATTTTAATATTTCCGTCAACTGAGAATTTCCGGTTTAAATCTCTGTTCAATAAACGATTCAATTCAATTTTAAGATTATCATAAGAAATTTGTTGATCAAGAGAGTCAGAAATATCAGCGTTCAAATCAACGCCGGCTTGCAGTAAATCAATTTTGGAAGCAGTACCTACTTCGAATCTGTCATTAATAAATTCATAACGACTTCTAGAAATTTTCAGGTTTTCGGATGATACTTCGAGTGCCATTTGCTGTCTGAGTATATCGTAATAAATATTAGTAATATCACGAATTGTAGTTTCAACCTGTGATTTAAGTCTTAATTTCCCTACTTCCTGTAAATCAGAGAGCCTGTCGTAATTAATGAACATCTTAAAACCATCGAAGATTGTCCAATTTAGTCCTACCGAGCCTTCATAAGCATTTGATTTTGCACCGTCCCTGTCAACTCTTCTACCATCAAGAAATTCCTGACGTACATTTTGATTAGACTGATTCAGCCTTCCGCTGACATCCAATGAAGGAAGGAATCCAGCATTTCCGGCAGTGAAATTATTTTCATCTATTTTAGCTTCACTCTTGGCTATTTTAATTGAGTAATTATTTTCGAGGGCTATATGAACAGCTTCTTCTAAAGTAAGAACTTGCGAAAATAATTCCTTATTAAAGGAAAAAAGTATCAATATTATAATCAAATAATTTTTCATGCTGTTACCCCACTGTTAATTTCTCCACTATCCGGAGATATATCCGTATCAATATTAGATACTGTTTTAGATTTTTCTGAGAAATATGAATATACAGCCGGAATTACATAAAGTGTAAGTATTGTAGAAAATATCAAACCACCGATTACAGCAATACCCATAGACTTTCTGCTTCCTGAGCCTGCACCAACAGCAAGAGCAATCGGCAGTGTTCCAAGCACAGTTGATAATGAAGTCATTAGTATCGGTCTCAAACGCAGTACCGCAGATATCTTTGCAGCTTCGAAACTACTATATCCCAATGCTTTTTGTTGATTGGCAAACTCTACAATTAAGATACCGTTTTTTGTTACCAACCCTATAAGCATTATCATACCAATCTGGCTGAAAATATTTAATGTTTCACCGAAGTATAATAAGGTGATAATGGCTCCGGATAATGCAAGCGGAACTGTAAACATAATTATAAACGGGTCTCTAAAACTTTCAAACTGTGCAGCAAGGACAAGATAAATCAGCACTAAAGCAAGTATAAAAGTATATGCCAGAGTGGAGGAGCTTTCTGTAAAGTCTTTTGAAGGACCATCGAGAGCAGTAAGAAAAGTATCGTCCAAAACTTCATTAGCGATTTTTTCCATAGCTTTAATACCGTCACCGATAGTCTTACCTTCAGCCAAACTTGCCGATACTGTAGCAGCTGTAAACCTGTTGAACCTGAACAACTGAGGCGGGGAGCTGTTTTCTGAAATGTTTATCAAATTATCCAGTTGTATTAGTTCGCCTCTTGAGTTTTTTACATAAAGTGAAGTCAAATCAACAGGGGTCAATCTGTTTTCTCTTAACAACTGACCAATTACTTGGTACTGTTTTCCATTCATAATAAAATAATCAAATCTTTGACCGGAAAAAGCAGCCTGCAAAGTCTGAGCTATATCTTGAGTTGATACTCCCAAATCTCTTGCTTTATTTCTGTTTATTTCAACCACAATTTCGGGCTTACTGAATTTTAAATTCACATCAGCCATAGCAAAAGTAGGGTCAGCAGATGCTTTTTCGAGGAATACAGGAATTACTTCCTTCAATTTAGCAAGTGAAGTACCTTGTATAACGAATTGGATAGGTAATCCTCCACGACTCGATCCTATGGATTGTTCTTGAAGAACAAAAGACCTTGCATCATTATGGGAATAAGCTATTTTTGATAATCGCTGTGCTATAGCCATTTGACTTTCTTCCCGCTCATCCGGTTTTATTAGTTTAATTCTCATAAAGCCACTGTTGACTGAGCTTGATGCACCAAATCCCGGACTTGTTATCGTGATTATTGATTCTTTCTCCGGTAAATTGCTGTCTAATGCTTCATAGAGCTTATTCATATAATTCTCCATATAGTCAAAAGTGCTACCCTCAGCTCCGTTTACAACGACTCTCATTTCGCTTCGGTCTTCCATAGGCGCTAATTCTGACTGCATTTGAGTCCCGAAGAAATAAATCATTCCGCCACTTATGAAAATGATGAGAAAAGCTACCCAACGCACTTTCATAAATGCAGCAAGTGAGTTCTTATACTTTTCTGTCATAGAATTAAAGAACGGCTCAGACATTTCATAAATCTTGCTGTGCTTGGCTCTTCTCTTTAGAAGTTTGGTTGAGAGCATTGGTGTAAGTGTCAGTGCAACAAATGAAGATATTATTACAGCTCCGGCAATAACAACACCAAACTCACGGAACAGTCTTCCTGTTAATCCCTCTAAAAACATTATAGGTAAAAATACGGCAGCAAGTGCAATTGTAGTTGCAATAACTGCGAAAAATATTTCGGCACTTCCCTTTATACCGGCTTCGACAGGGTCTAATCCAGATTCAATTTTCTTATAAATATTCTCCAGCACAATTATCGCATCATCTACTACCAATCCAATGGCAAGAACGATACCGAGCAGTGTTAGCACATTTATCGAAAAGTCAAACATATACATTATAAAAAATGCACCAACAAGAGCAATCGGAATAACCATAACCGGAATAAGAGTCGTTCGCCAGTCTCTCAGGAACAGAAAGATAATGAATATTACCAAGAAAAATGCAATAATAATTGTTTCCTGAACTTCGGCTATGGATTCTCGAATAAACTCAGTTGAGTCAAAGCCCATCATTGTTTCAATATCATCAGGCAGGTCTTTTTCAATTTCATTAATACGTTTGTAGCATTCATCAACTATATCAATATAATTAGCACCCGGTTGAGGCACAATGACCACGTTAACCATTGGCTCACCGTCCCTTTTAAGGAGTGTTCTTTCATTTTCGGGAAAGAGCTCGGAATAGCCGACATCTTTGAATCTTACAACACTTTGGCCGTTATCTTTAATGATGAGATTATTAAAATCTTTTACAGTAAATAATCTGCCAAGAGTTCTTACAGTTAATTCTGTATTTATACCTTCGATAATGCCGCTAGGAAGTTCAATATTTTCACGATTGAGAGCGTTTTTGACATCAATAGGTGTCAAGCCGTATATAGCCAACTTTTTGGGGTCCATCCACATTCTCATGGAATATCTCTTAGAACCCCAGATGTTTACTTCGCTGACGCCGTCAATAGTTTGCAATCTTTCTTTGAATATATTATCTGCAATTTCAGTAATTTGCAGCATATTTCTCGTTTCGCTTCGGACATTAATAGCAAGTATGGGGCTGGAGTTTGCATCGGCTTTTGTAACTACGGGAGGTTCACAGTCAGGCGGTAAATTTCTTTGCGCCCGCGACACTCTGTCCCTAACATCGTTTGCTGCTTGCTCCAAATTAATATCAATATTAAACTCTACAGTAATTGTACTTCTTCCGTCGCGAGAAACTGATTTTAGAGAACGAATACCTGCTATACCGTTGATTGAACTTTCGAGAGGTTCGGTTATTTGAGTTTCAATGACATCGGCATTAGCTCCGATATATGTTGTCGAGACTGTAACCACAGGTGGGTCCACACTCGGATACTCACGCACTCCGAGGAATGTATAACCAATAATTCCGAAAAGTACAATCGTAATTGAAAGAACGGTAGCGAGAACCGGTCTTCTTATACTTAAAGATGAAAGGCTCATTTATAATTTCCCGTTACTGCTCTTAACATTAATTTTTACTTCATCACCGGGCTTAATTTGCATTAGACCGGAGCTTATAAGTGTATCGCCTACTGTAAGCCCCTTAATAATTTCGACTTCAGAAGGACTTCGTGTTCCTGTTATCACATCGCATTTTTCAACTTTTCCAGACTTGTAGAGCAACACATACTCCGACGTAATGTTCGGAATCAGTGCAATTGTTGGAATCATTATTGATTCGGGGTTAATGTCCGTGACGATATCAACCTCAGCATAAGAACCGGGTATCAGCTTGTATGCCGAGTTATTGAATCGCCCTCTGATTTTAAAAGTTCTTGTAATTTCGTCAATCTTGGGCTCTGTTGCCAGTACACTGACCTGATATCTTTTCGTATCGGGGGGTACCCGGAAGCTTAGGGAGCTGCCTTTACTAATGTTATTGTAGTACTTCTGAGGTACAGAGAAATCTATTTTCATATAATCCAATTTCTGTAATGCAGCGATATTGTCTGCAGGTGTAATATAAGCTCCAATACTAACATATCGTAAACCGACTGTACCATCAAACGGTGAACGTATTTCTGTTCTATCAATCATGGCTTTGAGATAATCAATCTCAGCTTTTTGAGATGATAGTTCACTCAGAGCTATATCATAATCTTGACGGCTGATACCTTGCTTTTCAAAAAGTTGTCGTTGTCTTGATTCCGTCAGTTCAAGCAATTTCAATCTTTCGTATGCTTTGTTGAGCTGTGCCTGAAGGTCTTTGTCATTCAATTTGACAAGTAGTTCGCCTTTCTTTACAGATGCACCTTCTTCAAGATTCAGCTTGATGATTCTACCGGAAATTTCTGCTCGTAAATTCACTTCTTCGTCGCCAAGTAAAGTACCGGTTGCAAATACGGAGCGATCAGTATGAGAGTACTGAATGATTTCTCCGTTTACCATAATTTCATTTTTGATAGGCTTTTGCGTGTCAGCACTTACCTTCTTCTTCTCTTCACCTTTCCAAATATCCGGGAATATTATCAGCACAGCTACTAATATCACTAATAACCAAGGAATCGCTTTCCTAATCATTGATTTATTCATATATCCAATTTCAAAATTATGAATTGCAAATTAAAGTTGACGTATAAAAACTCAAATTGTTTATTTGAGTTTTCTCATTTCTAAGTGCGATATATTTGATTTATCTATATAAAATCATATACTGCAAACCTTTATATAAATTAGAATTATTTAATAATTAACGATGTTTCAAATGTGAATTTGTTCATAAATCTTCCGTACTGCTTTAAATTTGTTTCCGAATCTGTTGGAGACATCATTTCTTAATACATCGGCATATTTGCTTAAATATTCATTAAGTTTTTCCATACTATCAAGAGTGTAATCCACTCGCCAAGATATGTTTTCTCCGCATTCGAGTTCTTTATGGAATGAAGCTGAAACGAAACATCCAGTCAGCATCACTTCGTTTATATGATGCTTACACATATAGTCTTGCCACTCCTTGGCTATGCTTGATTCAGTTTCTATATAAACCGAGTAGATAATCATTATTATTCCTTGATAATTATTATTAAAATATGTTTATTACGTAAGAAATTTCTCAGAAGTTATAGTTTGTTTCTAAGATTAATTTGTACGAATTATCACATTGTGTGTCTAAAATAACGAAAATGATGGAATAATAATGCTATGTTACAATTATTCAGGAACTTATTAGTTAATTTTTGTAAGATGCAGATAAATTTGTATTTTTATTCTTATTGTGATTAATTGGATATTATTATGTTACGGATATTACTTGGTTCAATGATAATAATAATTGGCTTTGAGGGAATGCTTGCACAAACGTTTACTCTGTTTGATGTTGATAGAAGCCAGTTCCCGAGAATGAAAGCCAAATTTTATTTAACAGATGAGTATGGCAACAGCATAAGCTCAATATCTAAGAATGATTTATTCATAGATGAAGACGGAGTACCGAGACAAGTACTCAGTGTCAGCTGTCCGCCGGTAAAGCCGGCATTAGCAGTGTCATCAGTTCTTGTAATGGACGCCTCAGGTTCTATGGGAGGACCAAACATAGCAATGGCTAAAATCGGAGCCGCAGCCTATATTAAATCATTGCGTAATCCACAATCCGAAACTGCAATCACATTGTTTGACGACAAGAATTATTTGGTTACTGATTTCATGACCGATAGAAATTTTCTGCTTAATAAAATAAATGAGATATATTACAATAAATTAGGCTGGACAGACTATAATGCAGCACTGATAGCTCCTCCCTCAGGAGCATTGCAACTCCTTCAATACAGCCGTCATAAAAAAGTCGTCCTATTTCTGTCCGACGGTGCTCCTACAACAATTACTGAGGTTTCGAGAATAGTGGATCAGGCTCTCTTGCAAAAGGTAAAAATTTATTCAATTGCAATAAACATGTCCATTTCTAAAGATATGAAGGAAATAGCTACAAAAACGGGGGGCTTGTGGTATGATAATGTTGACAGTGAAGAAAAGGCAAGAAAAATTTATGAAGAGATACTCGAGTTAGAACAGGGAAACGAATCACCATGCGAAATTGAGTGGATGAGCGATTATGCTTGCTCACCTAAAAATGTAAACGTAAATGTAACAGAAAACATGACAGGTCAGTATTATAACCTTGAATATGAAGTACCGGAGCATGGTGTAGTCGGTCTAATATTTGAACCTCAGTCAATCAGTATGAGTGGTGTAGGTGTATCACAGAGTAAAGATACAGTAATTAAAGCTATTGCTGTCAACCGAGATTTTTACATAAATTCGATAGTAGGTGACGCAAATGTATTTAGCATCAAGCCTGAAATTGATACGGTGTATGCCGGTGATACCGTCGAGTTTACCATCACTTATACACCTAAAGACAGTAATTTTGTAATGTGTGAATTCAAGGTTAGAAGTGATAAATGCCCAATCAGTGTCTTTGCAACCGGCGGCTTCCCCGGGAAAGCGCCAACATTACCAAGCTTACGTTTGACACATCCAAATGGTGGAGAGGTTTTTGTTGCCGGCTCAGATACCGTAATCACTTGGACCGGCCTTGCTCTGTCAGATACAGTAATGCTTGAGTACAGCACAAACAGAGGTATTGATTGGAATGTCATCACTAAATCAGCTACTAATTTAGTTTATAATTGGAAAAATATTCCCAAAACCCCAAGTATAGAATGCTTAGTCCGCGCAACACAAATAAATAATGCGGGGTTTGATGATCATATCTTCACCGGTGGCAGGCAGTTAGTAGAGAAAGGAACTCGAATATTAAGAGATAATACCGGTAATTTAATAATTATCGGTAGTTTTACAGGCACTACGACAATTGGCAACAGAAGTATCATCTCTCGGGGTGGATACGATATATTTGTTGCAAAATTCGGACCTGTCGGGAATACTCACTGGGTAATTTCGGCGGGCGGAAGCGGCAATGACTACGGCAAAGATATTGATGTTGATCTATTTAATAATATTTACATAACAGGGGAATTTTCCAATCAAGCAAATTTCGGTCCTCACTTAGTGACAAGTAAAGGTGGCAGTGATGTATTTGCCGCCAAGATTGACCCGGCAGGCAATTTCCAATGGGTAAATTCAGGAGGAGGGCTCGGTAATGATATTGGAGCCGGCATAGCCAGTGACCGAAATGGTAATATCGCTATCACCGGCGGTTTTGAAGGTGTTGCTCAATTTTCATCTAAAGATTTATTCAGTATAGGCAATTATGATGCATTTATAGTGAAATACAATTCAAACGGTAATCTGCAATGGGCACGTTCCGGTGGCGGAGCCGGTAAAGTTATCGGCAAGGATGTCTGTGATGATAAAGATGGAAACATAACTATTGTAGGCGAATATACTTCAACCGCTGTATTCGGTACTCAAATGATTAATAGCCAAAGTAGGGGAGAAGAAGATATCTTTGTTCTTAAATATGATCCTACGGGTAATATGATTTGGGCTAAAAGCTACGGAGGACCGGGAAATGATATTCCTAACGCCATTGATTGTGATTCCGAGGGGAATACTACAATTGCCGGAGCTTTCAGAGGTATAATTCAATTGACCAATAAGCCAAAGGAAAGCCGTCAGTACGATGCTTTCGTATTTAAGTTAAATCCGAGCGGCAATGTAATTTGGGCAAATTACGGAGGTGGTCCCGGCAATGATGCAGCTCATGGGGTTGCATCGGATTTCGATGGGAGCATAGCAATAACAGGATATTTCACTGACGAAGCACAATTTGCATTAGACTCGCTTACAGGATTTGGAGCACGCGACGTTTTTGCGGTTAAATATAACAATAACGGTGACTTATTATGGTCAAGAGCTGCCGGTTCATCTGCGGATGACACAGGAAATGGAGTTACTTTTGACAGAGATTCACGTGTTTCAATAATCGGTGACTTTCAAAAAAGAATATTCTTCGGAGATAATTACAGAGACGCCTATGGAAATGGTGATTTTTTCATTTGGCGAACTAAAATCACATATATTCAGGAAGACCTGTCCGACAGTTTGTTTTCAATTGTCATGCCGCTGCCCCAAGCTATTGATGTTGACATGAAGCAAGTCTTGACAGGCACATCTAAAGATTCCGTAGTAAGCAATTTGGTACAAAACCTCGGCACTTATCAGTTAAAGGTTGATGACATATTCTTCAGAGGTGCCGATGCCCAATCTTTCTCTATTGTGTCTGGATTCCCTGCTTTCAATGTTCCCCCGCATGAGAACGGACAAGTGGAACTGCGTTTTGCACCGACACGAGAGGGCAATCATACTGCTGAAATGATTTTCATCATCCAATCGGATACAATAATCAGAAACATAAGAGGATCAGGCATCAGGCCTATGTTGAAAATAGTTAATCCGGTCATTGATTTCGGTAAAGTAGAAGTAGATGATTCTAAGGACACTATTCAAGCGATAACAATCAGAAATGTCGGAAGTGCCATACTTTATATAGACTCTACAAAGCACGGATTGCCTAATTACACAGATTTTTCTACTTTAAGCGGAGGCGGTAAATTTCAATTGAATCCCGGACAGGAACACACGATGGACCTTAGGTTCACAGCAAGAGACAAAGGGTTTACAACAGGTAGTTTAGAATTTTATTACAGTGCTCCCGGCAGTCCGGCAGTAGTTCAGCTTTTTGCTGAAGGTATAGATTTAAATCCGTTTATTAGTTACGAGCTTGAGCCGTTTGTGGATTTAATATGTGAAAATGTTGATGATAAGACCTTAACTATATACAATACCGGCGTAAATGATTTGATAATCAGCAGTATTGAAATTCAAGGCGACGATGCATCAGATTTCACTATTGATAATATTTATAATGATGTTATTCCGCAAGGGGACTCATCAACAATTATGGTAAGATTCAATCCACAAAGTTCCGGAATAAAAAATGCAGAAATTGTGCTTAATTCAAATGCTCGTAATATGCCGGAGCTCAGAATACCGATTTACGGGAATAAAGAATCAGTTCATCTGTCGGCGGAAAGAACAGAATATGTTCTCGGCTTTGTTTGTCCCGGAATTGGCAAGGATACAAGTATAGTCATAAGGAACGACGGTTCTGTCGCCGTCGAAGCAGTACTTTCGGGTGCAGACGGATTCATCATACATCAAAATAATTTGTATCTCTTACCCGGTGCTGAGTACAATGTAAAAATAAGCCTGATGCCAGACATGAATGAAAAGCTCATAAATTCTGTCTTGATAATTAAGGATGATAAGTGTAATTTTGAACAAACTGTCAACCTGTCAGCCGGAATACAAGCCCCAAGAGCATCAGCCGATGATATTGTTATTCACACATATTCAGGTAAATCTGCAATCGGCACTATAAATATAAATAATATGGGATTGAAAGACTTGTATATAGATGTGCTGCCGACATTACCACAGAACTTTGAGTTTTTGCCTGTAACGTTACCTATAGTTATCCCTACCGGTGAAAGTGAATCTCTTGGAATCAATTATACTCCTGAAGAGATAGGTACAGAGCAAATCCAATTAAACTTCGATTTTCAACCCTGCGATGCCAAGTTCGATATGATGGTTACTACAATAACCGAGTCAGCCGGTGCATTGATTGAGCTGCCGCATGTATTTGCTTATTCTGGAGAAATAGTGAATATTCCAATAAGTATAAAGAACATGAGCAATATTATCGAATCAGGGATTACCGGCTTCGATATCAGAATAAAATACAATCGTACACTTCTTTCTCCAATAGGAGTCAATCCGGTAAAGATTGATGCAAACTATTCCGAAATATTCCTTGAGAATATCGAAATCTCTGGTGAAGATATTTTAACAGATTTGAAATTCATCGCCGGTTTGGGTAATGCAGAGAGTTCAGTCCTCGAGCTTGTGGAAATAAAGCCGGTCGGTGGAGCAATAGTAAACATCATGACACAGAACGGAAGATTTGACCTGCTTGGTATTTGTATCGAAGGCGGAACACGTCTTTTCAATCCCGATGGTCAAGCCGGTATTAATTCAATAAATCCGAATCCTGCCGTTTCCGAAATTGAAATTGTTGTAGGTATAATAGAAAAAGGCACAACTGAATTAGACATTATTGACATGAACGGCAAAAAGATTGAAAATATTATTTTGAATAATGACATCGGCGAGGTTAAATTAAAACTAAATACAAGCAAGTATAATTCCGGTGTATATATTATTCATTACAGAAGCGGAAATATCTCCCATTCGGAAAGATTTATTATTGCGAAATAGTAACTTTCATTGAAATGCTTAGAATTAATATTTATCATTTCAATGAATTCATTGCTGACTTAAAAAAAAAGCGATTTCCTAAGAAATCGCTTTTTTCAGGGCGAACGACGGGGCTCGAACCCGCGACAACCAGAGCCACAATCTGGTACTCTACCTGCTGAGCTACGTCCGCCATAGAGAATACAAAAATAATACTTTATTCGATTAAAATCAAATTATTTTTAAATATAATATATACGACGATTTAAAATATAAAAACATTTTTTTCGATAATACGGTTTGTATTACAACGAATAGCTTAAATATAGCATATCCTTATTTATTGAGAATAAATAAAAAAATGCTTGCTAAGTCAAAAAGATTGTTATTTTTGCAAAAAATCGTTTATCAATAATTTAAAAATAAATAGAGGATAAGATATGTTTTGGACACCGGAGTTGGCTGCGACTCTTGAAGATGCCCCTTGGCCGGCGACAAAGGAGGAATTGATTGATTATGCTAACAGAAGCGGCTGCCCGCTGCAAGTAATTGACAACCTTTATGAGCTTGAGGATAACGATGAATTAATAGAGGGCATGGAAGATTTGTGGCCCGAGTATGAAGATATTACAAATGAAGAATATTTTTATAACGACGACGAAGAAGAACAGTATATTTAAAATGATATCTTTACAATTTGAGGATATTACACTCAGCTGATGTCTCTGTATTTATCGGAGCAATGTTTGCTTCAAATTTCTTGGAACGGATATGATTATTATTGTATCTGTCAAGAGAATGTATAATGAAGTATATTTGATACAGATGCTCTTATGGTTGATTGTCATATCCTCAATAATTAAATGCAGATGATAAAAACATATATTTTTTATATATTCTTTATATCGGCTATGTTGCCGATTATTAGTAATGATTTATTATCTGAAAATTTTATCTCTGACAGCCTGATATCTTCAAGAAAGGATAAGTTATTGTATGAAGTCGCTGATATCAGATTTTCCGGTTCTGAAACATTTACTCCCAACGAATTGATTGATGCTGTAAGCTCTAAAATGAATTCTCTAAGTATTCAGCATGATTTATTCCAATATTACCTCGACAATTTCCGGCTAATACCGGAAAGCCCTGATGTAATCGAAGAGTCACTGGTTGTTGCTCTGGAAAATCTTTCTCATGAAATAAAATATTTCAATGAAGGAACTGCCGAAATGGACGTGCAAACACTTTGGCATTATTATAATACCAACGGATTCCATTTTGCAGAAATATCATTCTCGTTTTATCCCGATTTCGATTTAAAAAATAATGTACTTCAGTTCAATATTAAAGAAAATGAGCGCTACACCATAGATACAGTCGTTTATATTGGACTTGATGATGTAGATATCACAATAAATGAACGTATTAATGGTTTGAAGCGAATAAAGCGTGGCGCACCTTACAGTGAACAGAAAATAGTCAATGAAGTGAACTCTATTCTGAATCTTTTATTGAATAACGGATACTATTATGCTGAGCTTGAAGTCGAACCTGTCATAATTAAAAGTGATACACACAGTGACAGTATTACCGTAAAATTCAGCACAGGCAAGAGGCAAAAGATAACACACTTAAATTTTATTGACAGCTTGAATAATCAGCATATTGTTGTTGAAAGCATGAAAAGGCTTCAAATTGATTTTAATGAAGGTGACTGGTATTCACGCAATCGAGTACAGTCGTCTATAAATAATTTGAATTCTTTGGGTACTTTTGAACTTGTTTCGATTGATACAAGCAGTATATTTCATCCTTTGACAGATACAACACTTTCAATGCTTGTATTTTCGAAGTACAGAAAACAGAAAGAGTGGGGCATAGGTTTATTTGTAAATAATACTCAGGTGGATAATTTTACAAACTTTGGCGTCGAGGCAAATATTCTCCATAGGAACTGGGGTGGTGCTGCTCAATCCGGCAATCTCTTCGCCAATGCACGTCTAAGGAATATCAGTCGTGTACTTGCCGGTCAAGCAGGTGAATTCGAAGGTCAGCTTGGTTTCAGAATTGCACAACCACTTGTATGGTCTATCGAGAACATGCGTATAGGTGCTACCGGCTCATTTTATTATTCTCTCTCAAAT